>Ga0160422_10001487_pt1 | contig 14655 bp, 12 predicted proteins | sample Fk160mmetaG_FD_108192 | JGI IMG/M metagenome (GOLD analysis project Ga0160422, IMG submission 108192) | Marine microbial communities from the Central Pacific Ocean - Fk160115 60m metaG | ecosystem: Environmental > Aquatic > Marine > Oceanic > Photic zone | place: The Central Pacific Ocean...
GAGAACTATTGCCAGATTCCAGAGGGATCCCCATCACCCTGGCCTCCATAAGTGGATTTTTTAGAAAGCTAGCACTGAAATCACAACAAAGACTACTTTTTCTTTGAAACTTCAAACACTGAAAGTTAATATTATCGAGATTTTATCTTCAAAAGCCCTCCAAGCATTAAGTTTTAGCGAATTATTAGAAATATTTAAATTGTTAAGAGATTTTTATAAATTGTTATAACTTCGTAATGCTAATGCCATTTTTTTATCAATTCAAATTGTGATTTATTTGAATTTTCACTATCTTTCCTTTTGATATAATTTCCTTTATTATCCATATCCCAAGCAAAATAAGAATCTTTTAAATAAACATTTAATAGATCATATAATTGTTCTTTTTGTTCAGAATCCTCAATAGGTGTGACTGCTTCGATTCTCCTATCTAAATTTCTTCTCATCCAATCTGCGCTTCCGATATATGCTTCAGGTTTGTTGTTATTTGAAAACCAGAATATTCGAGAGTGTTCTAAGAAATGTCCAATAATACTTATAACTGAAATATTTTCACTCAGATTTTGTTTTTGAGGATATAAACAGCAGATTCCTCTAATTATAAGTTGTATTTTAACTCCACTTTTGGACGCTTCATAAAGTAGTTGGATTATTTCTGGATCTACTAGCGAATTCATTTTTGCTAATATTTCAGCAGATTTTCCACTCTTTGCATTATTAATTTCTCTTCTAATAAGATAAATAAATTTTTTCCTCATAGAGAATGGAGACACTAAGAGCTTTTTATAGTTTTTTTGTTTTGAAAATCCTGATAAATAATTAAATAATTCAATCAAATCTGAAGCTATGTCGGGATCTGTTGAAAGTAAACCAACATCAGTATAAAATTTCGATGTTGTTGAATTATAGTTGCCGGTCCCTATATGGAAATAATTTCTTAATCGGTTTTTTTCTTTTCTAACGATTAAACAAATTTTTGTGTGAGTTTTAAATCCTATAATCCCATAGACAACATGTATGCCCGATTGTTCAAGTTGCTTTGCCCATTGAATATTATTGTCTTCATCAAATCTTGCTTTTAGTTCAACAAGAGTCATTACTTCTTTGCCATTTTCTGCTGCTCTAATTAAAGAACTAATAATCGGTGAATCTTTAGAAACTCTATATAAAGTAATTTTTATAGCCATAACAGATGGATCGTCAGCTGCTTTGCTTATAAATTCTTCAATAGAGGTGCTAAATAAATCGTATGGATGATGTAGTAATATGCTTTGTTTTCTTAAAAGGCTGAAAATTGATTTGAATTCAGTGTGGGAAGAAGAATTGACCTTTTGTAAGCTTCTATTGGTTTCTCCAATAAATAAATTTTCTTTTAAATCTTGCCTTTGAATTTTTGATAATAAACTTAAATCGTCTAATCCTAATAAGCTTTTTGAAAAATATATATATTCTTTTGAAATTGATATCCCTTTTATAAGTAAATTTAAAATCTCTTTAGGAATTTTCTCTTCAACTTCTAACCTAACAACATCGCCTCCAATGCGCCTTTTTTGTAGGCTTTTTTCAATCGCTAATAATAAATCATCAGCTTCAAGCTCTTTTAGTTCTAGATCGGCATCTCTCGTGACTCTAAAAAAAGAATAGCTTAGGCATTTCATTCCATTGAATAATTTACTTAAATGATTTGCAATTAAGTCTTCAACAGTGATGTAATGATGCTCTAATTCTTTTTTGCGATTGACGATTTCATTAGGAATTTGTACAAATCTACCAATACTCTTTGTAGGTATCTTGATTCTCACAAATTGACTTTTTGATGATTCTGAATCAGTAATAATTGCGGCTAGATTTAAACTTAGATTACTTATAAAAGGAAAAGGATGAGACGGATCAACAACTAGAGGGGTTAATAATGGAAATATTGAGGATACAAAATAATTATTACACCAAATTTTTTCTTTTTCCTCCAAATCTCTATATCTTTTCAAGAAAATACCAGCCGTCTCTAATTCATTTCTTAATTCATTATTTACAAAATTTTCTTGTTTGGTAGTGAGACTTTTAACTTGTTTATTAATCTTTATTAATTGATCTTGGGGCTTAAGCCCATCAATACTTTTTTTATCAATTTCAGCATCTACTTGTGCTTTTAAGGATGCGACTCTAACCATAAAAAATTCATCAAGATTGTTACTGAATATTGAACAAAATTTTATTTTATCAAGCACTTTATATTTTTTCTCCATCCCAGTAAGAAGAACTCTTTGATTGAATTTAATCCAACTTAACTCTCGATTTATATAGTTTTCCTCGCAATCCATTTTATTCATTTTGCCATTTATCTCTTGTGAAATCGACTTTTTCTGAAATTAGAATCATCACCGCAAAAAGCATTACAGCGTTAATGTAAAAAGGACTTTTAGCCCCTATTAAGTCATAAGCTATTCCTGCTCCAGCTGCACCTATAAAAGTACCAAAACTCTGTAGTCCTTGTAAACTCCCTAATATTGCTCCTTGTGAGTCTGAATTAAGTTTTTTTGATATTAGAGCTCGGAGGCATGGAGTCACTAATCCAGTGCCACATGCGAGAATTGCCACGGCACTAAAAACAGATGGGATCGAATTTGCTTTATTTGCTGCTATTAGGAATAGACATCCTGTGAGGACTAATCCGGTCCCAATGATTGTTAGTTTTAATTCTCCAAATTTTTTAACTAATGGTCCAATTAATCCACCCTGAACGATCATCGCAATAATTCCTACAACAACAAAAGTTAAACTTGCTATTTCAGGCGTCCAATTAAACGCCTGTTTTAAATACAAAACTAATATTGCAGTGAATCCATTGAAAGCCATAAAGAAAATAAAAAATGCTAGACAAAGTGTTCTTATTGATTTGTTCGCAAATACTTTTTTCAATTGAGAAAATGGATTTAATTCTCGCTTCCTCGGTAAACTCTTTCTTTTCTCAACAGGATGTGTTTCTTTTAAAATATTTACTACTAAAAATAAATTCAAACAAGCTATTCCTGCGGCAACCCAAACTGGTAAAGTTACACTAAATTTTGCTAAGGTTGTGCCTAATCCCGGACCAAGTAGAAATCCTAGGCCAAAGGCAACACCAATAAGGCCAAATGTTTTAGCACGTGTTTGAGGCGTAGAAATATCGGCTAAAACTGCTGTGGCGGTCGCAGCAGTGCCTCCACTAATACCATCAACAATTCGTGCAATAAATAGAAAAATTATTGGCGCTGAGCTTGCCCACAAGGGGAGAATGTTAATCCAATTGAGGCTTACAGTAATTGCAAACATTGTTAGCCCAATAACAGAGCCAAGAACGCAAATACTAATTATTGGTTTACGGCCATATCTATCACTTAAGGCTCCAATTAAGGGTGAAACAGTGAATTGAGCTATTGCATATGTTCCTGCTAAAAAACCCAAAGTGCTCCCACTATTATTGAATTTTTCAAGTAGAAAAGGTAGTAATGGGAAAACTATGCTTTCTCCAAGTCTGTCATTTAAAAGAGTTATAAAAGCACTTAAAAGTGTTTTCTTATTAAGATTGGTGGTTGTAGGTGAATTCAAATTTTATTATGACGATTCATAGTTTCATTTATTACTATACTTTCATATAGATCAAAAACGTTGGGAATTGTTTATTTAATTGGAGCAGGCCCTGGAGATCCTGAATTATTGACTCTAAAAGCATTAAGACTTATAAAGTCTTGTGATGCTTTAGTACATGATGCTTTAATTCCTGCTGAGGTTTTAGAGGAAGCAAGTTCTGATTGTGAGATGTTTTATGTCGGTAAAAGAGCAGGATGTAAATCTGTACTCCAATCTGATATTAATCGCTTATTACTAAAGTTATCTCAGGAAGGAAAGAAAGTTGTGAGATTAAAGGGTGGAGATCCATTTGTTTTCTCAAGAGGCGGAGAGGAGGTTTCTTTCTTGGAGGAAAACAAAGTTTTAGTAGAAATTGTTCCAGGGATTACCTCGGGAATTGCCGCATCATCCTATTTCGGAATACCTCTTACTCATAGAGATGGTGCAAGTTCTGTAACCTTCGTTACTGGGCATGAATCTGCAGATAAAAAGGAACGAAGTGTTAATTGGAGAGGATTGGCTCAATCATCTGATAGCTTGGTAATTTATATGGGTATTAGGAATATTAAATTTATAGTGGATGAATTATTGGCTGGAGGAATGAGTAAAGATATTAGATGTGCGGTTATTCAAGAGGCAACTCTAAATAATCAGAGGTCATTAATAACAAGTCTTTCTAGTTTATCGAAAGTGATTGATGAAAATGAATTCATGCCTCCTTCAATTGTCATAATTGGTAAGATAGTCGATTTTAAAGTTAATAATAATGTTACAAAACCTTCTCGTGCTAATTTGCAAATAAATAAATAAAATGGTTAATTGTACAGCAGTTCCCAAAAGAATTTCGGATCAAAGTCTGATGATAAAGTTAAGTTATCTACTTTGATGATTTTTCTGCAAGATAAGCTATTGATGGCTATTAAGACATCATCTGTTTGAAATTCAGGTAATATTTTTTCTTCATATACGAAATTTAATTTCAGCAACTTATCTATCATTATGCCAGGTAAACATCCACTATCTCTGTTGGGTGTAAACCACTTATTGTCGCGTCTAAGTAGAAGATTAAATGTTGTGCCGCAACATAATTCATTTTTTGTATTTAATAATAATGAATCATCATAATTTTTATTAGTAGCTTCTATTAAAGCTTGTATTGATTGACTGTAAGAAAAGGTTTTGCAATTACTTATTAAACTAAATTCATTTCGCCTTTCATTTTTACTTATAATTACACTCATTGAATCAAAATTTAATTGTATTAAGTGGAATTCGATCCAAAGATTTTCTATATTAAATTTATTATTTTCTTTAGAAATTTTTATTGATCTTTCTAGATTTAGTCCCCTAGAATAGTTAATTCTTATAGAACCATATTCTTTATTGCTCAAGGATAGAGATTTAATCCCATCCTTAATAATTTTTACAATAAATTTCTCATCTAATTGAAAATCAATATTTAAAATTTTTGCGGTTCTTTTTAATCTATTTAAATGTTCTTTTAAAAGAATAGCTTTATTTTCTCTAATTAAAATTGTTTCAAAAATACCATCACTAAATTTCAATCCTCTATCTCTAATTGATATGAAAATATCATCAATTTTAAGCCAATTATGATTTTTCCATCCAATACTTTTCATTATTTTAAAGAATCAATTAGTGGTATAAGTTTCCAGTACAGCTCTTTGTTTTCTTCCTGCGGAATAGAGTCTAGAACTATTCCGCAGCCAGCATAGATTTTTATTTTATTTTCGCTAAGAATAAATGATCTTATAAGGATATTACTATCAAACTCTCCGTCCCAATTTATTTTTAAAAATGATCCGCAATATGGTCCTCTCTCATCCTTTTCGAGTTCATAAATTCTTTGACAAGCTCTTATTTTGGGTGCTCCTGTAATAGATCCTCCAGGCCAACAAGCCTTTAAAAGATCTACCCATGTGTTATCTTTTTTTAATTTACCTCTTATTACTGAAGTAAGATGATGTACTTTTGGGAAACTCTCTAGTTTTAGTAATTCTGGGACTAAAATACTTCCTGTTTCGCATACTTTTCCAAGATCATTTCGGAGCAAATCTACTATCATTATATTTTCTGCCCTGTCTTTCTCATTAGTAATCAAATCTATTGCATTTAATGCATCTGCTTTTGCTTCGGAATTTCTTGGTCTAGTTCCTTTTATGGGTCTAGTCTCTACATACCCATCAGTAGTTAGCTTTAGAAATCTCTCGGGAGATGTTGATATGACACCCTCTTTAGCATTCTTTAGATTGCTTACAATAATTCCACTAAAAGGTGCCTTTAACTTTTTTCTTATCTTTGAATAGATATCCAAATATTTATATTTACTATTAGCTTCTACCTCACAATTCGTTGAGATGTTTGCCTGAAAAATATCCCCTTTTTTTATAAAACTTTTTATTTTTGTGATATTTTGTTGAAAATCATCACTTAATTCTTCTAAATTTACTTTTGAAAAATTGAATTTTAAATTTTTTCTTAGATTTGGTTTATATTCTTTGGACTTTCCATCTTTTATTATTTTTTCATAGTATTCTATTTCTTGAATATTACTCCCTTCAATAAATAATTCTTTTTTTGCTAAGTCAAATTTAATTATTGGATCATATGAGGCTATCCATAAAGTATTCATATTATTGTCATTCCAAAAGTTGTTTGGTTCTAACCATGATGCTGCTTCATAATTTAGCCATCCTATCCAAAAACCCTTTTTAATCTTAGAGAGCTTTTCGAATGGATTAGTTGCATTTTGTGAGCTATTTATCCCTCGGCAGGAAATAATTTTAGTTGGATTAACTCCCAAATATGACCACTTGCCATTCTCGGAACCATTACTATCTAACCAAGATAATCCCTCTTCTCCATATAGTGAAGAAAAATAATGTGCTAAAGATTCCGGATCTATCCAGAAGTTGATTTTCTTTAAAAATATTTTCATTTTTTGTATCGTTTAGCCCAATTAGTAAATGCTCTTTCCCTGATTCTGCAGCTGTCACAGATCTTGCAGGGCTCTAGGCCACCTGCATAACAACTCCAAGTCATTTCAATAGGAACTTTATTTTCATATGCCATTTCCATTATTTCCTCTTTATTAAGACTTAATAGAGGTGCCCAAAGTTGAATCGGTTTATTCTCTCTGCCTCTTTTATTAGACAGATTAGCTAGTTTTTGAAATTGATATATATAGTCCGGTCTACAATCTGGATAACCTGAATAATCTAGTGCATTTACACCTAATCCAATAATATCTGCATTTATAGCTTCTGCATAACTTAGAGCAATTGATATGAAAATCGTATTTCTGCCTGGAACATATGTGTTCGGGATGATATTTTTGTCGACACCATGGGTAGGAATATTTTGCGTGTAATCCGTTAATGATGATCCTCCCCATTGCGATAAATCAAGTTTTATTATTTTTAATTCTTCAAAATGCAGATGATTTGCTATTTCCTGAGCAGCACTTAGCTCTTTTTTGTGCCTTTGTCCATAATCAAAAGATAAGCCAATAATCCTAGCACCATTTTCTTTCGCTAATCCTGCTACTGTTGAAGAATCTAAGCCTCCAGAAGCGAGAATAATAACTAACTTGTTGGCAAGCTCAATCATTTATTGAATCTTAATAAATTTATGGGTTTGTAGACTTAGAGTCCAATTAGGATTACTTTTAGTGAATTCAATAGCTAAGGAAAATCCTTTTTTGCTGTTCCATGCTGGTTGAACAAAAAATTTTTGCTCAGATTGGCTAATATTTTGATCTTTTATTTTTAAAGTTTTGTCTCTGATCTCTTTTGCAAATTCTATATCTCTTTTATCATTTACAATAATTTTGATCTCATTACAGTTTCTTAAAAAGTAATCTTTTGGAGGTTTATGACGTTTTGGGGATAAGGTAATCCAATCATAAATACCCGAGAATTTGCTTACTCCACTCGTCTCAATATGTATTTGTATAGGATTGTTTTTTTGAGAAATAGTTTCATTTTTGATAATTTTGCAAAAATCATCCAAGTTATGTTGAAGTGGTTCTCCTCCAGTAATTACCAAGAATGAAGCACCTTTAATCCTTGCATTCTTGATTTCTTCGATAAGGCTCTTCAATGATAGAAGTGGATATTTTGAACTATCCCAAGAGTTTTTTGTATCGCACCATGGGCATCCAACATCACAACCAGCTAATCTTATAAAAAATGCACTTTTGCCACTATGAAAGCCTTCTCCTTGGAGGGAGTGAAACTTCTCAACTACAGGTAAAAATTTTGTCATTTTAAGTCTCTAGTTGAACTCTAAATATTATTCACTTTTTGTTGAGAAGCTTTTATTAAACCTTTAAAAAGAGGATGAGGTTTACCTGGTCTTGATAGGAACTCAGGATGATACTGACATGCTAGGAAATAAGGATGGTTGCTAAGCTCAATCAACTCCACCAGTCTTCCATCTGGTGAGGTGCCACTTATTTTATAGCCTGAGTTAAGAAAATCTTGTTTGTATGAATTATTGAATTCATACCTATGTCGATGTCTTTCATAGATAACATCTTCTGAATATAAACCTTTACCTAATGAATCATTTTGAAGTCTACAAGGATAAACTCCTAATCTCATTGTACCTCCTAACTCAATAATATCTTGCTGTTCTGGTAATAGATGAATCACGGGATGTTTTGATTCTGGATTTAATTCCTCACTAGAGGCATCGTGATATCCCATAATATTTCTAGCCCACTCTATTACAGCGCATTGCATGCCTAAGCATAAACCTAAGAAAGGTATTTTTTTTTCTCTAGCATATGTTATCGCTTTGATTTTTCCATCAACTCCCCTGTTCCCAAATCCTCCAGGGACTACAACCGCATCAACATCATCTAAGTATGTTGCAGCAGAGTTCTCTTCAATTCTTTCTGCGCTGACCCATTTTAAATCTAATAATGTTTTTTCTTCTATACATGCATGTTTTAGTGCTTCTACTACTGATAAGTATGCATCTCCAAGATCTATATATTTTCCAACTAAAGCAACTTTAATGGGTTTGCCAGGGTTCCTTAAATTGTGAACTAATTCTTCCCAGTTCTTTAAGTCACAATCCTTATCTTCCAGTCTTAATACCTTAAGTGTTTCTTTGCATAGCCCTTCTTTTTTCAGGGATAGAGGTACAGAGTAAATACTATCTGCATCAAGCGCTTCTATGACGGAACTTGTACTAACTCCACAAAAACCACTGATTTTTTTCTTTAATCCTTCACTGATCTTTTTATCACTTCTACATACTAGTAAATTTGGTTGTATGCCAATAGATCGTAATTCTTTTACCGAATGTTGAGTAGGTTTTGTTTTTAATTCGCCTGATGTTTTAATAAATGGTAGTAGGGTTACATGGATATAAGCAATATCATCTTTTTCTACATCATTTTTAAATTCTCTGATTGCCTCTAGAAAAGGAAGCGATTCGATATCTCCAACAGTTCCTCCAATTTCCGTAATTACTATATCAGCATTACTATTGCCAGCCACACGATGGATTCTTTCTCTTATTTCTCTAGTGATGTGTGGTATCACTTGAACTGTTCCTCCTTTATAGTCTCCTCTTCTTTCTTTATTAATCACGGATTGATAGATAGATCCAGTAGTCACACTATTTAGTCGCGACATCGCAGTATCTGTAAATCTTTCATAATGTCCTAAATCTAAATCAGTTTCAGCGCCATCTTCTGTCACGAAAACTTCTCCATGTTGAAAAGGACTCATCGTTCCTGGGTCAACATTGAGATATGGATCAAGTTTCAGGATTGAAACGCTATATCCCCTTGATTTGAGGAGTCTTCCTAAGCTTGCGGCTACAATTCCTTTACCAATGCTAGATACAACTCCACCGGTAACAAATACAAATTTTGGCATTGAATATTTTTAATTAAACACTAACTACTTTTTTTATTTGTACCAAAAAAATGGATGAACATCTATAGAAAATCTACAAATATTATTATTTTTCTTCTTCAGTTGTGATTTCTATACCTAGTTCATTTAATTGTGTTTTAGAAACATTTGATGGCGCATTCGTAAGCAAACAGTTTGATTGTTGATTCTTGGGAAATGCTATGGTTTCTCTTATTGAGTCTGCTCCAATAAGTAGCATCACAATTCTATCTAAACCAAATGCAATCCCTCCATGAGGAGGAGCGCCAAGTTCTAAAGCTTCAATTAGAAATCCAAATTTATCATTAATATCTTGATCTGATAAACCTACTATTTTCAAGACTTCTTTTTGTAATTCAGAATTATGTATTCTAATTGAGCCTCCCCCCAACTCAAGACCATTGAGAACTAAATCATATGCTTGAGCAGTCGCTTTTTGAAGCTCATATTTTTTCTCTTCATCATAGTGATGCTTAGGAGAACAAAAAGGATGATGCAAGGCCTCTAATCTATTTTCTTCTTCATTCTTTTCAAACATTGGAAAATCAGTAATCCATACAAAATTCCATTGTTTTTCTTTTTTCTCATCGCTTATGAGCCCTAAATCTTTTGCAATATATCGTCTAACTTTATCTAGTGATTGATTCACCACTTTGGTTGAACCTGCTCCAAGTAATAGTAGGTCTCCTTCTTCTCCTTCTGTTTGTTCCAAAAGTTGTTTGGTCTTGAAATCATTAAGATTATTTTTAATTGCTCCAATAGTTTCGATCCCATCTTTTTTAATTCTTATAAATGCCAAGCCTCCAGCTCCAGCTTCTTGCGCAACTTTGAAAATATCTCCTCCTGGTTTAATTCTTACATTACTAATAGAAGAATTACCACCCTTCACATTGATACATTTTATGTATCCCCCTTTTTTAACAGCATTTGTGAAAATATTAAAACCTATATCACCAAGAATACTACTTATATCTTTAAAGGTCATACCGTATCTTGTGTCAGGACGATCAGTACCATATTTATCCATAGCTTCTTTCCCAGTCATTCTGGGAAAAGTATTCTGAAATTCAATATTGATAATTTCTTTCCAGATTTTTTTTATTAATTGTTCATTTAGATTGATAATCTCTTCTTCTGTTATGAAACTCATCTCCATATCTAATTGAGTAAATTCAGGTTGTCTGTCAGCCCTTAGATCTTCATCTCGAAAGCATTTTGCAATTTGATAATAATTATTTAAACCTCCTATCATTAAAAGTTGTTTGAATAATTGTGGTGATTGGGGCAAAGCAAAGAATTCTCCGTTTGAAATTCTTGATGGTACTAAGAAATCTCTTGCTCCTTCAGGTGTGGATTTTGTTAATAAGGGTGTTTCGACTTCTGTAAATCCCTTCTTGTCAAGAAAATCTCTAATTACTTGTGAAATTTTATGCCTTATTTTTAAATTATTAATTAGTTTTCCTCTTCTTAAATCTAAATAACGATATTTTATTCTTAGATCTTCTTTCGTCTTTTCATAATCATATATTGAGACAGGAAATGGTAAGTTGTTTTTTATCTGGTTGAGTAGTTTTAACTCTTGGACATTAAGTTCTAATTTTCCAGATGATATATTTTGATTAACAGATTCTGCAGGCCTTTTAGCTATTATACCTTTTACATAAATTACACTTTCATTCTTTAATTTTTCAGCTTTCTTAAAAATATTTTCTCCGTTTTCAGGATTAAAGGTTAATTGTAAAAAACCACTATGATCTCTTAGATCTATAAAAATTACTCCTCCATGATCACGCCTTCGGTCTACCCATCCACATAAATTGACTTCTTTCCCAATATCTTTATCATTAAGTTCTTCGCAAATTGTATCTCTCATTGGAACTTTTTTCTAATAATTACTAATAATAATTCTTTTAGTGTAAATTTAGTAAAATCTTTTATAGAAACCTTTTTTAGAAATAATACCTTGAAAAATCTTATTTCTTATTAAGACATCGACTTCTTTATTCAAAATAGCAAAATTCGTATCTACGTAGCCAAGAGCAATAGGTTTTTTTAGAGAAGGAGACCAACTTCCACTTGTAATTAAACCTATTTTTGTGCCTTCATTTAATATTTGACATCCCTTTCTAGCAATGGCTTTTCCTTTTATTTCTATTCCTACTAATTTCTTAGCAGGGACTTTGCTGGAGATTTTTAGAAGGGAATCTCTACCGAAGAAATTATGATTATTTTCCAAATTTACTACCCATCCTAAACCTGCTTCATATGGATTTATAGAATCGTTTAATTCTTGTCCATATAGGGGGAGGCCAGCTTCTAGTCTGAGCGTATCTCTTGCACCAAGTCCGCAAGGATTAATATTTTGTGAGATTAAAAAATCCCATAAATTTAAAGCTAATTTTTTATTTAGTAATATTTCTAATCCTTCTTCACCTGTATAACCAGTCTTTGATACAAATACTTCTTCATCATTAATGAAAGAATTTAATTTTTTGTATTGAACACCATAATTCTTTAAATTATTTATTGTATTCCCTGACCAATCTTCAAATATTTTAAAGGCTTCTCTCCCTTGGAGGGCTATCAAAGCATTTTCTTTTTTTGCATTTGAGATTATTAAATTGCTGTTTTCTAAATTATTCTCTATCCAGTCTTTATCTACTTGATACCTTGAAGCATTTACAATTAATAGAATTTCATGGTGATTATAGGGTTTGCCTAGATCATAAATTATGAGATCATCAATAATGCCTCCAGCATGATTAAGAAGTAAAGAATAACAACTTTGCCCTTCAGAAATGGAGTATAAATTCGTAGGAAAGAATTTCTGAAGATGATCTTTCGGATTAATACCCTTAATAGAAATTACTCCCATATGCGAAATATCAAAAAAGCCCGTAGACTTACGAACTGATTCATGCTCTTGAATTAAACCTTGATATGATATCGGCATATCCCAGCCTGCAAAATTAATAATCTTCGCATTATGTTTAATATATTTCTCGTAGAGAGGACTTTTTAATAACTCCATAGGTAACTAACTTTTAATCAGATTAATTCTTTAATTCAATTTTTATCTAAAGTTATAATTAAGCTTCTAGCAACTTTTGCCGCAACAATGCTGCTAACACCACTTGGATCGATATCCGGTGATAATTCAACAATATCTCCCCCAATCACTTTGAAATCATCCAATTTTTTTATAATTGTCTCAAAATCATGCCAAAACAACCCTCCTGGTTCAGGCGTCCCCGTACCAGGAACCATACTTGGGTCAAACCAATCTAAATCTATTGTTAGATATATAGGAAAATCTTTAAATGGTTCTAATTTTTGCTTTAAAAGCATACCATTATCTCCTGGATTGAACTCTATAAGTTGATCTCTTTTATTCATTATTTCAAATTCTTCTTTGGTACCACTTCTAATACCAATTTGAAAGACTTTGTTATCGCGTAAAATATCTGTACATCTTTGTATTGTGCATGCATGACTAAATCTATTATTTTGATAAGAATTTCTTAAGTCTGCATGGGCATCTAGTTGGATTAATATTAAGTTGGGATATTTATCAACCAATGCTTGTATAGATCCACTAGTTATTGAATGTTCTCCACCTAAAATTAAAGGTTTTAAATTATTTATTAATATATATTGCGTTGCTAATTTGACTTTATCGATCACAGAGATTGTATCTCTGTGATCTAAAAAAACTGAACCAAAATCAAAATATTTTATTTCATCAAGATCTTTTCCTGATTTTGGGCAGAAAGTTTCTAAACATTGGCTAGCTAGTCTAATAGCATTTGGCCCGAATCTTGTTCCAGGCTTATAGCAAGTAGTACCGTCATAATTAACACCTACAATACCAATAGAGCAATTTTTCTTTTTTAATTGTGAACCCAAGTAAATTGGTCCTTCCTTCTCAAATAAATTATCAGTATTCATTATTATTCTTAGAGACTAGATTAACTTTGCAAGTTTATTCGGAAGCATTTTAAATGAACCCTCTTGGTAGTTTAAATTCCAAATTTCGCAACTATCTTCTATGGATTTAACATCTTTGTAATGCGTTTTCAAAAATTGATTTTCATTGTTTGAAGCGAATGTCCAACTCCAAATACCACTTGGATAGAAAGGCACAAATCCGTACATAGTTGCAGATCTCATAAAGATTTTTTTGATTGATTTGCACATTTCAATGTGAATTGGCATGAATGACTCTGGCGATTCACTTTGAGTCGCAAAAATGCCATCGAATTTTAGAACTCTTTTACATTCTCGATAAAATTCTAAAGTAAATAATTCATTAGAAAATTCTGAGGGGTCAGAACAATCAATTATTACAACATCATAATAATTAGTTTTAATATTTTTAATCCATGTAAATCCGTCACAAATATTAGTTGATAGTCTTTTATCTGACCAAACTTTTTCTCCAATACTGGTAAGATATTTTTTTGATAAAAAAAGTACTTCCTCATCAATTTCGACCAAATCTATATTTTGAACCTCTTTATATTTAAGACACTCTCTAGCTGTTCCTCCATCGCCTCCTCCAATTATTAAGATATTAGATATATTATTTGAACTTGTTAATGCGGGATGGACTAGACATTCGTGATAATATTTTTCATTTTCATCACAAGTCATCCAGCAATTATTAAGCATTAAAGCATTGCCATATGCTTTCGTTTTTAATATCTTTATATCTTGGAATTTACTTTTCTTTTCAATCAATAATTGCCCTCTTATTCCATACCTTGTATATTTATGAATTTCATCGATCCATATCTCTTTTTTACTCATAATTTTTTATCTCGGAATCATGGATTTGCTTTTTTGCTAGTTGCCAAAGTTTTTGGAAATCTTTAACTTGGTTCCCAATAATCCTATCATTCAGCATATTTTCCATAATAGAAAATCTTTTTAAAAACTTTTTATTTGCAGATCTTAGAGCGTTTTGATGGTTGATTTCTAGGAATAAAGAGAGGTTGATTAATGTAAATAAAATATCTCCTAATTCTTCTTCAATATGTTGTTTATCATATTTACTTATAGCCTCTTTTAATTCAAGAAATTCTTCGTTCACTTTACTAAGAACTTGATTAAC
>Ga0160422_10001490_pt1 | contig 14647 bp, 11 predicted proteins | sample Fk160mmetaG_FD_108192 | JGI IMG/M metagenome (GOLD analysis project Ga0160422, IMG submission 108192) | Marine microbial communities from the Central Pacific Ocean - Fk160115 60m metaG | ecosystem: Environmental > Aquatic > Marine > Oceanic > Photic zone | place: The Central Pacific Ocean...
ACCGCGCCGGCCCCATCAGGCACCGCGATTGAACCCTCAAACACAGTCCAATCCGACGACGTGATGAGCGTACCCACGCCCCCATCGACGTGAACGGTCCCCGTCACCTCGCCGAGGTCCACATAAGCCGAGCCCAGTTCTCCGGAAATAACGCCGTCCGCATCGGCCGCTGCTGGGCGTTCGTATGCCCAAGAATCCCGGAGAAAACCGCCCCCATAGCTTCCCGCAAAGCCGGCCCAGATCGTTGGCGCCGGTTCCTCAACAGCGTCTTCAATCTCCTCGACCCAGCGAAGTCCAATGTTGGACCACCAAATGTCCCAGACCCCCTCGGTACCCAGCACATGCTCATCGAGATGCGCATTCAACAGCATCATTCCATATTGATGGTAGTTTTCCATGCTGTAGAAATCCGCATCCGGCGCCGTGGCGTACCAGTTGGAGGACCACGCATATTGGTCCCACTCGGGTCCCACGACTTCGGCCATCCACTCGCTTGTGGCTTCCCAATACCACGGTTCGTACTCATCTCCATCGTAGTAATTCCGATGACGAAACTGAAGGGCATGACCAAACTCGTGCGCGCACACAGAGGCATAAAAGTCCGGGTTGCTGCGGTACAGCGGATTGACGTAGATGACCGGCAGACCCTCGGGCCACACATCAGTGGGCAGGGCCGTGGTCAGTCCTGTCGCATCGAGGTCGGGATCCAGAATGACCCAGAGTTTCTGGAATTCACCCGAGACCGGGGGGGCCCAGCCCTCTTGCCCGATGAGAACGTCCCACGACCGCTCCAAGGCATCACCGGCCGCCTCGGCATCCTCAAGCGTCACGTCGGCCGAGTTCCACTGGATGGTGAAGTTTTCTGTGTCATAGAAAAACGCGAGGCGGTCTCCCACGACAGGCTTTTCTAACCCCATGCGGAGCGCCGAATCGAGACCGGTCGGGACCAGCAGATCGAGGGGCGGGGTGACGCCCGCCATGGATGCAAACCAAACCGGCAACAAACAACTGTTCATACTGACCATTGTGCAGGCATTTCACCCGCCTGATGCATTGTTAAGGGCCGCAACCAACAGATCGACATCATCGGACACCGCTAATGCTTGGTTGAGCTCTCGGTCGATCACTCCGGTCCACGCTCCAGGAACATGGACCCAAGCGGGGTCTGAAGGCTGCAGTCGGATCGAATCCCGAACGGGTTCATGGACCACAAAGGGCAATCCGGAAGGACCCGCAACGAGCGCCCAGACTCGATGCGCCCAAATCGCGACCGCATCGTGGCGTTTCGCAGCGGCCATCACGGCGCCGAGTACTGCATCGGCGCGCACGGATCCTCGTCCGATGGACTCGACCCAAGCCGACTCGTCCCACGTGGCCGCACCCGGGGCAGGCATACTGACCGAACATACCCGGTATGCATCCCTCACCGCGGTGGGGAGAGGTGCATCCCCGAGAGCGAGAACCACTTTTCCCTCGCCCTCACATGAAACCTGCGCCACCGCCTCTCGCGTCGGTGCAGGTGTCCACTGCGCATCGGTCTGCAGTGGTAGCCCCATCACACTCCGGGTCGTCCCCGGATCGTTGCCGGTGCTTAGATTCAACAGCGGTACCGACTCCACCCAAGGCCCACCGGGAACACCAAGGTGCGCTTCGAAGAATTCGAGTGCAGCGCGTTGCATGGACTCGGTGTAGGAGTGCGGTCCCTCGAAGATGCGAAAATCTGCGGCGTCGCTAAGGCCTTCTGGCCGCGGGCCTTTCACGTCTGCCATCCACAAACTTGGGATCGTCAATTGCGCGAGCATGCCCGGGTCCGGGCCGGGATGACCAGGAATGTGGTCGCACGGACACCCGCTGGCGGCGGCCTCCCTCGGTATCGGAGGTGGCGCTGCCAGCACAACCGCATCGACACGCGCGTCGAGCCAACCGATGTAGAACGAGGCCACGGCCCCGCCTGAGGCCCCGGTGACACCGATCGATTCCACACCCTGCTCTTCTAATAGACTGACTGCAGCTTGAATTCCACTGAGTTGCAGCGCTAAGGCACTGGACCCTCCCGACACCAAAAAGCCCCGATTGTGAGCCCCTTCAGCGAAATGAATCTGACGCTCCGGCCGATCCCCCTCTTCAACGCCGGGCGAGTCGACCGCAATCACCCAGACGCCGCGCGCAGCAAGTCGATGAGCAATTTCCTGCGCTTCCGGACTCGACTTGCCTTGACCGTAGTGACCATGCGCAACCACGACACCGACACTGGTCGGGGCATCCGGAGTCCACAATGCTGCGTTGATTGAAAATCCATCGGGAGCATCAAACCGAACGGCTTGGACCGACGATGCCGGTGCCCCATGAGGGCCGCCAAAGCGAACAAAATCGGGCGCATCCGTTCGAAAATTCCCTGTCAGGTGTGCCGCCACATCCGAGCGGTCCACCACCGGCGGTTCAGGAGCAAACAACGCACGGCAGGCGATGAGTAGCAAGAGTGTCACAACTCCAGACTACACCGCGGTTGGTTTTCGGTCTTGAAGTACGTTGACACTTTCGTCTACCGTAACTACCTCTTTGGGCACTAAAATCGCACGACGGGAGGCTCCCCAATGCGCGTTGTTTGTGAAAGCTGCGGCACCACCTACAAAATTCCAGAATCGAAGCTGGTCAAAGAAGTCAACAAAGCCACGTGCAGAAAATGCGGCTTTCGCATGATGATCCGCCGGCCGTCTGCCGTCGCCGCTGACGATAACTTGGGGCCTTCCCAAGCCTCTGATGAGGCAGCTACCCAAGTGACGGCGAATCCCCTCCAAGCCCAGGAGAATGAACGGGCAGCGCTCGATGCGGAAACGCGCATCGAGCCCGGTGCAGCCGATGATTGGAGCGATGAATCGCCGACCAATGTTCAGGACGACCCCACGGCACCGCCCTCAGCCGGTTCCGCCACACCACCGGCCAAGGCACCCAAAGCACGCACCGTAGCCAATTCAAACACTCGATCCGCAGACACCGACATGATTCTGGCGTTGTTCGCCACATTCGCGAGTGCCGGCGGCGCAATGCTGTTGGCCACCAACACCGGCGATGTCGCTACCCAACGAATGGTGGGCCTCGGCATCGCACTGTGGGGTGCGCTGACGGGACTCTTTTTATTGGTCACAGGAAACCTGTGGCGGCAGCAAGGAAACTTGGGCGTCAGCATCGCACTGGCCACTGTTCTCAGCATCGGCGGATCGGCCTTTGTCGAGGTTGCACTTCATGATGGAGAGGGGCTTGGGAGCAACGGATCCAGCGAGGCACGCGCTCCTTCCACCGCGATGGACACCCCACAGGCTGATTCACCTCCCATCGCCGCCCTTGCGGGTGACGATGCAGCGGACGGTTCCCCGAGTGCCGAGGATCGGTCTGTGACAGCCGATGCCGAGAAGTCGGGGGCAACTTCCGCTCCCGAAGATGTTGCTAAAGCATCGGCATCGACCCCAGCACGCGCCCCCGTCAAGCCGGCCTCAACCGCAGCCCCATCGGGCGAACGTGAGGCGCCGGTCGCCGACGGTGCGGACGATGAAATGGATCTCGAAGACCCAGTGGAGGACTTCGACGACCTTGGAGACCCAGACTTTGACGCGATTGCAGCCACCCCGCCCCCACCCAAACGTGATGAGGCCCGTTCGTCAGAAGACGCAGCCAATCGACGGGCCGCTGAGCGGGATCGGCGCCAACGTGAAGCCGAACGCGCAGCCGCAGCGAAGGAGCGCGCCAAAGCCAAGGAACAAAAGGAATCAAAAGACGCCTCTGGCGGGTCGAAGATGAGCACCTTGCCGCTGACCGTCGTCGACACGATGATCCGTTCCAACATGAGCGTCAAACGATGCTTCTTCAATGAAAAACAGGCCACGGGCGAAATGCCACGCCGCGTGAACGTGCGCTTCACGGTGCTCAACACTGGACGAGTGAGCTCCGCACGTGTCACAACCGACCAGTACAAAGGGGGCACGCTCGATGGCTGCCTCGGTCGCGCATTCAAAGCGATCAAGTTCCCGGCGTTTGAAGGTGAAGCCAAGAGCATGACCTACCCGTTCGTCCTGTAAAACACGGTTGTCACAACTTGGTCTCAGAAGAAAGGTGGCCCGACCCCACATCGAACGGTTAGCCAGCCGGCGCTTTTGGGGTGACCATGTCCACAGATCCGCTCATCAGAAATATTGCCATCATCGCGCACGTCGACCACGGCAAGACCACGCTCGTCGACCACATGCTCCGCCAAGGTGGGACATTCAAAGCCCATGAGGAAGTGGCAGACCGGGTCATGGACTCCGGAGACTTGGAGCGAGAACGGGGCATCACCATTCTGTCCAAGCCCACGGGCATACGATGGGGCGACCACAAGATCAACATCGTCGACACGCCTGGCCACGCGGACTTCGGTGCCGAGGTTGAGCGCGTGCTGCGTATGGTCGATGGAGTGCTGCTTCTCGTTGATGCGGCCGAGGGTCCGCTGCCGCAGACTCGATTTGTCTTGAGTAAGGCCCTCGGGGCAGGTCTTGAGGTCATGGTCTGCATCAACAAGATCGACCGTCCGGATGCGCGTTCCGCTGAAGTCTTAGACCAAATCTATGACCTCTTCATTGAACTGGACGCCGAAGAAGACCAACTCGAATTCCCCGTATTTTACGCATGCGCAAAAGAGGGCTATGCCCACCTCGAAGAAAAACAAGAACCGGGCAATCTTCATTGCATCTTTGAAGCGATTGTCGACCACATTCCAGCGCCAAAGGGCGACCCCGAAGGCGTAACTCAAGTTCTCATCACTCAGTTGGGGCACGACCCCTACCTTGGCCGCCTCGCCATCGGTCGCGTGATGAACGGCGAGATTCAGCGCAACCGAGAATATGCGCTCGCCCAAGAGGACAAAACAAGCAAGATCAAGGTTGTGCAGTTGTCGACCTTCGAAGGTCTGAACCGAACGCAAACCGAAAACGCGAGCGTCGGTGAGATCATTGCCATCGCCGGTATTGCGCAACTCGAAATTGGTGACACCGTCACGTGCCTCGACAATCCGCAGCCCTTGCCGCGACCCAGCGTCGATGAGCCCACGTTGGGAATCACGTTTCACGCCAACTCCGGCCCCTTCTCCGCCCTTGATGGAAAGAAGGTGACCGCTCGGGAAATCCGCGAACGGCTCGAGCACGAAGCCCAACACAACGTTGCTCTTCGCCTCGAAGATGGAGGCTCACCCGATGCCATCCGGGTCCTCGGCCGAGGTGAACTGCAGATGGCAATCCTCATCGAGCAAATGCGCCGTGAGGGATACGAGTTGTGCGTATCCAAGCCCGAGGTTCGAATCATTGAGGTTGATGGCAAAAAGACCGAGCCCTACGAACTCGCGATGCTCGACTTCCCCGACGCAGCAATGGGTGCCATCAGCGAAAAGATGAACCAGCGGAAGGGACGCATGATCAGCATGCGACAAGGGGGCTCGGGGCGCACCGTCGTCGAGTTTAGAATTCCAACTCGCGGCCTCATCGGCTTCCGTGGTGAGTACCTGACAGAAACCCGCGGCGAGGGAATACTCAACACCATTTTTGATGGGTTCGACGAATACGCCGGACACATTGAGTACCGGAAAAGGGGTTCACTGATTGCCGATCGAAAGGGCGTGACCACGGCCTACGCGCTCTTCACATTGCAGCAACGCGGCCAAATGTTTGTTGGCATTCAGGTCGACGTCTACGAAGGCATGATTGTGGGCGCGTCGCAGCGCGAGAATGACATGAATGTGAACCCCTGCAAGCCCAAACAACTGAACAACATCCGGTCAGCGGGGGCCGATGAAAAGCTGATCTTGGCACCCCCAGTTCTGATGACACTCGAGAAGGCACTCGAATACATATCGGATGATGAACTTGTCGAGATCACACCAAACCACATTCGACTGCGTAAGAAGGTGCTCGCAGGAAACATGCGAAGCGTGGTTCGAGGCGAAAAGAAGAAAGAGAAGAAGCCCCGCGGCTAGCCAACCTGTCCTCGTTGGCGCAGCACATGGTCCAGCAACACCAACGCGACCATCGCCTCAACCATGGGCACAGCGCGGGGAACCACACAAGGGTCATGGCGTCCCTTCGGCCGAATCGACACGGCCTCTCCGGTTGTGGCCGAGACGGTCTGTTGCTCTCTGAAGATGGTGGACACCGGCTTGAAGGCCACGCGACCCGTAATGGGCATCCCGTTCGAGATGCCGCCCTGCACTCCCCCGGAGTGATTTGTAACCGTGCGTGGCACTGACGATCCTTCGACTGGCTCGAACGCATCATTGTGTTCTGAGCCCGTCATCGACGAACCCCGAAAGCCAGACCCGATTTCAAAACCCTTCGATGCCGGAAGCGACATCAGCCCTTTCGCAAGGTCGGCCTCCAACTTGTCAAATACCGGATCGCCAAGACCCGCGGGCACCTCAGTGGCGACCCATTCGATGATTCCTCCCACGGTGTCTCCGGTGCTGCGCGCCTGCCGAACCCGCTGCTCCATCTCCGTGGCGGCCGTTGCATCCGGACACCGCATGGGGTTGGCCTCGACCATCGCCGAGGTCACCGAGAGCGGGTCGACTTCTGCGCACACCGAACCCACTGCACACACCCAGGCCTGCACCTCGGTCCCCACAAGCGCTCTCAGAACCTGCTTCGCGATGGCTCCCGCGGCGACACGAGCAACCGTCTCTCGCGCGCTGGCACGGCCGCCGCCTTGCCAGTTGCGGATGCCGTACTTGGCCTCCGTTGTGAAATCAGCATGGGAGGGCCGATACCGGTCCTTGATGCTCTCGTAAGCGGAAGGGTCAGCATCGCGGTTGCGAATCAGGAGGCCGATTGGACTCCCAAGCGTGCGGCCCTTAAACAGCCCGCTGAGAATTTCCACTGTATCGGGTTCATGACGTGGGGAAACTAGATCGGACTGTCCCGGTCGCCGACGATCGAGTTCTTTTTGAACCGCTTCTTGGTCGATGGCAATCCCCGGCGGGCAGCCTTCGATGACAGCGCCGAGGCCGCCCCCATGGCTTTCTCCGAAGGTCGTGATTCGAAACAGTCGGCCAAATCCTGAACCCATGCTGCCCACCTCGCGTCGAGTCTATTACATCCATACCGTGGAGGGCGCCTCGTGGACCCGGCAATCGACGTTTTAATCGTTACCCACCAAGCAGGACACCTGCTCAACGAGTGCTTGGCGGGCCTCGCTAAGCAACGAGTTCCACCTGCGCGCACGGTTGTTGTCGTCTCCTCTCACACACCCGTCTCCGTCCGTTCCGGTGTCGAGGTGATTCACACCCACGGCCCCTGTGATTTTGCCGCGGCCGCGAACCGAGGGTTTTCCACACTGGGCGATCGCCCCGTTGTGTTGTTGAACGACGACACGGTCCCAGAGCCTGACTTTCTTGCGGCCCTCGGTGGCGCTATCGAAGCCGAGGGAATCTATCAGCCGCGAATCCTGCTTCCAAACGGCACCGTCGACAACACCGGGCACCGACTGTTCTGGGATGGGTTTAATGTAGCCCGTGACCGGGGAACTAGGGAGACCCGGACGGCAGACACCTGCGGCGCGTTTTCTGGCGCGGCCGTGTTGTTCACGCCCGCTGTTCTTCGAACCGTGGGTGTATTCGACGAGGACTTCGGAGCGTTCGGAGAGGATCTCGACCTGTCGCTTCGAGCTGTTCGGCACGGATTCCAAATTCACCATGTACCCGGTGCCGTCGTGACCCACCGACTGGGCGCCACCTATGGTCGCACCAGTCCAAGAAAAATTTTTCTCGTGGAGCGCAACCGGACGCGAGCAGCCGTCCGTAGTCTTCCCGTTGCCGCACTGGCGCTGCTGCCCATTACAACAGGAGTACGCGTTGCGAGCATGGGAGCCGCCGCACTCAGCGGCAGTGGTCTGGGAGCAGGTGCGGGCTTAAACGGGGCCATCGCCGCATTGGCTGGGATGGCTGCGGGAACGGCTCAGGCCCCCCGAGCATGGGGCAAGAGGGTTGTTGATCGCCCGGCATGGGTCACCGGCGATACAGCGATGCTTCGTCACCTTGCGGACGCACGCGTCCCATTTTCCGATTGGTTCGGCACCGCAATCAGCGACCAATAGCTGCGCCTCGCCACTGTCCGGTCAACTCAGCGATCTGATTCATCCACTCGATGCCGCCTACGGCCACACTCGGTCGCAGAACCCCGGGCAACGCGTAAATCAACGCCGACCAGTGGGGAACACTGGCCGGACGCCCCATGGCCACCAACTGAGCGTGAATGTCGCGGTTGCGCCTGTACAAGTTCAGCGGCCGACGCGAGTGGGAGTGGAGCACAGGCGCCGTCGGCACATACGCGACGCGACGGTCACGCGACCACCATGCATCTTCGGCAATCGGAACCGACGGAATCGGGTGGTCCCGCAAGGTCTGAGTGCGAATCAATGTCGCCACATGGTCCGTCTGCTCCATCGGCACAATCCGGTGTCCGGGTGGCGTCCATCGGCGCAACCGCGAAGCGGTGACCGCATCCGAGTCGGGCCACGGGATCTGACGGGCCACCACCGCGTCCCACGGGCCAGATTCGAGCGCCTGCACCAGTGTCCGTATGCACCCGCGACCAAGCGGAATGGCATCATCCACCGTAAAAAATACGTAGTCGGTGCTCACACGCTCTACGGCACGGGCGCGGGTGGTCCCGTGGCCCTCCCACTCCACGCGCTCAACCCGAGCACCCGGCACGCTCTCTGGCCCGGAACCGTTGGACAGAACCAGAACATCCACATCGACGTCTTGGTTCAACAAGGACCGCACACCAAGCGGAGCCTGTCGTGAGCTTGGAATGATGGCGGTGACGGTGCCAGCGACCCCCCCTTTCGCTCCCGGGGCGCTGAACTCTTGAATTCCCCTCGAAAATACGGGATCCGAACTGGTGATGGTGTCGGCTAGCGGCGCAATCTCATCCACTCGAAGGTTGCGCGCCATCCGTTTTCCTCGGCCAGACATCGTCGCGATTTCAAGGTGAATGGGTACACCCGAACGAAGCCGCTCGGCCAACTCTGCACGCTCCTCGGTGCTCCATGACTCGATCTTCATGGGTCTCCCCTATCGTGGAACTGCGCGCAACGAGAGAATCGACACGATACCGTGACGTCGCCAAGCACTGTTGCAATGTCAAGAGATATGCTAAAGTAGAAACGAGGTTTAATTTCTCAAGACCCGCTCGGTGTGGCCGTTGCGAGGACTGACACTAGGCGAAACATGGCACCCCGACGGCAAACGATCACCCCGCTTATCGCGACACAGGCAGCCACCTTAGTGCTGACCACTGGGATTGCGATTGCGTGGACGGCGGCCGAGTATCGGGAATGGCACGCCAACATCGATGTGCCGCAGACCACGATGCAGTCCATCGATGGTCAGGTTCAGACCGCCATCATCGCGCCTTATCACTACATTGGCACCCGGGACGGTACCGGCATCCGTGATGCTGCCCGTTCCATCGCTGAAGCCCAGACGAATCTTGTCGTTCTGGGCAACCTCATGCCCAGCGTCGAGTCCGAGGCCCAGTCGCTATCGTCCGCGCTCAGCGTCCTCGACAACGCAAGCTCCCGTCTTTGGGATGGTCATGCAACCGTCGGGTCCGAAGCCCCAGTGGACCCCTCAAATCGCACCGTGACGGACCTGCTTGATTCTGCCACTTCGGATGCTCAGACCGCCTTGCGTGCACTGAAATCAAAGGTCGAAGGAAACATCAGCGAATCGCAGACGGGTCACCGCTTCGGCCTGCTTGGGTTGTGGTCGACGGCAGTAGCCATCTACCTGCTCACCGGATTCGCGGCACGGCGTCGATTTGTGGATACAGCCCGTCGGGATGAAGAGAACTTGTCGCATGCGATAGATGGAGCCGTCGAGGCCCTCCACGCAGCGCAAGCTGGCCAACCCGTGCCATCCATTCCCGACCACCCCATGGTCCGTCAGTTTGAGTCGACCATTCAGGTCATCGCGAAACGACTCGATGAACTGCACCAGACCAATCGGCGAATTCGCCGCCAATTCACGTTTCGCCACGAACTGGTGGAGGCACTCGATTTAGCGGAGTCGGAAGACGAAGTTGTCCGCACAGCATCGCGCGCAGCCCGCGTGGCATTTCCCGAGAAGATCTTTCAACTGCTCGTCGCAGACACAAACGAGGGCACCATCGCGCCCATCGAAGAGACGGCCCCGGTGGCCTGTTCGTTGAGCTGCATTGAGAGTTGCCCAGCCGCACGGAAAGGCGACGTGCTGTTCCATGACCCCGACATGGGCCTCAGCCGATGCCCCCGGATTCATGAGGATGAGACCATTGTGACCTGCGCCCCAATTAGCGTAAATGGACAAGCGGTCGGAGTCGTTCAACTGATGGGTACGCCGCTCGAGGACGGACAAGAGGAACTGTTAGAGGCTCTGTCCACCGCAGTGGGCGTTCGCACCGGTGTGGTGCGAAACTTGGCCGAACATGAACTCGCTGCAGGCACCGATCCCCTGACGGAGCTGGCGAACCGGCGAACGATGGACGAACACATGCGGCGTCTCGATGCGGCCGAGGTTCCGTACACCGTCATTGTTGCCGACCTCGATCACTTCAAAACCATCAACGACACGCACGGCCATGATGTCGGCGACAGGTGCCTTCAGTTGTTCGCGGATATTCTCAAGGAGGCATGCCGAGACACCGACATCGCCTGCCGACCGGGTGGAGAAGAGTTTGCCTTGATCCTCTCCGGCGCAAGCACCGACGCCGGGATGGCGGTCGCCTCTCGGATACGTGCGATGCTGGCCCAAGAAAGTCGCCGCCAAGGGCCCATGTTCACGGTGTCCCTCGGCATCGCTGCGCGACCGACCCACGGGGACCGAGCAGAGGAAATCTTGCGCTCGGCGGATGTCGCTCTGTACGACGCGAAGGATCAGGGCCGCGACCGGTGTGTCCTCGCTGAATCCCCGATGAGTCTTGAGGTGCTCGGCGCCGGCTAATGGGGCCTCCGACCATCAGGCTTGTTGAAGCGTCTGGGCCGTCCAATATTGAGCGCCGCCATTCTTCTTTGCCCGCTCAAGCGCACCCTCGCTTCGTGAGAACAGTGACTCCGCACTCTCGCGACCGTCCCACGTGGCGATTCCAATCGACAATGAGACCTGAAAGTTTTTCGATTGGTGGGAAAAGACCATCTTCTGAATTTTTCGGCCCAACCGCTTGGCTGCGCCCGTGGCCTCTCGATTGCCCGTATTCGGCAGCAAGGCCGCAAAATTGTCATCGTTCAAACGAGCCACAAAGTCCTCGTTTCGGAGCTGTTTAACAATGGTCGCGGCGACCGTTCGGAGCACATCATCACCGCTGCTGCGATGGTACGTTTCGTTGATTTCATTCATCTTGTCGACATTGAAACGCATGCAGGTCAGAAGCCCTCCGCTGTGTCTCGCCTCGACCAATGCCAGCGGCAGCGCCTCTTGGAAGGCGCTGAGGTCGGACACTTGGGTCAATCCGTCCAAGGAAATTTTGACGTCTCGGCCGACCTGCCCCCCGGCCTTACGGTTCATGTGGTGCATCAACTCTCGTGACCGGGCTACCCCTTGGTCAACCCGTGAACGAGCGATGGTGTGGCCGTCTGACACCCGCTCCAGCGCCACCAACACCTCGCGCTTGGACTGCTCGAAGCCCGGCCCTTGCTCCAAATTCTCTACCAGCTTCTTCAACGTTTCAATTTCTGCCACCCCCGAGGCCGTCGCTTCCAGTGCGCTCCCGAGACTGTTCTCGAGCGCGCCAATCAGCGTGAGCACAGCTTCGTTGGATTGGGCCTGGCGAAACCGGGCCTTTCGTGCCGTTTGCTGCAACTCTTGTGCACTCCCTTCGATGAGCCGCGCATCCCCATTCCGAACCCGAAGTGGAATGGACTTTTCAAGCTTGGAAACCGCCTGAGTAAGTTCAGAATCGTGGATACTCACACGCTGAATCGCTTCGACCAATGCGCGGGCAGCATCCGCAAAGTCAGCGGAACCCGACCCCACGGCAGTCCCGCGCAGTGCCTTCACCACTGCCGACGCCTGTCTCGAGGTTCCCGTGGGTACCGGGTAGACCTCGAGCCTCTCGATCAACTCCTGTACCCGCTGCGCATCCGCCCTCGGCAACTCGCCCTCCACAAAACGCAGCAGTTTGAGGAATCCATCACGCAGCAGATCGGCGTCTTTCGATGTCGCCTTCCCACCCGTGCTTTTTGAGAACCAACCCATGTTCACCACCACACCACAAGGATACGGATCGCGAGACACACGATCAAAGCCCTCTCCCTGCCGTCTGATATCCATGCGCCTTCTCATCTTCGTTTTGCTGTGGTCATGCAGCTCCACAATGGGGCCTCCATCCGAGCATTGCGATTCGGCATCCACGGTGCATGTGGCCACGGCCGATGGCGCCGAAATTGCGCTCCATCGGCATTCTCAAACGGCTCTGCCCGTGTTGGTGATTCATGGCATCTCATCCAATCACCGCTTCTGGGACTTGACCGAGGGCCATTCATTGGCGGAGATGTTGACAGCCGCGAACTTTGACCCATGGTTGATCGATTTGAGGGGCCATGGTGAGGCCCTGTACACGCGACAAGGGCTGCGCCAGCACCATGGCTGGACCATTGATGACTACGGCATGCACGATGTCGCAGCCGCCGTGGCCCACATCCAAGCCGCTACAGGACACAAGCGGGTCGCGATTGTCGGCCACTCCATGGGCGGCATGGTCGCGGCCATCTATGCTGCCCACCACGGTGACGATTCGATTGCAGCCATGGTCATGGTTGGCGCCCCCGTTGTGTTCCCAGACGACACTGCTCAAACTTGGCTGGGTAAGGCAATGAGCCAAGTGGGTGGGATTCCCCCCTCGGTCGCCACGCCCGCCGTTGCTCGATTCATGGCGGGGTGGCATCCGGCGCTCCCGGTACACGGTGAAGCGATCCTGTTCAACGCCTCAAACATGGCAGAGTCCATGCAGCATTTGATGCTGACCACAGTGGTGTCGCCCACCACACGAGGCGAGGTTCGACAGCTAAACCGCATGATGAAGGCGGGTCGATTGGTCTCAGCGGATGGCTCAGTGGACTACACAGCCGCACTGGGTTCGGTTGATGTGCCGCTGTTGGCCATTGCGGGCGGCAAGGACCGCATTGTGCCATTGGCGGGTGTGAAACAATGGGCCAGCGCTACGGCATCCGCCGATGTCACGGTCAAGGTCGCATCCAAGGCCAACGGTTTCGTTGCCGACTACGGCCACCTCGACCTCGTGCTCGGCCCCGCAGCGCCGCGCGAGATCCTCCGCCCCATCGCCGAATGGCTTGACGGGCACCGCACAAACTGGTGATCAGAGTTCGGATGACTTCTCCATGCGACCTCTCGCCTTTTCGACTGGATACTTTTTGGCATTGATAGCCAGTTTCTCAGTCACGGCATCGGACAGATCAATCTCCATTTGATTGGCAATGTTCATCAAGCAAATCGCCACATCGGCAACTTCGTTGGCTACATTCTCCATGCGCCCGTCAACCGGGGGTTGGGGTCCATCATCACGACTCCATAAGAACAGTTCCAGCAACTCCCCAGCCTCAACGCTGAGTGCCATCGCCAAATTCCGCGCATTGTGGTACTGCCCCCACTCGCGCTCTTCGTTGAACTGCGCCACTGCTTGCCTCAGTTCCAAAATCGTACACGATTGATCCGCCACACTGCACCTCAAGTTGGTTATGTGCCTTTCCCCTACCAAGGGGTTTGATTCGGAGTCCACTGTGTTGACATGTTTCTCGATTCTTTTTGCCCTCAGCTCCATCAATACGGCAGATGCAGGACCCAAACGGCCACTCACCTTTTTGGTTGATACTCGCCTCAGCGAAGGCCCAGTTGAAAACTTCACTGACCTCGCAGTTGACCCCTTCAAAGTCGCAGGTCTGCTGAACCCCATCGCGCCACCTGCGCCACCCGCCCCCGTGCTCAACGCCAGTCCAACAACGGACGGTGAACCCGAAGCAGCGGTCGAGGCAGCAGCCATTGTCGCCCAAACCCCCGCCGCCACCAAAGGCGACCTGCTGATTCCAAACGAGCGTTCCTACTCAGCCAAAGTCGCCGTAAACGGCCTCGTCATTGGCATGCTGGGGCCGTACACTGATGGCGCCCTCCACAACATTTCCTCTGGCGACTACAGCGTCTCGTTCACCCACACATCGGGCTACACGTACACGGAAACCATCTCGACAACCCAGATCACCGGCCCCATCATTCCCGGCGGACGTGGCGCGGCAGCGGCGTTGCCGAACAACGCGTCCAAAGACGCAGAATAAAACGCTGGTGTGGGTCGCTGCCCTCGCGCTTGTTGCTGGATGCCAGAAACTCTGCGTCGGTGCTGGCTGTGAAGAGGACTTCGGAGCGGCAGCGCTGACCGTATTTAGCGGATCAGCGCTGCCGGCTGCGGGCAGCATCGAACCCGAGCTGGGCACCACACTGGTGACCGGTACCGAGGCCGACGGACCGATTTGGGCTGTCACCGCCACGAGTGACCGCATCCTCGTCGGGAGCAGCATCGGCAGCAGTGTCCGCAGTTTATCTTCGCGAGACCCCAGCCAAACCACCAGCGACGCAGACGGGATC
>Ga0160422_10001491_pt1 | contig 14638 bp, 12 predicted proteins | sample Fk160mmetaG_FD_108192 | JGI IMG/M metagenome (GOLD analysis project Ga0160422, IMG submission 108192) | Marine microbial communities from the Central Pacific Ocean - Fk160115 60m metaG | ecosystem: Environmental > Aquatic > Marine > Oceanic > Photic zone | place: The Central Pacific Ocean...
ATAACGATTATAAAAAAGTTAAAGGAGAAATATAATTTGCTTATCTGCGATCCAAATATTAAATATCATCCTGAATTAAAACTAACAACTATCCAGGATACATTAGATAAATCAGATTTGCTAATTTTTTTGGTAGCTCATAAACAATTTAAAAATATTGATCTATCAAAATCTCAATACCTAGATTTTTGTCATCTAAATGACTAAAATTTTAAATTATTGTTTTCTATTTTTTAAAACCATCTATGATGTTGGTCTTCCACGAATAACGCTAAGATTTATTTTTGAATTAAGAAATTTAACTAATTATATTTTTTATCGTTTTTTTATATTTAGGTTAAATAAATTAAATCATCTTAAATATTGGAATTCTTGGGATTTTAATCTTTTATACGAAATAAAAAATGATTCTTTGGTATCTAAATTAAATGTAGAAAAAATTAAACTATATATTTTTAATAAAGAAATAACTTTAATTGAACCTATAAATTGGAATAAACACTTTACAAGTAGGTTGGCTAACTTTTATTTAAATTATTTTGATTGGTCAAAAAAGTTAATATCAGATTATCTTAGAAATAATAAAAAAGATAATAATTTGAGAATTAAATTGATATTCTTAATTGATTCTTGGATAGATTTCAATTCAAATAATTATGGAGATGGTTGGCATCCCTATACAGTCTCATTAAGAATTAGAAATTGGATTTGGATTTTTAGATTATTTCCCGAAATAATTAATAAAAAAAGAATTAATTTTTTATGGATTCAGATGAATTGGCTAAATAAACATCAGGAAATACATCTAGGCGGAAATCATTACTTAGAAAATTTAATGTCATTAGTTATTTCATCAATACAATTTAATGACTCAAGATCAGTAAAAATTTTTGAGAAATCTATAATAAAACTTGAGAAGGAATTAAATAAACAAATATTAAAGGATGGAGGTCATGAAGAGAGAAGTTCAAGTTATCATCTAAATCTATTATCAACCCTTGTTGAATTGGCATGCTTTTTGCAATATGAAAAAGGTTTAAGACCAATATGGATTATAGAGAAAATAAAAATAATGACTGATTGGTCAACAAAAATTATCTTAAATAATTCAAAATATCCAAGATTTAATGACTCTGTTTTTGATGATCAAATAAATATTAAGGAAATAATCAATTTTAGTATGAGTTATCTAAATCAAAAGAATTTTTTATCCAATAAGCATAGTTTACACAATATCTTGATTTCAAGAATTTTTAAAAATAATATCTCTAAAATTAAGTTTAATAATTATCTATTGGCGAATGATTTTAAAGATCCTTATATTGAATCATTAACCCATACTGGATGGATAATTTTTCATCCATCTAAAGACTGGGAGGTTACTTTTAAAGGGGGAATATCTGGTCCTAAATACTTACATGGTCATGCTCAATCTGATATCTTAACTTTTGATATATTTAAGAAATCTAATCCAATAATTGTTGAGACTGGGACAAGCGAATATGATTACTCTAATATTCGTAAATACGAGAGATCTGGTAATTCTCATAATGTTATGCAATTTTCAAATAAGAAGGATATAAATTTAGAAGATTTTCTAGATTGGAGCGAATCTGTAGAGGTTTGGAGTTCTTTTAGGGCTGCAAGGAAACCTAAAATATTATCTCTTTCGTCTGGTATTGATAAGAATAACTTTCTATGGGCAGAATGCACTTACAAGCCTTTTCAAAGATATTTGATTTATCATCAAAGAATTTTAAAAATGAAAGTTTCAAATGAAAATCATTTACATTTTTTTGTTACTGATAAAGTTTTTGCTAAAAGAAATATTTATTGGCGATCAAATATACATTTAGCACCAAACCAAAAAAGATCAATATTATCAAATTTATATAATTCTAATAATGATAATATCCTATCTTATAGTTGGAATAAATCTTGGACATCTAATCAATTTGGCAAGAGAGACCCCAGTGAAACATTAATTCTTTATGGGCAATTTAAAGGTGGTAAAAATATTAATAATTTAAAACTTAAATTAATATAGTAAATTAAATGAATAAGAGAATTTGGATTATTAATCAGTTTGCAAATACTAATGAAATGCCTGGACACACTAGGCAATTTGAATTATCAAAATTTTTATCTAAAAAAGGATTTTTAGTTTCTGTATTCTCATCTGATTTTAATTTATCTTTGCGAAACTATTTTAAAAAGGGCAAGTTTCTCTTTTATAAAAAAGAAACTTTAAATAATGTTAGATGGATATGGTTAAGTGTAATGAGATATGAAAGAAATAATTGGAAGAGATACATTAATATAATTAGCTTTGATATTAATTTATCAGTACATTTATTTATAAAAATCTTATTTTCTTTATTATTTAAACGAAAACCCTCTTTAATATTAGCTTCTTCTCCTCAATTACCTGCATCATTTTGTGCTTTATTGATTTCTAAAATTTTTAGAATACCATTTATTTTTGAAGTAAGGGATTTATGGCCAACTGTGTTGGTTGATTTAGGAAATATTAATAAAAAAAATTTAGTAATTAAATTTCTTTTTAGTATTGAAAAATTATTATTTTTATTTTCTGACGCTATAGTTGTTCTCTCTAAGGGATCTATAGATTATGTAAATTCCAAAGGAGGAAGGAATATTTATTATTTACCTAATGGATCTAATCTAGATTTTTTTAAGTTTGTATCTTTGCCAAAAGAAAATACAAATTTTAGTTCAGAAAGACCATTTAAAATTATTTATTCTGGAGCTCATGGGATAGCAAATGGATTAGATAACGTTATAAAAGCAACAAAATATTTAAGTCATTTACCTATAAAAATTTTTTTTGTAGGAGATGGTCCAGAAAAGGAAAAGCTAATATTGCTTGCTAAGGATAATAAATCTATAGTTTTTAAAAAACCAATACCCAAATCTAAAATGCCAAAATACTTATCCAAAGCAGACGCTATTTTAGTCTCTTTAGCTAATGTGGAATTATTTAAATATGGAGTATCTCCAAATAAACTTTTTGATGCATATTCTATTGGTAGGCCTGTAATAACTACCATTCCAGGTTTAATTAATTTTGAAGTAGAAAAATATAATCTAGGCGTTACCTCAATTGCAAATAATCCTAAAAAATTAGCTGATGCAATATTAGCTTTATATAAAACACCCAGATATATAAGAGAGGAGATGGGTAAAGCAGCTAGAAAGCATGCAGAGGATTTTTATTCAAAAGACTTGATTTTCAAAAAATACTATAAATTAATTAATAAAGTTATTGATAAGGATTAATAAAATTAAATTAATTTTAAAATAAAAATTTGTTTCTTTATTTATATTTTTATATTATTTAAATAGAGGATTTACATTTTATATAGATGAAAAATAAGAATAAATTAATTACTTTTATAATGGGAACTAGGCCTGAGATAATTAAATTAGCACCACTAATAATCCATTCTAAAAGACTTAAGTCTATAAATGTAAGAGTAGTTCTTACAGGCCAACATAAAGAAATGGCAAGAGATGTGATGGAATTATTTGATTTAAAGGAGGATAATAATCTTCAAATAATGAAATCAAATCAATCTCTTAACTATATTTCAATATCAATTCTTAAAGGCTTAAAAAATGAATTTAAATTTCATAGACCAGATTTAGTAATAGTACAGGGAGACACAACATCAGCTTTTATCTCAGCATTGGGAGCCTTTTATGAAGGAATTAAATTAGCCCATATTGAAGCAGGTTTAAGAACAAATAATATCTTAAGTCCTTATCCTGAGGAAGCTAATAGAAGATTAATTTCCCAAATAGCTACTATAAATTTTGCTCCTACAAATAATGCTTTAGAGAATCTTAAAAAAGAGGGTATTCATAAAAATGTTTTTCTTACTGGAAATACAGTTATTGATGCAATAAGTTTATTAATTAAAAATAAGAGAATTAAAAAGGATAATTTTTTTAAAGAAAATAAAAATTTAAAATTAATATTAGTTACCGTTCATAGAAGAGAAAATTGGGGTAAAGAGCTAATTAATATAATTGAAGCCTTAATACAGATTGTTAAAATCAATCAGGATGTAGGTATAGTTTTACCAATGCATAAAAATAAAGAGATAAGAAAGGTTTTAATTAAATATTTGGAAAATATAGATAGGATTTTCTTAAAGGATTCTTTGTTATATGATAATTTTGTAGGAATTTTATCTCAAAGCTATTGCGTTCTGACGGATTCAGGTGGGATACAGGAAGAAGCACCTTTTTTAGGGAAACCAGTTTTGGTCTTAAGGGATTCTACAGAAAGAGTTGAGTCAATTAAATCAGGTTCAGCCATATTAGTGGGAACTAATCCGAAAATAATAATTGAAAAGGTAAATAGAATTATTTCTGATCCTAAAGTTTATAAATCAATGAGTGTTAAAAGGTCAATTTATGGAGATGGTAAAGCTAGTAAGAAAATTTTAAAAAAATGTATTGATTTACTAAATTGAATATTTTAAATAACATTTATTAATCAATTAAATTGTTTAGATTTTAACATTGTAAATAGTAGGCAAAAAATATTAGTGTATTTAATAAATGTAAAATTGAAAGAATAATAATAAAATTGGGATTTATAGCTAAAAGTAATTTAATATGAAATTTATTTTTTAATAAATATTATTAAAAAAAATGTTTTTAACAAAAGTTTTTTAAAAATAAGATTTTAATATATCTTATAGACAGGCATATCTATGTTAGTAAATTACTTTTATAAAATATTAGAAAATAAGCCTAAATTAAGAAAGTCAATTCTTATAACTATAGATTCTATAATCTTTTTCATAATTCCATCTTTAAGTTTAAATCTTATTGGAGATTTATATGACTCAAATATACTAATAAATTTTATTTTTTTAATATCTGGTTTATTAGTTTTTATTTTTACTGGTCACTATAGAAGTATTTTAAGATATGCAAGTAGTGGATATTTTTATAGATTAATATACAGAATATTCATAATAAATTTATCTGCATTTTTTGTATCTTCTTTATTATCAATAGATATTAATGATTTAAGATTTTGGATATCATCGCTTTTTATAAATGCAGTATTTTTAGTTATTTATAGAATCGCACTTAGAGATTTAATTACTGAAATCACAAGAAATAGTAGCGAAATTTTAATTAATAAAATAGCAATTTATGGAGCTGGTGAAGCAGGAAGGCAATTAGCCTCTACATTAAAATATTCTAATAAATATAAAATTATATTTTTCCTTGATGATTCATCTTCAAAAATAAATAGATATCTAGATGGTATACCTATAAAATCTAAAATTGATTTAAAAGAAGAATATAAAAAAATTGATCAAATATTAATTGCAATACCATCTTTGAATCAAAAACAATTTCAATATATTTTTGATGAAATTAAATATTATAAATTGCCTATTTTTAAGGTCCCATCTATTGAAGATTTAGCTAGTGGTAAATCAAAAATCGATTATTTGAGACCAGTTTCTATACAGGATCTATTACGTCGGGATTCAGTTATACCAGATTTTAAACTTTTGAAAAAATCTGTTGAAAATAAAGTTATTTGTGTAACTGGAGGTGGAGGATCAATAGGCAGTGAATTAAGTCGTCAAATTTTTTCACACCAGCCTAAAGCTTTAATCATAATTGATAACTGTGAATATAATCTTTATAGAATTAAGAAAGAATTAGATCAAATTCAGAGAAATAAAATAATGGTTCATTATTTATTACTAAATTGTACTGATGAGAAGCAATTAATTTATGAATTTGCTAAGTATAAGGTAAATATTGTTTTTCACTCTGCAGCATATAAACATGTTCCCTTGGTTGAGATTAATCCTATTTATGGACTAAAAAATAATGTTTTTTCTACGCTTGCAATATGTAAGGCTGCTGTTAATACTGATGTAAATGCCGTTATTTTAATATCTTCAGATAAGGCAGTTAGGCCTACAAATATAATGGGAGTTTCTAAAAGACTTTCGGAGTTAATCTTACAAGCTTTTGCTGAGAAATATAAAAGTGATTTAAATAATAAATTAAATATTGATGTCCTTTTTTCGATGGTTCGATTTGGAAATGTTTTAGATTCCTCAGGATCGGTTGTTCCATTATTTAAAGAACAAATTAAAAGAGGTGGACCTGTTACATTAACGCATCCAAAAATGACAAGGTATTTTATGACTATAAAGGAAGCAGCAGAATTACTTCTTCAATCCTCAGCGATGGCACAAGGAGGTGATGTTTTTCTTTTGGATATGGGTAAACCTATTAAAATTTATGATCTTGCTTGCCAAATGATTGAATTAAGTGGTTTAAAAATTAAAGATATTAAAAATCCGCAAGGAGATATAGAGATTATAAATCTTGGAATAAGATCTGGTGAAAAACTCCATGAAGAATTACTAATAGATGCTAAAGCAAAAAATACGTTCCATCCCTTAATATATAAAGCTTATGAAAAATCAATTCCTTATGATCAATTAATTTCTATTCTTGAGGATATGAAATTAGCAATTATAGATAATAATAAGTCTGAAGTATTGAATTCTTTAATTAAAGTAATCCCTGAATTAAAAACAGATCTAAAATCTTAAATATTTTCTTAATATAAATTCAAAAATTTATTTTAGAGTTGACATTGTGTTTGTTTATAGTTTTCAATGGTTTCTCTAATTCCATCTTCTAATTTTATTTTATAAGTCCAACCAAGATTATTTATTCTCTGCACATCTAGTCTTTTTTGAGGGGTTCCATCAGGTTTAGTATTATCCCAAAGTATATCTCCTTTAAAATCTGTTAGTTTAGCAATTTTATAAGCTAGTTCTTTTATACTTATATCTTTTCCTGTCCCAATATTTAGATAATAAAGTGGGTTGCCATTATTTTTAGTTGGAGAATTTTTTTTATTAGGATCCCAATGCTTAAGGCAAAAAATCAATGCATCACTAAGATCATCCACATGTAGAAATTCTCTTAATGGAGAACCACTCCCCCAACATGTGACATTTTTTTCATTGTTTTTAACGGCATCACAAAATTTTCTAATGAGAGCAGGCATTACATGACTATTTACTAAATCATAATTATCTCCAGGGCCATATAAATTTGTTGGCATTAATGAAATAGAGTCAAATTTATATTGAATATTTAACGCTTCACAAAGTTTAATTCCTGCAATTTTTGCTAGTGCATAGTACTCATTAGTTGCTTCTAATGGACCTTCTAGTAAATATTCCTCTTTAATAGGCTGTTTAGTTAATTTTGGATAAATGCAACTACTACCTAGGAAAATCAATCTTTTAACATTTGATCGCCATGAGGTTTCTATTAAATTTGTTTGAATTTTTAAATTTTCCAATAGAAAATCAGCAGGATTTTTAAAATTAGAATAAATTCCTCCAACTTTTGCTGCTGCAATAATTACTACCGATGGATTATTTTTCTCAAACCAATTATTTAAATCTACTTTATTAAATAAATTCAGATCACTTCTTGTTGGAGTAAAAATTTCTCCCCCAATATTTTTATTGCCGAAACCATTTTTTTTTAAAGCTTTATATATTGAACTTCCTACCATCCCTGAAGACCCAGCTAAAAATATTTTTTCATTTAAAGAGATGTTTGGCATAATTATTAATTAATCTTTAGAGTCGTATATTTGATAACCTTTCTTTCTTAGAAGAGCATCCTTTAAAGCCTCTTTTTTATCAAAATCTATCATTTCTGAAATTAATTCTTCTAAACTTGTTTTTGATTCCCATCCCAATTTTTTAAAAGCCTTTGTCGAATCTCCTTTTAGTTCATCAACTTCTGTTGGTCTGAAATATCTTTTATCGACTCTAATAATTATTTCATGATTGTCTGCTCTTCTACCAATTTCATTAATGCCTTTTCCCTCCCAAATTATTGCAGGCTTACTAGATCTACCTCCCCATCCAATTTTTTCTGCACAGATCTCTATAAATTTTCTGACTGTTTCCATCCTGCCAGTGGCAATAACATAGTCCTCTGGTTCGCTTTGTTGAAGCATTAACCATTGCATTTCAACATAATCTTTAGCATGACCCCAATCTCTTTTGGAATCAAGATTGCCTAAATATAGGAACTTATCAAGTCCTGCATCAATTCTCGTAAGCCCTCTTGTTATTTTTCTAGTCACAAATGTCTCACCTCGTCTTGGGCTTTCATGATTAAACAAAATACCATTGCAACCAAATATTCCATAGGCTTCTCTATAATTAATTGTTATCCAGTAGGCATATAACTTCGCAACAGCATAAGGACTTCTTGGATAAAAAGGTGTATCTTCTTTTTGTGGAATTTGTTGTACCTTTCCAAATAATTCACTTGTGCTAGCTTGATAAAATTTCGTTTTTTTAGCTAATCCTAGACTTCTAATTGATTCTAAGATTCTTAATGTACCTAAGGCATCGCTATTAGCAGTGTATTCTGGGCTTTCAAAGCTTACTGATACATGACTTTGAGCTCCAAGATTATATATCTCATCTGGCTGAATCTCTTGAATTAGATTAATTAAATTTGTACTATCAGTTAAATCACCAAAATGAAGTAAAAATTTAGGGTTATGATCGTGTGGGTCTTGATATAAATGATCAATTCTTCCTGTATTGAAACTGCTGGATCTTCTCTTTATACCATGAACTTCATACCCTTTATTTAGTAAAAATTCCGCAAGATAACTGCCATCTTGACCTGTTACGCCTGTTATAACTGCTTTCTTCAATTTTTTTTATTAACTACCTTAATTTATATATCAAGATAGATTTTTTGGAAAAAATCATATGGAATTTTTAATAAAATTAGATATTAATTTTTTATATGATGAGTCAATCAAATAATTATTTTAAATCAGAATAAATTTAAAGATAAAAAACATTTTTATTTAATAATTTTTTTAATCTACTGTTTTTCTCCCGTAAATATCATCAAATCGTATAATATCATCTTCTTCAAGATATTCTCCACTTTGAACTTCAATCAAAGTTAATAAATTATCGCTCCGATTAGAAAGTCGATGTTTTGCTCCTAAAGGAACATAAATACTTTGGTTCTTTTTGAGGATAGTATTTTTTTGATCTATTTCTACATCAGCAACTCCACTAACTACAACCCAGTGTTCTGCTCTATGTTTATGAAGCTGCAATGATAGGCTTGCTTTGGGAATAATTTCAATCTTTTTCACCTTCCATGTACTCCCTTGGCTAATAGTTTTGTAATTTCCCCATGGCCTGTAAACTTTACTATTTGTTTTAGATTCACTAAAATTTTCTTTTTCAAGATCTCTAACTAAATCTTTTATTGAATGGCTGACATTTTTACTTGCTATTAAGATTGCATCATCTGTCTCAATAGCAAGTAAATTATCTAATCCAATTCCTACTAGAAGCCTGCTTTCGCTCCTTAAGTAAGAGTTTTTAGAGTTTTTTAAAAAAACTTTGCCTACACTAGTATTGTTATTAAGATCTTTTTGGGAATCTTTCCATATAGATTGCCAACTACCTAAATCATTCCATCCGCAATCCATTCTAATTACTGTTGCCAAGTTAGTTTTTTCCATAATAGAAATATCAATTGGTGAACTTGGACATTTTGAAAATATTTCATTATTTAAGCGTTGGAAATCTAAATCTTTCTCCCCTTCAATTAAGGATTCGCTGCATATTCTTAGCATTTCAGGATCAAATCTCGCTATCTCTTTTATAATTGTTGATGCCTTAAACATAAAAATTCCACTATTCCAAGAAAAATGTTTATCCATTAAAAATTTTTTTGCAACTGATATATTTGGTTTCTCAATAAATTTTTTTACTTTGCTAGATGTATTTTTTTTAGAAAGTTCTTCGTAAGATTCTATATATCCGTAACCAGTTTCTGCATTAGTTGGAGATACTCCAAATATTACGATTCTTCCTTTATTGGCATACTTTATCCCCTCTTCGATACTGCTTGAGAAATTATCTTTATTTGAAATTTTATGGTCTGCAGAGAGAACTAAAAGGATTGGATCAATACTTTCTTTTTCCATAATTAATGCAGCTAGAAGTATTGCGGGGCAGGTATTTCTACCAAATGGTTCAAGTAAAATTGATTTTGGACGTGTATTGATTTCTCGCATTTGCTCAGCCACTATAAATCTATGTTCCTCATTACATATGATCACTGGAGGTAATATATTGTTGATTTTATCCAACCTCAAATAAGTATTTTGAAGCATTGTATATTTAGTATTATCCTCTAAACATAAATATTGTTTTGGGAGGGAAAATCTTGATAAAGGCCAAAGACGTGTACCAGTTCCTCCAGATAAAATAACAGGTTGTAAATTTCCCTTCAAATTTGAATTTTTTACTTTAGCCTTCAATTTTCTTGATACTTATACCTTTATTAAATTAAAGCAAAAATTTATAAACTTGTAGAAATTAGTTTAGTTATAATAGTAACAATGAGAAATAATGTAACTTATCTTGCCAAAGAAATTATCTGAATTGCAAAAACAAGAAATTTCAAAGTCTTTTATTGAAGGAAGTGAAATAAAAAAAATATCTGAAAATTATGCTTTTTCTGTACAAACAATAATTAAGCAATTAAAAAAAATTCTTGGGGAAGAAACTTATCAAGAATATAAACTAATTAATTCTAAAAAAAAATCTAAGATTAACAAAGAAACTAGATATAAAAAGGTACCTACAAAAAAAAATATAGAAAAGGAAAATATAGAAAACGAAAAATTTACTAAAGATAATAATCAAGAGACTTTTATTGAAATTGTTCCTCTTAATGAACAGGTAGAATTAGAGAAGAGGAAGGAGGTATCTTCAATACCTATTACTGAGTTTGATTTACCACAAATTGTTTATATGTTAGTTGATAAGAAGATCGAACTTGATCCGAAAATATTAAAAGAATACTCAGAGTGGAAATTTATGCCTGAAGAAGATTTATCAAGATTGACTATAGAAATTTTTTCAGATCAAAAAAAAGCCAAAATTTGCTGTTCAAAAAATCAAAAAATTTTAAAAATTCCTAATTCAAAAGTTATATCTACTGTAAGTAGATTTTTGAAAGCTAAGGGTATAACAAGAATAATATATGGAGATTCTTTGTTATCTTTGTAGACTAATTTTAATCATTATTATTAATTTTTATAATTGAATTATAAAAATTTCCACTTAATGATCCAAAAATAAAACTAGCTCCGACTATAAATCCAATGGGAAGATCTATCGTTTTAAATATAAGAAAATCAACTGATTTTCTTTCATGATTATTCTGTATCCCTATCATCAAAACTGTAAATAATACTAAATTCAGAAGAAATGAATAAAAATTTGAAAGTATAAATTTTCTCAATTTATAATTAATTCTAGGACTATTATAAATCTTTTTTTACAATTAGCTTATATATTTTATTTCTCGAGAAACCTGTTTTTTTAGATAAATAATTTGATGCAGCAGAGTGACTTAATCCTGCTTTCATTAAGTTAATAAGATCATTTTTTAATAAGTTTAAATTTGATTCCATATCATCCTCTTTGAGGCATCTCCCTTCAATTATTATTGTAAATTCCCCTCTTATCTCTATATCTTTTATCAATTTAATAACATTATCGATACTTCCACCAAAATGATTTTCATATTTTTTAGTTATTTCTTTAAGGAGAACAATTTTTCTTTCTCCTCCACAGTAAATCTTTAAATCAAGAAGTAATTTTAAAATTCTTTTTGGAGATTCATATAATACCGAGGAAAATAAATTTATTGATACTTTTTCTAATATATCCTTTCTGTTTTTTTTTGTTTTTGGAACAAAACCAAAAAAAGTAAATTTTGATGTACTTAATCCACTACTTACTAATCCTGCTATTAATGCACAAGGTCCGGGAATACAAATAACATCGAAATTCTTCTTCTTCACTAAATCAACTAAATTCTCGCCAGGGTCACTTATTAATGGCATTCCGGCATCTGAAACTAACGCTATTGATTCGCCTTCTTTAAGCTTTGAGATGATAAATTTTGATTTTTGAAGAGAATTATGAGAATTAAAGCTGACTAATTTATTTGATATTTTTAGATGATTTAATAATTTTTTTGTTACTCTCGTATCTTCGCAAGCTATTAAGGCAACATTTTGTAAGATTTTTTTTGCTCTAAACGATATGTCATCAAGATTGCCTATGGGTGTTCCAACTATATATAGAACGCTCTGTTCTGGTTCAGCATTTCTATGAGAGAATAATACTTGTGAGTTATCCATAATAAAGTGAATTCTTTGCCTGAAAATTTAAACCCAAATGATTTATTGAAATGTATTACCGATTTGAGCTGGGAAATCTTAGAGTTAATGAAGACCTATAACCAAAATATAAAAAATACAAAAGAATTTCAAAAAGAATTAAATATTATAAATTATGATTCTGGACCTGTGACTAGAGCAGATGTAGAAATCAGTGAATTTATAAAGAAAACTATAAAAGAAAGATTTCCATTCACGGACTGGGATTTTCTTTCTGAAGAAGATGTAAAAGATAAAAAATTGAAAGAATTTGAAAGTAAATGGGTTTGGATTATTGATCCTATAGATGGGACTAAGGATTTTATTAATCAAACAGGCCAATTTGCGATACATATAGCATTACTCTTTGAAAAAAAATTAATTTTAGGAGTTGTACCAATACCTAGTAAAAATCAAGTCTGGATGTCTTTTGAAGGGAGGGGTACATGGTGCGAGAGTAATTCTAAAGATTCTGAAATACCTATCTTAAAGGTCTCGAAAGAATTAAGAAACATGACTGTACTAACTAGTAAAACTCATTTTCATTCAGAGTTTGAAATCCTTCTAAAAGAATTAAATCCTAAGAAAATTTTAGGTATGGGCAGTATTGGATATAAAATTACATCAATTTTAAGAGGTGAGGGGGATTTATATATTTCCTATTCATTACCACAAGGATCTTGCCCTAAGGATTGGGATATGGCAGGACCTATGGCTTTAATAAAAGGTGCAGGTGGTCATTTCACAGATATTAATGGAAATGATTTAGATTTTTTGAAAAATGATTATCAGCAAAGAGGTATATTAATAGCCTCACTAAGCAAAGATCATAAAGAAATTTGCAGAAAATTAAAATCTATAGTTTATAGAAAAAAACTAAATTGTATTTAATTTAATGGTGCTACAGGAGTTGGTGTTGGCTCTGGATATGAAAATCCCCCATTCTGAGATACACCTCTCAAGGTAAGATTTATTCTGCCTCTACTATCTATCTCTCTGACTCTAACGGTCACTTCATCACCCTGTCTTACAACATCTTCTACTCTTTCTACCCTAGCTTCAGATAATTGGGAAATATGAATCATGCCCTCTTTGCCAGGTAATATTTCTACAAAAGCACCTATTGGGATTATTCTGGTAACTACACCTGTGAAAATTTCGCCTTCATGAACTTTTCTTGTTAATCCTTCAATAATTTTCTGCGCTTCTTCAGCAGCTGCTCCATCATGTGATGCAATTGTTACTATCCCTCCATCCTCGATATCAATTTTTGTATTGGTTCTTTCGGTTATTCCTTTAATTGTTCTACCTCCTGGGCCTATTACAATTCCGATTAATTCTGGATCTATTTTAAAACTTAGAAGTCTTGGAGCATGGGGGGAAAGTGTATCCTGAGGTTTATCTATAGCCTCTTGCATTTTTTCTAAGATATGTAATCTTGCAGGGCGTGCTTTTTTAATAGCATCTGAAATTATAGATACTGGCAAACCTGTAATTTTCATATCCATCTGTAAGGCAGTGATTCCTTTTTCAGTGCCGGCCACTTTAAAATCCATATCTCCAAGAAAGTCTTCTATCCCTTGTATATCAGTAAGAATTCTAACTTCTTTACCTTCTTTTATTAGACCCATTGCTGTTCCACCTACTGGGGCTTTTAAAGGAACTCCTGCATCCAATAATGAAAGAGTACTTCCACATACTGATCCCATTGAGGTAGAACCATTTGAACTTAGAACTTCACTTACGACTCTAAGAACATATGGAAAAGTTTCCTTCCCAGGGAGAACTGGAATAATTGCTCTTTCAGCTAACGCTCCATGACCTATTTCTCTTCTACCTGGAGTTCTCATAGGCCTTGTTTCACCAACTGAGTACGGTGGGAAATTGTAATGATGAATGTAAGTTTTTTCAGTACTCGGATTCAAATCATCCATTTCTTGGGCATCACTTGGTGTTCCTAGAGTTGTAGTAGAGAGAACTTGAGTAAGACCTCTTTGAAATAACGCAGAGCCATGAACCCTCTTCGGAAGTATTCCAGCCGAAGCTGAAATCTTCCTTACCTCATCAAGATTTCTGCCATCTACTCTTTTCCCCTCTTTAATAATTTGATCTCTCATTAATTGTTTCGTTAATTTCTTGAATTCCGAATCAATTAGCTTTTCATTTTCATAAATAAGAACTTTAATTTCATTATTCTCTTTAAGATCCTCTATTTTTGAAACAGAGTCAGACTTAACTTTTTCTAACGCATTGTCTCACTCTTCTTTTGTAAAATCGCTACTTTTAAGAACTTGAGTAATTGCCTTA
>Ga0160422_10001493_pt1 | contig 14630 bp, 11 predicted proteins | sample Fk160mmetaG_FD_108192 | JGI IMG/M metagenome (GOLD analysis project Ga0160422, IMG submission 108192) | Marine microbial communities from the Central Pacific Ocean - Fk160115 60m metaG | ecosystem: Environmental > Aquatic > Marine > Oceanic > Photic zone | place: The Central Pacific Ocean...
GCCATTTTAAATTCCTGCCAATGCTAGAGTTTCCACATCATCGATGAACGCATCGACCTGTGTTTTGTTGTAGTGGTCTGCCAGTGAAAAGGTTCCAAATGATACAATCGAAATTGAATCCCCTGTAGCCGCTGCAGAGGCCAAGACCACATTGGCTCCATCTGTTGCGGTGAAATCTGAAGGTTGTAGTTTTACACCGTTTAAATAAACATCGACAAAAGTCGGATCATAAACGGCAGGGAACGTAGTTAGTGACCCACTGGTATAGCTTCCTGAGTTAGTTCCTACGACATAGTCTTTGCGTTCAGCCGTACCGTTTACGGAGCTACCTGCACTCTGAAAACCACCAGAGCCATACACTTTCATAGTGTTAGAGGTTTGATCGAACCATAAATCCCCTATGGTAACATTTGCACCTGTTGGGGCGGTTGGTGATACAAAGTAAGTATCTAGAAATTGTTGTGCGGTAGCAATTGATGTAGCCGCTGTATTAGCATGGCCTAATGCCGCATTTTCACTTGCCAAAGCCGCTGCCGCTGAGTTTGCGGCTGCAGTAGCGGAAGTTGCGGCTGCAGTTGATGATCCAAGAATACCATCTGCATAACCCTTGGTTGCTGCATCTGTTGCCGCTGTTGGAGTGCCAAGGCCAGTAACCTTATTATTACCCATCGCAATAGCACCTGCCATAGTGCCGCCAGTAAGGGGTAGCCTCAGAGAGTCTTGGGTATCTACATAAGTTTTGTTTGTGAGGTCTGAAACATTAGTAGGCGTACTAGTAGTCGTAATCTTCTGACTGCCCATGTCGATAGCACCTGTCATAGTGCCACCTGCCAGAGGTAGTTTAGCTGCTATACTATTAGTAACATTAGTGGAGAAGTTTGCATCATCTCCTAGCGCAGCCGCTAACTCATTAAGGGTGTCTAATGTTGCAGGGGCGGCAGCTACAAGATTTGATACTTCGTTATCTACATAGCCCTTCGTAGCAGCATCATTTGGATTAGTCGGGGTAGTCAGGTTTGTTATCGTACCTGTCGTACCTGCATCCATATTAAGAGTGCCGTTAATAGTGACATCATTAAATGTAGATGATCCTGTAGACGCTGTTACGTTACCAGTAATCCCACCTGTAAGGTTACCTGTCAGAGTTCCGTTTATGGATAAGTTATTAAAAGTAGATGTACCCGAAGATGCAGTTACATTACCTGCTACGTCACCAGTTAGGTCACCAGTGAAACCACTAGCTGCTGAGACTGTTGTACCTGAAATGGCTTGAGGAGTGTTTCCCCCAATAACAACGCCATCCATAGAGCCGCTGTTTTGACCACCTGCTCCAATAGTTACAGAGCCTAAAGTAGACGTTGTGGAATTTAAACTTGCTAAAGTGCTAAGACCTGTGACCCCAAGAGTGCCGCCTATAAGAGCATTACCCTCTAGATGTAGGTCTTTATATTTTAAAGTACTACTACCAATGTCTATTGTGTTAGTAGTTTCAGGGACAATCTTTAAACCATCATTAGCTACTACCTGTCTCCACTGTGCGGCATTGCTTGTGTTATCTACACAGATAAATATCTTATCAGTACTTACATTTATCCAAACAGAGCCTACTGCATAGTTTTGACTGCTATCATTTGCTATAGTTGGATTTGCTGTAGCATCTAATTTATTAGCACCTCCAGAACCACCATTAACTGCAGGAAGTAACCCAGAAACAGAGGTAGCTAAATTTATTTTAGGACCTGCTCCTGCAGAAGTACCATCGTGAGTGTGTCCAGTAGTTGCATGAAAGGCTGCTAATAATTGATCAAATTCTGCGTTTAATGGTGGGGCAGTAATATTACTACCATTGATAATACTGGCTATGGATTGTCTTGTATAACCTGTCATTATCTTCTCCCTGCGGTACTAAACTCATAAACCAATCCTTGAATAGAGAAAGGTTCTGATTGTCCTATTGTTACAAAAGTCGCGCTCACGGCAAACCCACTTCCTTGTACATCTGTGGTCATTATAGGCTTAGAGTTACCACCATATAAAACATTGGCTGCACCATAGTCTATATTAAGACCTGCATATTTTACCTGACCGCCTTCACTTTCTTGTGAATAAGTAGATGGGGTCAAGGCTGCGTTATCTCCCCAATCATATGAGAGTGTTAAGAATAATTCTACAGGACCTTCTGCCCTAATAAAAGTATTTAGTTTTCTAATTACTTTCCTTTGTTCAGTATCTCCAAAATCTAAAAACGGAGTTTCATATACACTAAGAATATTAGAACCTTTAAAACTAGTTCCTCTTTCTTGTCTGTAAACTTTTCCGTCAAAGTCTCCATGTAAAACGTGTTCTATAGTATTTATATATTCACTTGTAGCACATGAAGCTCTAATACCAAGAAGTTCTCCGTAAGACCACTTAATTGATCCATCTTTATCATACAACCCCCCAATAATACCAAATGAGTTTTCTACATTTATATTAGGATCACCAATAAAAAATCTTACTTGAGACTTACTTCTTATAACGCAAGAACTAATATTATCTGAGGTTTGTCTTTCTATTAGAGTTTTAAGCAATACTTGTATTGGTTTACTTACAGACTCTAACTCAACATCTCCAATTCTAGAGGTCCCTGCTACTGGTCTAAATCCATCTGGTGCAAGAAATAATAAATCTCCACCAATCTCAACTACACTATCTCTTGCTATACATCCTACGTTCTTAGTTACATCTTCGGTGTCGTATACAAACTCTCCTTGAAAAGCTTTCTGTATAGCATTAGCCCCAAATATAAATAAATCATTTCTAAAGGGCTTTATTTGAACTACTTTAAATGGGGCCTCAAACTGTTGAGCTAGATTTTTTTGACTTGAGCTAGTAGTAGCAAAATCAAGTATGTTACCACCACCACCTTTTGCACTAACCGATATCTTAGTAGGAAATGCGCTGTCCCCTGCAAACCATAAAGAGTTGTTAAAAAAATCTACTAGGCTTGGTGCGGCTACAACCTGCGCTCCACCTGCTTGAGCAAAAGATTGTCCTGTATTAGAAGGGCTTACAAAAGTCCAGTTTAATCCATCAAATAGTATTCCATTATTTACCCCGTCAGCAAACGCCATATAATTTACGCTATCTAACGAAAATCCTACACCTCTTACTTTTTCTACAGACCTACTACTTACTGTGTGACTTAGGGTAAGTCCTGTGGCAAATACTTGCCATCCTACATTATCTAAAAACTTGTAGTAAGAATATGTGTTAGCTCCTGCGTCTTTTCTTGCGGCAATTATATAAGGATTTCCATATTGTTCATTTTGATAAACAAATACCCCTAATACTTTACCTTCTCCATTTGCCCCACCTACAGTAGAGTCAATACCCCCTAGTATCTCATATCCTTCTACTCTACGATATCCCCCGTATAGAGAAGGCTCATAATTAACAAGTCTAGTAGCAGAACCTGAAAACTTATCTGATAATTCTAAGTGGTTCTCATTACTATTAAGGCCACCAGAACATACTAGCTTGTATGACTGTATCTGGTCTGCCATTAGAACCTTACCCTTGTATCCCGTACATACTCATAGTTATTGATAAATAAGGTTTGTAAATCTTTTAGCCCACTCATAAATGCTTGAAACGCAAGTTGAGCCGCTTCTACATTATCTTTAAACATATACATATGATAAAGTGCGCCATCTACTATAACAGTGTCGAAACTTTCTGGTATTCTAGTTACATCAGTAGCTGCAGTTAAATCTGTATAGTTAAGAAAGTATCTAAATCTTACTTGAAAAGCTGCGTTAGGAGAGGGAGTTACTCCAAATCCTGTACCATGAGAAGCAAATACATATTCTGGTACACCTACTCCTGCATTACCTGCATCATAGTCTGCATCTCTTCTAGTGGCGTACCACTCATCCCTATCCATATATTTTAAAGTAGTAAATCCCGTGTTAAGGGAGTCATCTTTTATAATCTGAAATGTATTCCAATCAGCCTTTTTAAAAGCTGTAGGCCAAGAATATTCTGATTGACCTACTACTAAAGTTTGTGTGAACTCTGCAGCATTAAAAGGCCATTCAAATTCTGCCTGATTGACTTTTGCAATTGCAGCCCTGACTGCATCTTTAACTAAAGCCTGTACCCCTCGTACAGTAAGAAAGTCTGAAACGGGTATCTCTACCTCATTCAGCCTTCGCAAAGTTTTATTTGATAGGTCTATATAGGTAGAGGGCATACAAAATTCCTAAATGCATATAGTTGAGGGGCAAGAGTTGACCTGCCCCCCATAATACTGTATAACTTACGCTAAGTTGTAAGCGGCTGTGAATAGAGCCTCTGGACGAAGAATTTTTCGGCCATATAACTGCATTCCACGAACAATATCTGCGAAGGTTGTAGGTGAACGGAAAGTCTCTGTTTTAGCGATCTGTTCCGCTGTTGCTACTGCAGATGAATGTCCTGCCACTAGGAAACTCATATTAGTTTCTGAACCTGCCGCCGCTGCAGTTCCTGCACCTGAGCCTAGTGAAGGCAGATTATTGGATTTGTAGATTGTGAATCCACGAAGTTGTCCGGGCATACGTCCGTTTCGTAGCTCATCTCCACCACCGAAGTCAGAATTAATTAATTTTGAATCTTCGTCCATCAAGATTTCTGCAAACACAGGGTCAACCACACACCATCTTGAGTCAGTGTCTACTGCAGCCTGATCCATTTGTCGTGCAATACGGTTTAGGATTGCTAGTGGTGAAGTAATACCACCTGCACCGCCACCTGCAGCGATTGGGATAGATGTGATTTCTGCTGCACCACCAATATCAGAACCACCGAAGTCAGTGATATCTAATTTGTTAGCAGGTAGCAATTCGTCATTATCGGCATTGCTGTCTGCTTTGGTGCTTCCTGTTTCAAGTGAAGTACGTCTTGCACCTGCTGCAGTAAAACCTGCCATATGATGCAGGACTTCTGAGTCAAATGTATCACGCAATTTATAACCTGCACGGTCACTAGCCAAATCACCAAAAGAAACGTGGCTGTGTGCTTCTTCAATATCGTCAATTGCGAACTGGAAGTAGTTTGCTTGGTTAACGACCATAGTGAAGTCAGCGTCTGTGAGGTCTTGAGTTGCTAGTTGTGTACCACGCTCATATGTTGTGATTGTGATATCTGGCTCTTTAATTATTTTAACAGAGTCCCCGAAGTTAGCTATCTCCCCGGAATAATCTGTGTTAGTTACTGCATCTACAACAGATGCCGTTCTAAAGGCCTTTTGGACCTTTTTGCTATAGATTACTGGGCTGAAGTTACCTGAGTTAAGATTGGTATAGCCCGATGCTTTTGCGAATGCCATTGTTTGTTCTCCTATATGAAATGGCTTTTGAATACACCTCTCCTATGTCCTTTACAGGAAGAGGTAGCTAGATCAGATAAGACTAACTCAGTGGCAGACTACTTGAGGGTATCACGAAACTTTGTGGTCCTCTTTGATCTGGTATACCTTGTTATATTTATCTGGAAGGGGCAGGGTATACCACTTTGTAGTGGTGTCCTGCAAATCATATTACAACTACATTATAACATAGGGGGGAGTATTATACAATAGTTAATTACTATATATGCTCCCCCAAGGTCGCATCCGAAGGATACAGTAGGGTGTACTATTAGTCAACCCCCTAAATCACTTACCTAGCGGCCCCTGATATATCATAAGCAAACTTGCCTGTTCGAATTGCTTCTTCTATGGCTTCTTCGTTTGCTGCGTACTCACGATCACTCATTGATTGTACAAGACTTTCAGAAAACTTAATTCCCTGTCCTGAACTTGGGGTGGTACTAGAAGTACGTCCTATAGACTGTGCAGCCCCCGTAGAGCGAGTTTTCTTTCCTGTCTGAGCTTTGTAGAGGTCAATTGTACTAGACGCCCATGAAGCATCTGTGCTGTTCTTATACACAGAGTCTTGAATAGTAGTATGCTGAAGAGCAACCCACTCATGGAACTTAGGGTCTTTCTTTATTGTTGCATAATCAGGGTGTCGTTCAGCTAGTTGCTGTTCGGCTGATTGCCTGTGAACTTTTTTCTCAAATTGTTCAACTTTTTTAAGACGTTCTTCACCAATTCGTAGGGCTTCATTAGCGCGTTTTTGAGCAATAGTATCAACGATTTTGGCAACATCAGGATACCTTTTACTCCACGCTTCAACCTCTTCATCAGTTTTAGGGAACTTAATTTGTTTCCTAGTCGCTGCATCAAGTTGTTGTTTAATAGCGGCAACCTCTTGATCTTTTTGGTTGCGTACTTCTTGAATGTGGCGCTGAATGTCAATATAGCGTTTTTTATAACTTTCTTCTTCAGCATCTAATACCTCAGTTGGTTTTTGTTCTGCCAATACTTCCTGTGAGTAAGTCAACTCATTATCTTCTTCAGGCATACGGCTATACTTTTGCTTCTTCTGCATAATTGCTCCTTATGGGTCCGACTGATCGGGTATCCATTTTGTTAAACTGCAAAAACTATTTTTTGTTTCTTCATAATTGCAGGGAGTGGTTGCGACATTGGATAAAGTTCTTCATCCTCGTCATTTAAATGATCATCAACCTCTACGGCTGCGACCTCTACATCCATCATTTCGGATGGAATTTCTTCGGATGTTTCTCCTTCCGTTTCGGCCTCTTCTTGTTCGGTATCGTCTGAGGCTTGAACTTCGGTGTCATCAGCGCCTTCGCTATCGGATTCTTCTTCGTATACTTCATGGATAAGCCCACTCATTTCCATAGCCATGAGTCCCATCTCTGCTTCATTCTGCATATCCATAATGTGTCTCAATCCATGCCACTTCACTACATGGGCAGGAAGTACATATTCATCCTCGCTAAGATTAGCAGGAATATCATCACGCACGTTTTCTGCAGAGGAACCAATTGGAATTGGGTTGCCAGATACTTCATCATAGCCAGATACCATTGGATCATCCATACCACAAGTACAGTCAGGACCACCATCACAAGAACTCATCATACCACCATGATAAGCCTCTACTGGCTTCATTTTCTCTAGCTCTTTCTCGTCAACTAATTCATTCTTTTGCAGAGCTAGTTGTACTTCACGCTCTGAAGGAGACACAAATCCATCTTCATCTCTGTCTGCTTCAGAAACATCTACTTGTTCTACCTCGTCTGCAATCTCTTTGTCTTCTTCTGAGCGACCTTTCATACCATCTGCTTTTGTTATAAACCCTCCATCGAACACTTGTGGGTTATACCAAAAAGTTTCAAACTCTTGTCTAGTAGGATTATTTTTTCTAACAAAATTCTTTACTCTATCAGACAAATCATCCATAGAAGGCTGACTTCCATCTCCTGCCGTACCATATGGATTAGTTGCTTCTGCGTTTCCTCCGTCAACTATATTTTGTAGAACGTATTGAAAGGCAGTTTTTCCACCATCTTTAAATATAAGCACAGGTATATCAAATGTCTCACCATTAATTTCATACTGCTCTGTTACTACATCAGTTCGTTGCTCTTCTGGCTCTGGCCTTGGCATTGGTTTCAATGGATACTGTTCTAGTAACTCTCTGTCTCTCTCAGCCTGTTGTACAAAGAATTGATCTCCTGCCTCTGCTCTAGGAGATACATCTATTTCTTCTTCTGGTCTTGGTCTTGGTTTCATTTGTTCCATTACATTTCCTCTGGTGACATTAGGCCTGTTACTAAACCGCCTTTGTTAAATTTATATCTTACTTGATTTACAATTTCTGCATCACCTTTTGCAGGTAAAGGTTTAGGGGCTTCTGATTTTTTCCAGTAAGTTACCCCTTTGGCATAAACTCTATCTCTGTAGACTGTGGCAATGTCAAATCCTTTAACTGCCTGTCCTGTTCTCATATCAATAAAAAGATGTTTATCAAAAGGATTAATACCTATTTCAACAACCGTATCGTCCATTTCATTAAGAACATTTCTTTGAGAGGTAAAATTACCTTGCACAGACATAGCAGGTACTTTTTTACCATCTTCAGCTATAGCTCTTCTTTTACCTTGGTCTACATGAAATGTACCATCTGTTACTGTGACTGCAGGTAAATACGACTCAGCCTCACTATAATTAGGGGTTCCGTTTGATCTAATAGGATGGACAGTCTGTAATCTATTAAATGGTGCAGGTGGGCCATCTGGGTCTATCTTTGAGCTTAAATTCAGCCTGATAGATTTTTCTTCCCCTTCTTTTACTACGGCTCCTATTTTAGCATTCTTTTTAGGACCTCCTGCAGTACTTTTACTTAAATCAATTGCCTCTAAATCATCTAAAGTATGATTTTTTAATACAACATCTGGATTTTCTATATTAAATTGACTTGTGCCTATTTCTAATTCATCTGCAAAAGCGGCATCCATTTGACTAGCTATAGGTGGATCATTTAGAGGTGGTCCCCCATTATCTCCAAATTTATAAATCTTTCGGTCTTGTCGCATCTTAGAAATATTGTCTATGTAGGCATCTTTTTCCGCTTGTTCTATTAAATTAATATATTGATTAACTTCCTCAATCATTTGGTCATCTACTTCGGTAGATATGTCAGACATAGTTAATGACCTTTGATCCCCTGCAGTAGGTATATTTTGCGATCTACGGTTTTCAAAAAAATCTCTCATTAATATTTGATAAGGAACAGCTTCTAGCTCCCCTGCATACCCTGCAGCCCCTGTTGGACCTATCTGAGAAGAATATGTGCTATGTTGTTGTACTGGTCCTGTAAGTAGTTCTCCTGAAGTATCAAAGTTAGCTACTGAAGTCCCTTGAAGGTTTGGAGTTGTTAATAACTCAGGATCACTTATAGCTACTCTAGCATCCCCCATAGTTGGGAAACCTTTATCTACATAATCTGTTTTGTCTAATTCTTTCCAGATAAGCTGTCTTCTTGTTCCTACAACATTTTCTTTTAAATATTTTTTAGCAGCGTCTAGGTTATCAAATCCAATAAAATTGGGGTCTACATTTGTTTTTACCCATTTTGTTAAGTCGTTCATATCTTTCTTTTTGATGGGGGATTGTTTCATCATTTCTATGACAACATCACTCATCATAGTACTAAAATCACCACCTTCAGGACTCATGGACATATATATGCCTTTTGCGTCAAATCCTTCTTTACCTATCCTAGCAGCTTCCTCTGCTTGACGCCCCATAACACTTTCCATAGAAGCAAAAGCCCCAGTATAAGGATTTCTTATAAATCCTCTACCACCTTCAAGTTCTATGGGAACCTCAAAGTCATAATCTCTTGCCCCACCTCTAAGACCTGTAAGAATTTTACCTGCATCTGTTCTGTCAGCTACAAGAGGTATAAGCCTAGAACCTTTTAAATCTTCAATTTTTAAAGATTTTGTAGGCATCAGTAGTCCCTGATCAGTAGCCTGTACATCAATATCAGGAACATAATTAGGAGCTTTATTTTTATAGAATCCTTTAGAACTACCCGTCAGACGTACAGGGTCTAATTCTTCTTTAGTTGCGGTACTTGCAAACATATTGCCAAGGTTAGAACCCACTGTATTGGGATCATACTCTGGAAGAGAGTCTACAAGTTTGTTGGCTCTATCTGCAGCCATCCTAGCTCCAGACATAATAGCCTTCTGTGCGGCATCTCCTATCCCCGGAACTAATCCAACAATAGTAGCTACTGCCCCTAGCCCACCCAAGGCTCCAATTAAATAGTAATTAGGATTTTCTTTATCTAGCTCGTCCCCAATAAACTGTACTGTCTCATATCCACCTTTAATATCCCCAATAATAGGAGTAAAATCTAAGGCAACATTACCTACATCTTTCCAAGTAATCTCAGAGGGAGGATCAGAACTTTCTATATATTTTTCGGCTTCCTTCTGCCAATCTTCGGCAGTACCTCCCATAATAGTATCATCCTGAACGGGGCTATCAGATTTCTGTAGAAGGTCAGTAAAATTCATTCTGCACCTTTTAGGGTTTCATGTCTAAGGGTAGCTATCCTACGAAGCTCCGTTATAGAGCCTTGTATTTCTAGGATGCGGCTAGGGTCTTTGCACGTTTCTAACAGAGTACGCAAAACCTCAATTCTTTGGGCTGCGTATTCTACTAAAATATCAAAGTGATCCTTGTCATTTACTAAAGGTAACAAGGACCTATAAAATTCTTTATTCATTACTTTTTCTTTAAGCACCTATCTGCCTTCTTACATTCCGTCTTTGTCTTACATGGTTTGCAATATGTCATTGAATTACCTCATTTGCTGTGGGTGGGGGTTGATCTGGCTGTGGTGCGTTACCACCATTTGCTCCACCACCTGTACCAGTAAATCCTTGAGTGTCAGGTGTAGGCGCTTGTGGCGCTCCTGCCCCTTCTGGAACAGGGGGAGTTGGTTGCTGTGGCGGTTGAGGCATCATAGCCTGTATCTCTGCCATCATCTTTTGTTGTATAGCGGCTTCTCGTGGATCATTAAGTATCTTGTCCTCATCTAGGTCCATACTGGAAGCAAGTTCTCTTAGGATGAAGTCATACTTAACAAATGGAGCCATCTGTGGATTAGCGGTCATTTGCATAAACTGCAGTAGTCTCTGGCTTCGGACTTCGTTACGCATGAGGCTCTCTGTACCTCTGGCTTTTACATCTAAGTCTCCCACAAACTGTGGATCAAAGTTAAACTGCATATTGAATGCAAATAGACTTTTGCCTAGAGGTCCTAGCAGGTAATCGTCAATGTTCCTGACCACTGCTTTAATGTTTTGCGCTGCAGCCCCCATCAGCATAGACATACCACTGGCAGTTCGTCCCACCCCACCTACGGCTCCAGAACCATGCGAGTAACTAGGTATACCAGTAGCCTCATCAGCTAACTGCCTAGACTTATCAAACATCATCAAAAGCTCTTGGCTTACGTTCGGAAATTTAGTTCCAAAGATAGCCTGTCCGGGTGCTCCTGCCTGTCTCCTAAAGACTTTGCCCGGATAGACTTGTAGGTCTTGACCGGGTACTAAATTAGTTTCATCTACTTCGATAAGTAGGTTACCAGATAAGGCTCCATTATCTACAGCCATTCTCATAAAGCCATTCATAAGCAATTGAGTATCTGTCATGTTTTCAGCTACACCAATACCAAAGAATGAGTAAGGATTTAGCTCATACGGTACTGCTAGATATGGAATACGACTAGGAGTAAACGGATTTAATACTAGTCTCAATATCTGACCATTACATACCCATATATTTACTTGTACTTGATCCTGATCATTTAATTCTTCTGGTATTTCTAAATCAGCTTCTTCAGCTAGTTCAGAGTCTAGCACACCCCAATACTCTAGCACCTCAAAGCGATCCATTTGCTCAGATACGCTATCTTCTTCTAGGGCATCTTCCCAATAGCTACGGTAGTAATCTGCACCATAATCAATAGCTAATTCAATAGACTCACCTCTAAAGTGTGGACGCTTCTTGAGACTGCGTAGTTGTGTGCGATTAAGTCTATGTCTCTGGATAGTAAACTCAGCTTCAGACATATTTCTAGCATCTGGGTCTGGGTAGAAGTCCCAAATAGAAACATATTCCATTTTAGGCATAGTTTCCATTATAGGATTATACTCACCGTCCTCATCCCAACGAGGATATTCTTTGGCTTGAGCAAAAGGCCCCTTCATTACCCCTGTACCAAACAAACAAGTCTCAAATGCTACAGAACGTAGATGTTTAGGAGCTTCAGACTCGTCTAATTGGTCGTGCATCAGCTTTTCCATGCGCTGTGCAGCTACTTTGGCAGGTTCAAACACCATTGAGCCTTGAATATTAGAAGTATCTACCTCTAATTCGTCTTCTATTGGCCCAAGTTTGTCTTTATATACACCTAAGTCCTTCGCTATGTCGGGCCTAGCTATATTATAGGGAACTTTAAAGTCTAAATTAGCCTGTTCCTTAACTTTTTTCTCTGTAACTCTATTTGGGTTAAAAGATACCGTGTCTTCTACGTTATTTGGGTACTTTCTAGCCTCAATTCCTATAGGAAACTTCGATCCTGCAAACAATACGTCTACAACTTGGGCATATGCAGCCAAAACCTTTGTTTTAGTTACTTTAATAAACGCCTTAGACTTCTCAGTTTCTGTGAATTGGACTTCTGAGCTATAAACCCCACGATAATTACGATATGCATCTAGCCAACGGTCTTCATCAGACAATCTAGCGTCTTTTGCACGTTCATATTGGGTTTTTATGTAGGCAACCGTGTTAGAAAGCTCAATATTTTGCTCTTCAGGGTTGTTATCTTCTTCCAAAGACATAGCCAAGTCAGTATCAACTGCGTCTTCAGGTAAAGGTTTGTCCATTAATGCCATATTTAGTATCCAAAAATTGAGTCGGCAGGTCGCCAACTTTGTTGAGGTACGCCACTGCCCATATCAAAGGGTGAAAATGCCTTTGGTCGGCTCATAACGGCATACCGAATTGAGTCATATGTATGTCTTTGCTGCGAAGTTCTGGCGTCAATATCATCACCGCCTTTAGGGTCCGAAGGAATTATAGGTAAATCTGCTATTACCTGCCTACAGGTGTTAAAAAACTGTATCCCTGCCATTCCTGTGACTTCATCTACTTTAAGAACTTCGTGTAATCTGTTCTTACCTGCTACCCTAGCTCCGCTGCTTCTATCACTAGGCCTCCACCTACAGCCCTGAGATATCATTTCCTCTGCTATAGATGGCCCAATTTGCCCTCGTTGATGCCAACAAGAGCTATCCAGTACTCCGTACTGTATCTTTTCCCCACCTTCTGCTTCCATCACGGCTCTAGCTAAGTCTCTGCCTGTGTGTTTAGATACATATAGCTCCCGATAACAGATTAAGGTGTCATATGAAGGGTCAATAGCAAACCAATGAACTGAGCTAAAACTAGAATAGCCATAATCACATGACCTGAATCTGGTCCAATCAGTCGGAATATCATATGGTTCAATAACGTGATCTTTTTGCCTAAACTCTGGAAAAGCCGCCCCATCTGCTACTCCCCAATCACCCTCTAATAACTGCCTACGCTGCATCTCTGGTAGAGACAACAGGTTAGCTTCATACTGACCACTTTCCATGAGGTAAGGATTGTCCTGCAAACTGGCAGGTATAAACCTACGATAGAATAGTGGCTCCCCTTCCTTGGCGTGTCCCTCTGGGTATACTAACTCCTCGCCCGTTTCTATGTTAGTTGCCACAAACTTTCTGTTTGCAGGGGCAGGATCAATGAAGGTTCTCTTTACCCATCCATGTCCTATACCTCCGGGGTTAGTAGTTGCCCTCATGTATATAGGTAGATCAGGGTCCGTTGTACGAAGCCTTGATCTTAAATAGTTCCACGCAAAGCTAGTGGCATACTGAGTTAACTCGTCTACAGCTATATAACTAAATGACTGACCTTGATAACGCAGTACGTCTTGGTCACGCTCTAGATATGTAAGCCATAGTTTAGCCCCACTGGGAAATGTCCACTGAGACTTCTTCTCCTGCCACTTGGCCCCCTTAAATGCTCTGGGATATAACCCCTGAGATTTAAAGATTAGTTCCCTAAGTTCATCGTTAGTCCGTCTAAGAATAAGCCCATTGAAATTAGGATTATCAAAATAACGCATAGGATCAGCAAGTAAACCGTAACTCTTACCACCACCTGCGGCTCCACCGTATAGTACTTCTCTTTCTGACGCTGCAAGGAACTCTGTCTGTGGCCCTGCATTGGGAGAGAATACTACCTCTTGTTCTTGCTGCTTAGACTTAATTACTGAGAAGTCCAAGCCCTCTGTGACAGTCTCTTCTTTAGGCGTAAGCTCTTCCAGTTTTTTCTTAGCCATTGTAAGCCTACGCTTTGCGTCTGTCTGCTTACGTTTGGCTGCAGCCATCTTCTTATCTTTAGCAGTCTTAGGCTTACGCTTACGGTTAGCCTTGTCTCTATCTGCCAAAACCTTTGAAGGGTTGTCTGAACCTTTGCCCCTACGGTCACGCCATATATGTATCAGCCCTTGATGGCTTATCTTTTCCCCTGTCTTAGAGGATAACCACGCTGCAGCTTTTCTGGAAGAGTGTCCATTCTCCAGATAGTCTAACGCCTCTTCAACTAATACTGCCTTCTCTTCATCTGGAACCAGTACTAGTGGATCATCCTCTGAAGCCTTATATGCATAAGGTATCTTAGCAGTTTTATTAGGCCTCGTCTTGTTCAGCCAGATTGTCACTGTCATTCTTCGGTGGAAGTATAAACATCGCACCGCCTGTATTGTTTACCTCAATTTGCTCTTTCTTGATCAACCCAGTGCGGTCTAGTATCTGAGAAGCTGCCGCTATAGAGTTTCTGGCTCCCATAGCTGCAGGGTCATTTAAAACATCTACCATACCCCAAGCGGCTTTAGGCGCGTTCATGGCTAGTAACATAGATGCCTTCTCGTTGATTTCTTTTTGCAGAGGCCCTACCACAGAATTAATACTGGTGGTGTCGGCATAACCTTCTTCTCTCATTGCCCGTCTTATATCTCCCCGTATTTCAGGGGCCATAAGAAGCTCTAGAAATAAAGCCTGTTTCTCTGTTAGTTCTTTCTTATCGTCCATTTTACTACCTTAAATAAACAAAC
>Ga0160422_10001494_pt1 | contig 14623 bp, 12 predicted proteins | sample Fk160mmetaG_FD_108192 | JGI IMG/M metagenome (GOLD analysis project Ga0160422, IMG submission 108192) | Marine microbial communities from the Central Pacific Ocean - Fk160115 60m metaG | ecosystem: Environmental > Aquatic > Marine > Oceanic > Photic zone | place: The Central Pacific Ocean...
AAAGTATTTTGTAATCGCTGCTGTCAAGGTCGTCTTACCATGGTCCACGTGACCAATCGTTCCGATGTTGCAGTGCGGTTTACTACGATCAAACTTTTCCTTTGCCATTTGATATTTTTCCTTATTTTAGAGCCGAGATGAGAATTGTGAGCGCTGATAATAAGTACACACAAAAAAATCAAGCGTTGTTTTGGAGAAGATAAAATTTGTATTTTTGAATTGGGAGTGATCGTTTAAAAGTAGCATTTGATACTTTGTGATTTTTTCTAACTCAAATTTAAATGTCTAATAGGTAGGGACCATTTTTTCAGCTTACTTGCTTGCTTGGAGGTGCACACTTGAAAGATATTACAAAAACAATCCATGCTACAGGTGTGTGTGTTGCAGATAAAGGCATTTTAATCATCGGAAAATCGGGATCAGGAAAATCCACTTTGGCGTTGTCTCTTATTGCAGGCGGCGCCAAGCTGATTTGCGATGATAGAGCAAACTTACGGTTGAAGGATGATAATTTGATTATGAGTAAACCGCCAACTCTTCCAAGCGCTTTAGAGATAAGAGGTTTTGGTTTGATAAGTGTCCCTTTATTGGATGACGTTAGGGTAGATTTGATAGTAGATTTGGCAAAAGCTTCAGACTCAAGGTTAGGGGGGCACAAAAAGCAATTACTAGGCATTGACTTACCTTGTATTTACGGACGGGGTTTTTATAGATTGTCAGATGCTTTACTTGTTTGGTCAAAGTTTGGTGGCTTCCAAACTATCTGAACACATCGAAATGCGTTTTTTTTTGTAGTTTTTGATCCATCTGACATAAGTTAGACTGTTATTATATATTGTGATTCAAAACAGAAGTTTATATCTGGCGTTCAAATAATAATTTATGCTTTATTGTATAATAAATCCTTTTACTTGGTTGGAGTTTCCATATTGTTCCGGCATTTGGTTAGCACTGCAAAATAATGCAGACAGGGGTCTAAAGAAAAGTTAATTTTCGTGCTTGCGCATAGAGTTAAATAGTGAAAAAGAGAACTGATGGCTGGTGATATTGGTATAGTAATTGTTGCTCATGGACAATTAGCTCATGAGTATAGAGCTGCACTTGAGCATGTAGTTGGGCCTCAAGCGAACATTGTGGCGGTCTCAATAGCCGCCGAATGTGATAGAAATAAAAAAGAACTTGAAATCTGTGAGGCGGCGGAATCTGTTGATAATGGGTGTGGTGTGGTAATAGCAACTGACCTTTTTGGTTCAAGCCCATCAAACCTAGCTCTCAAGGCATGTGCTACTAAAGATCGCAAAATAATCTATGGGATGAATCTACCCTTATTAATTAAGCTTTCGCAGTCAAAAAATTTATCTCTATCATCGGCAGTTGACTTGGCACTGTCGGCTGGACGCAAATATATAAATTTTTATGAAAATAGCGCAGCCATACAATGACAAATGATACCGTAAATATGCGACTTAAAATTTTAAATGAGAAGGGGCTCCATGCTCGTGCTGCCGCAAAATTTGTTGAGTTGGTTGATACTTTTGATGTGAGTTTATTTGTTAAGAAAGATAACCTAGAAGCGAGTGGTGACAGTATCATGGGTTTGTTGATGTTGGCTGCCTCTAGAGGGACAGAGATCGAGTTGGTTGCATCGGGAGTAGAGGCAGCAGAAACTCTATCTGCGCTGTCTGATTTAATCGAAAATCTATTTGGTGAAGAAATGTAATTGGTTGAAAGTTTAAGTATGCCCTCAAACCTTGATTCTGAAAGATCTAATCAAAACATTTCTACAGAGCGTTATGATAGGCGACGCCTTTCTTATGCGAATACCTTTACAAATCCTGTCCAAAAGCGAATAATTCAGTCTATTGAGTTGCTGACAGGTCAGCTTAAACTACTCAAGTGTGTGCGAAAATTTGAGCGCCTTGGTATACCATACGGGCAGCCCTTTTGGTCTCAAGCATTAGAGGTATTAGATATTAAACTTGAGACTCCTCAATACCAATGGGAAAGGATTCCTCGTAGTGGCCCGCTAGTTGTCACAGCTAATCATCCTCATGGGTTGATTGATGGAATGGTATTAGCAGAGTTAATTGGCAAAGTGCGAACAGATTATAAGATACTCACAAGATCACTGCTTACTGGTGTTAATCAGATTGATAAATTTATGATCCCAGTTCCATTTCCCCATGAGGAAATGGCATTGGAAAAAAACCTGGAAATGCGCCGGTGTGCCATGAATCATTTAAATGATGGAGGTTGCGTAGTAGTCTTTCCGTCTGGCTCAGTTGCCGCATCTGAATCATTTTGGGGACCGGTCATTGAACGGGAGTGGAATCCTTTTACAGCGAAATTAATTCAACGATCTAATGCCGAAGTGCTTCCAATTTGTTTTCCAGGTGCGAATTCCAGATCTTACCAGATTGCAAACCAGATTTCAGCTACATTGCGTCAGGGTCTCTTAATTAGAGAAGTTGTAAAAGCAATGCATAAGCCGCAGGCACCAATAGTTGGTGAATTAGTAGATAGAGATGAAATAAAAAAGTGGTCGAGTAATCCACGCAAATTTATCGAATGGTTGAGAGGTATTACATTAAGTTTGTATGCAAGATGACCTATCTTGTGGGTAAAGGATTGCTTGTTCGGTAATCATAGAAGCCTCGTTTTGATTTTCTTCCTAGCCAGCCAGCTTCAACATATTTGGTCAACAAGGGACAGGGTCGGTATTTTGTATCGGCTAAACCCTCGTGTAAAACATTCATTATAGCTAAGCATGTATCTAACCCTATAAAGTCTGCTAATTCAAGTGGCCCCATTGGGTGATTAGCTCCCAATTTCAGCGAGGTATCTATTGCCTCAACTGATCCGACGCCTTCATATAGGGTGTATATTGCCTCATTTATCATGGGTATCAAAATTCGGTTTACTATGAAGGCAGGAAAATCCTCAGATCTAGCAACCGTTTTCCCGAGTCGATCTACGACTAGCTTACATTCATCAAATGTATTTTTACTAGTCGCTATACCTGGTATTAACTCCACGAGTTGCATTATTGGAACCGGATTCATGAAGTGAAACCCAAGAAATTTTTCTGGCCTATCTGTACAGCTGGCTAAACGAGTAATCGAGATTGAGGATGTATTTGATGTAAGTATAGTGTGCTGATTCAAATGTGGTATCAGGGAATAGAAGATTTTTCTTTTTAATTCTTCGTCCTCATTTACTGCCTCTATGATTAAGTCTGTCTTGGCAACTTTTTCAAGATCTACGGTAGTTTTGATTTTCTGAAGAGCTTTTGCTCCTTGAGATTTTGAAATTTTTTTTGCTATAATTTGGCGATCCAAATTTTGAGCTATTTTGCGGGTTGCTGAGATCAAATGTTCTCGAGATACGTCTGCTATAGTGACTTCATAATCCGCAAGTGCCATTACGTGTGCTATTCCATTTCCCATTTGGCCTGCACCAATGACTCCGATTTGACTAATGCCCATTTTTAATCCCTGACTGCTAAGAATATTTTTCTCAAGCGAGGTTTAGAACAACTTTTATAACTAAAATAAAGAGTAAATTTTTTTATGATCACACTTTTATGGTTTTTTCATCGACAGCTATATATGCATACGGAAATTATTAGTTGAAATTCATAAATAGGGTGATTAGGAATGAGCGTCGTAGGGGTATAGCTCAGTTGGTAGAGCGGCGGTCTCCAAAACCGTAGGTCGCGGGTTCGAACCCTGCTGCCCCTGCCATAAGCACACTTGAACTTTGCTTCTTATGGGTTTAAATGCCAACTTAAATAGAGAGAAGAGATGATGGCGACCACTAATCCTTTTAGATTTATACAGCAAGTGCGATCTGAAGTTTCAAAGATTACCTGGCCCACGCGAAGAGAAGTATTGCTAACAACAGTAATGGTTTTTGCATTGTCGGCACTGGCTGCCATATTTTTTGCAATTGTAGACTGGTTAATAAGGTTTGGTTTGCAAAATATTTTGTCTCTTGTCAGTTAATTTTACTTTTTGGGTTTAATCATTTGCGACTTGAAATGGACACTAAATACCGCTAACAGCTTGAACGAAATGGTAAGTGGCGTGCAACGATTCGAGTTGTGCGCCGATTTTTTATCATAAAAGCTGAGATTGTAGTGGAAGATATTTCTGTTTAAGATTTAAGACGAAACAAGGACTTAAATAAAATGGCAAAACGTTGGTATTCGGTAAGTGTCCTTTCGAATTTCGAAAAAAAGGTTGCAGAACAAATACGGACGTCAGTTCAAGAGACTGGCCTTCAGGACGAAATAGAAGAAATCTTAGTTCCTACGGAGGACGTAATTGAAGTGCGACGGGGTAAAAAGGTCACCTCAGAAAGACGTTTTATGCCAGGTTATGTGCTGGTTAGAATGGAGATGTCAGATCGTGGTTACCATATGATTAATTCGATAAATAGGGTTACAGGGTTTTTAGGACCTCAAGGACGTCCAATGCCGATGAGAGATAATGAAGTGAATGCTATTCTAAACCGTGTTCAGGAAGGTGAAGAGTCTCCAAGAACCCTTTTAACTTATGAAGTGGGAGAAAAAGTAAAGGTAAACGATGGACCGTTTGAAGATTTTGATGGGATGGTTGAAGCTGTAGATAATGACAATCAAAGACTTAAAGTTACGGTTTCAATCTTTGGACGAGAGACACCTGTCGAATTAGAATTTACTCAAGTCTCGAAGCAGACATGAGTAGTAACTGTGGAAGGGTATCGTGTCGCGATACGTATCCCGTACCACACAACTTGAATTTCTCTGACGCGTTGGAGAAATGTTGGAAAAAGGAGCCGGTAAATGGCTAAAAAATTAGTGGGCACACTTAAATTGCAAATACCTGCCGGTCAGGCTAACCCGTCACCGCCCGTAGGTCCAGCGCTTGGACAACGTGGAATTAACATTATGGAATTTTGTAAAGCATTCAATGCAAAAACTGGCGACATGGAACAAGGTGCTCCATGTCCAACAATAATAGAGTATTTTCAGGATAAATCATTTTCGATGGAAATTAAAACACCGCCGGCTTCATATTATCTCAAAAAAGCTGCAAAGTTAAAGTCTGGCGCAAATACCCCCGGTCGTGCAACCGTTGGATCAGTATCTGCTGCTCAGGTAAAAGAAATAGCGGAAGCAAAGATGAAAGATTTGAATGCAAACGATATTGATGCAGCCATGCAGATCATTTTGGGCTCCGCAAGATCAATGGGTATTGAGGTAAAGTAAATGGGAAAAATAGGTAAAAGAACCAAAAAAGCACTAGAAGCTTTTAACGGGAAAAGTGATGTTACAATTGAAGAGGCGGTCAAGCTTGTAAAATCCAATGCTACCGCTAAGTTTGATGAAACAATAGAGATAGCAATGAACCTTGGGGTTGATACCCGTCATGCTGATCAAATGGTTCGAGGTGTTGTCGGTCTGCCAAATGGTACTGGTAAGAGTATGAGGGTAGCGGTTTTTGCCAGAGAAGCGAAAGCACAGGAAGCAAAGGACGCGGGCGCAGATATTGTAGGTGCAGAGGATTTGATGGAAACTGTTCAAGCGGGTACAATAGATTTTGACCGTTGTATAGCAACGCCTGACATGATGCCTATTGTGGGGCGTCTGGGTAAAGTTTTAGGACCACGCAATTTAATGCCAAATCCGAAAGTGGGAACAGTGACTGTTGATGTTACTGAAGCGGTAAAGGCAGCTAAAGGCGGCGAGGTCCAATTCAGAGCTGAAAAAGGTGGTGTTGTTCATGCAGGTATTGGCAAAGCATCGTTTGATGAAGGGCAACTAGTTGAAAATGTAAAAGCTTTTATTGATGCAGTTGTAAAAGCGAAACCATCTGGTTCTAAAGGATCATTCATGAAGGGTATTACTTTGAGTTCGACTATGGGTCCAGGCGTAACTTTAAGTGTAGATAAATCCATCGGTTAGAATGGTTAAATAGTTTTTCTGGGTGCGAAATTTTTTTGTATGTGTGCTTAGTTAAGGACCTTTCGGTATTATTTTTCTTATGCCTCTTGTTAATTTGCTAAGAATCTCATAAACAGCCGCCGAGAATCGTAGAAGGTTCTCGTCTGTCCGAGATGGAGGGTTAGCTATAGCTTGTAAATCCTTCCTGAGATGGGAAACGAGTTTTTAGGTGAAAAAGTGCACGCTTTTTGTCCTCAGTTCTCGGGACCCTATTTCTAGGACCCGAACGCCAAGATTTTTGGCAAAACTGAGCCGGGGATTATCCCCAAATTTGGAGTGAAACTGTGGATAGAGCGCAAAAAGAAAAGGTGGTCGAAGAACTCGGCCAAATTTTTGAAAGCTCTGGCGTTGTGATCGTTGCAAAATACACAGGCCTTACGGTTGCTGAAATGCAGGATCTGAGGGCGCGTGCGAGCGAGGCGGAAGCTTCTGTACGCGTTGCTAAAAATAGACTTGCGAAGATAGCTCTTGATGGAAAAGCTTGCGAAAAAATGGGTGAGTATTTGTCTGGAATGACGGTTCTTACTTATTCTGAAGACCCTGTAGCAGCGGCAAAGGTCGCTGAGCAGTTCGCAAAAGAATATGATAAGTTTGAAATTTTAGGTGGATCCATGGGTGAAAATGCTCTGGATCGCGCTGGCGTGGAGGCTGTATCAAAAATGCCCTCTCGTGATGAGCTTATTTCCTCCATTGTTGGATGTGTTGGAGCCCCTGCAGCAAATATTGCACGTGTTCTTGATGCACCTTCAAGCAATATCGCAAGCATTGTGTCTACTATTGAAGAAAGAGCGGCATGAAGCAATTGAAATGTGTGTTATATTTAACGAAGCACGTTGGAACAGAACTTATAACGGAAAGAGTTGAAAATGGCTGATCTGAAAAAATTAGCAGAGGAGATCGTTGGTCTTACACTGCTAGAAGCACAGGAACTTAAAACTATACTCAAGGACGAGTACGGCATTGAACCCGCTGCGGGAGGAGCAGTAATGATGGCTGGACCTGCTGGAGATGCTGGTGGAGCAGCAGCAGAAGAAAAGTCTGAGTTTGATGTTGTTCTGAAAAGCGCAGGTGGCAACAAGATTGCCGTGATTAAAGAAGTTCGCGGCATCACTGGTCTAGGTTTGAAAGAAGCCAAAGACTTAGTAGAGGCTGGTGGTAAAATAAAAGAAGGCGCCGAAAAAGTTGAAGCTGAAGAAATTAAGTCTAAGCTGGAAGCCGCTGGTGCTGAAGTAGAGCTGGCATAAAAACGTAGTTGAACTACTTCTAAGCTGGATCTGATTTTTTCAGGTCCGGCTTTGTCTGTCTTATAAAGCATCAATTGAAAGGGTGTTTTGTTAGGGAAGATGTCAAGACCGGGAGACTTTCTGGCGGGAAGAAAGTCAAGAATAGGTTTTCATTATTCCACTCTCGTGTGGGAATGCATTTGGTACCCGACAGATTGCATTGCCAGTGAGATAAATAAAAGGTGTATAATACTATGGCACAGTCCTACATCGGTCAAAAACGTCTAAGAAAATATTATGGAAAGATTAGAGAAGTACTAGATATGCCGAACCTTATAGAGGTTCAAAAGTCTTCTTACGATTTATTCTTGAAATCTGGTGATCAATCAGACCCTTTAGATGGCGAAGGGATAAAAGGTGTTTTCCAGTCTGTTTTCCCAATTAAGGATTTCAATGAAACATCAGTACTTGAATTTGTGAGTTATGATTTAGAACCTCCCAAATATGATGTAGAAGAATGCCAACAGCGCGACATGACTTATAGTGGTCCGTTGAAAGTCAAGCTTAGACTAATAGTGTTTGATGTTGACGAAGACACTGGTGCCAAGTCGGTCAAGGATATTAAAGAGCAAGATGTTTTTATGGGAGATATGCCTCTCATGACCCCAAACGGCACATTTGTTGTAAATGGTACAGAAAGAGTAATCGTTTCACAGATGCACAGATCGCCTGGCGTATTCTTTGATCACGATAAAGGAAAAACACATAGTTCTGGAAAGCTCCTTTTTGCTTGCAGAATTATCCCTTATCGCGGATCGTGGCTGGATTTTGAATTTGACGCCAAGGATGTTGTGTATGCCAGAATTGATCGTCGAAGGAAGCTTCCAGTAACAACTCTATTGTATGCTCTTGGAATGGATCAAGAAAGTATAATGGATGCATACTACGAAACAGTGCCATACCGACTAAATAAAAAGAATGGTTGGGTAACGAAATTTTTTCCTGATCGAGTCCGTGGAACTCGGCCAACTTTCGATTTGGTTGATGCTGCTAGCGGAGAGGTAATCGCCGAGGCAGGAAAAAAAGTAACCCCAAGAGCAGTTAAAAAGCTCAAAGATGAGGGTAAAGTTACTGAGCTATTGCTACCTTATGAGCAGATTATTGGTCGCTTTGCAGCTAAAGATTTGATTAATGAAGACGACGGCGCGATTTATGTAGAGGCAGGTGATGAGCTTACCGCTGAGTATGATAAGGAAGGTGTTCTAATCGGTGGGACACTTAAAGATCTTGCCGATGCCGGTGTGGACGAAATCCCTGTTTTAGATATTGATAACGTAAACGTTGGTGCGTACATGCGTAATACAATGGCTCAGGATAAAAACTTAAACCGAGACACTGCTTTGCTGGATATTTATAGAGTAATGCGCCCAGGTGAGCCTCCAACAGTCGAAGCCGCATCCACGCTGTTCGATACGCTATTTTTCGACAGTGAGCGGTATGATCTATCAGCTGTCGGGCGGGTTAAAATGAATATGCGGTTGGCACTTGATGCAGAGGATACCCAAAGGACACTTCGGAGTGAAGATATTGTAGCATGTATCAGAGCTTTGGTAGAATTGCGCGATGGGAAGGGAGAAGTTGATGATATTGATCACCTAGGAAATCGGCGGGTGCGCTCAGTAGGTGAGTTAATGGAAAATCAATATCGCGTTGGTTTATTACGAATGGAAAGAGCTATAAGAGAGCGCATGTCCAGTGTTGAGATAGATAATGTGATGCCCCAGGACTTGATTAATGCCAAGCCTGCCGCTGCTGCTGTTCGAGAGTTTTTCGGATCAAGCCAGCTGTCTCAGTTTATGGATCAAACCAACCCGTTGTCTGAGGTTACTCATAAGCGGAGACTTTCTGCATTAGGGCCGGGTGGTTTAACACGAGAACGTGCAGGGTTTGAGGTCAGAGATGTTCATGCAACTCATTATGGTCGTATGTGCCCGATTGAAACACCTGAGGGTCCAAATATTGGTTTGATCAACTCTTTGGCTACGTTCGCTCGGGTCAATAAGTATGGTTTTATCGAAACGCCATACCGAATAGTAAAAGATGGTCAAGTTACTGACGAGGTGCATTATTTGTCTGCCACAGAGGAAATGAGACATACTGTTGCTCAAGCTAATGCTAAGCTAGACCAATCCGGAAAATTTGTTAGTGACCTAGTATCAACAAGGCAAAATGGCGACTATACTTTGGCTCCAAATGAAAGCGTTGATCTGATAGACGTAAGCCCAAAGCAGTTAGTCTCCGTTGCCGCATCTCTAATACCATTTCTTGAAAATGATGATGCTAATAGAGCTTTAATGGGATCCAACATGCAGCGTCAAGCAGTTCCCTTGTTGAGCGCAGAAGCCCCACTGGTGGGTACAGGTATGGAGGGCGTTGTCGCCAGAGATTCGGGCGCTGCTATTATGGCAAAGCGTGCAGGCGTTATTGATCAAGTTGATGCTCAGCGTATAGTTATAAGAGCTACCAAAGATCTTGAATTGGGTGACGCTGGGGTTGATATCTATCGACTAAGAAAATTTCAGAGGTCGAACCAAAATACCTGTATTAACCAGCGCCCTCTAGTCAAGGTAGGGCAAACAGTTGGAAAAGGGGAAGTAATTGCAGATGGACCTTCAACTGATTTGGGTGAATTAGCTCTTGGTAAGAACGTAGTAGTGGCATTTATGCCCTGGAATGGATACAATTACGAAGACTCAATTCTAATTTCTGAACGTGTTGCCAGAGATGACGTATTTACATCTGTGCACATTGAGGAGTTTGAGGTTGCTGCTCGTGATACCAAGCTAGGGCCGGAGGAAATAACTCGGGATATCCCTAACGTGGGTGAAGAGGCGCTAAGGAATCTGGATGAGGCTGGTATAGTTTATATCGGTGCGGATGTTGAGCCTGGTGATATTTTGGTTGGCAAAATAACACCCAAGGGCGAGAGCCCTATGACACCAGAGGAAAAACTGCTTAGAGCAATATTTGGTGAAAAAGCTTCTGATGTGAGAGATACCTCTTTGCGGGTAAAGCCTGGGGACTATGGAACTGTTGTGGAGGTGCGAGTCTTCAATAGGCACGGGGTCGAAAAAGACGAAAGGGCACTTCAGATTGAGCGAGAAGAAGTTGAACGCTTGGCCAGAGACCGCGATGACGAATTAGCAATATTGGATCGTAATATTTATGCTAGGCTAAAAAATACATTGATAGGCAAAATTGTCGTTAAAGGCCCCAAGGGTGTGAAGTCTAACACAAAAATTGATGATGAACTGCTGGGCTCATTGACAAAGGGTCAATGGTGGCAACTTGCTCTTTCGGAAGAAAAAGATGCTCAAATTGTTGAGGCTCTGAATGAGCAATACGACGCTCAAAAACGTGCACTTGACGCTCGTTTCGACGACAAAGTAGAAAAAGTTCGTCGTGGAGATGATTTACCTCCGGGAGTTATGAAAATGGTCAAGGTATTCATAGCTGTAAAACGTAAGCTTCAGCCTGGTGATAAAATGGCAGGGCGTCATGGCAACAAGGGCGTGATATCGAAAGTTGTTCCAATGGAAGATATGCCTTTTCTTGAGGATGGAACTCCGGTTGACTTTTGCTTGAACCCTCTTGGTGTTCCTTCCCGAATGAACGTGGGTCAGATTTTGGAGACCCATATGGGTTGGGCTGCTAGGGGTTTAGGCCTCCAAATTGACGATGCCCTCCAAGATTATCGTAGAACTGGTGATTTAACGCCCGTCAAAGAGGCGATGCGGATAGCTTATGGACAGGATGTTTATGATGAAGGGTTAAGCAGCATTGATGAAGAGTCATTACTCGAGGCGGCCGGAAACGTTTCTCGTGGGGTTCCAATTGCTACTCCAGTTTTCGATGGTGCAAAAGAAGGTGACGTTGACGATGCTTTGCAGAGAGCTGGATTTGACCAGTCTGGTCAATCTATTCTTTACGACGGTCGAACAGGCGAACAGTTTAGCAGGCCTGTTACGGTTGGAATTAAGTATCTTCTTAAACTTCATCATCTTGTGGATGACAAAATCCATGCCCGTTCCACGGGTCCGTATTCTCTCGTTACACAGCAACCTTTAGGCGGTAAAGCTCAATTCGGCGGACAACGTTTCGGCGAAATGGAAGTTTGGGCTCTCGAGGCTTATGGTGCTGCCTACACTTTGCAGGAAATGTTAACTGTAAAGTCTGACGATGTGGCTGGCCGTACCAAAGTTTATGAGTCTATCGTTAAAGGTGAAGATAATTTTGAAGCTGGAGTTCCTGAGTCTTTTAACGTGCTAGTTAAAGAGGTTCGTGGATTGGGGCTTAACATGGAACTTCTTGATGCAAAGGAGGACGATTAAAGTAAGTAGTTTTATTAAAAAGTAATTCTATTGCATATATCGAGGTATAAAAATGAACCAAGAACTTACAAATAATCCTTTTAATCCACTTGCTTCTCCAAAGGTTTTTGATGAAATAAAAGTGTCTTTAGCTTCTCCCGAGAGAATTCTTTCATGGTCATATGGAGAGATTAAAAAGCCAGAAACTATTAATTACAGAACCTTTAAGCCCGAACGTGACGGTTTGTTTTGCGCTAGGATATTTGGCCCAACTAAAGACTATGAATGTCTGTGTGGGAAATATAAGCGTATGAAATATAGGGGTGTTGTGTGCGAGAAATGTGGGGTCGAAGTGACTTTGCAAAAAGTGCGGCGCGAAAGGATGGGACACATAGAACTAGCCTCTCCGGTTGCTCATATCTGGTTTCTAAAGTCGCTCCCGTCTCGAATAGGTTTAATGCTTGATATGACGCTACGTGATCTTGAGCGTGTCCTATACTTTGAAAATTACGTAGTAATAGAACCTGGTCTTACTGATCTTTCTTATGGGCAAATGCTTTCAGAGGAAGAATTTATGGATGCTCAGGATACGTATGGCTTAGATGCTTTTACTGCAAACATTGGTGCTGAGGCTATCCGCGAAATGCTTGCTGTAATTGATCTGGAAGCAGAAGCTGACAGTTTAAGAGAAGAACTAAAAGAAGCAACTGGAGAATTAAGCCAAAGAAAATTATTAAGCGATTAAAAGTTGTTGAAAGTTTTCTCGAGTCTGGGAATCGCCCTGAGTGGATGATTTTGACAGTCGTACCAGTTATCCCGCCGGAGTTGAGGCCTTTAGTACCACTAGATGGTGGTCGATTTGCTACATCGGATCTTAACGACCTTTATCGCAGAGTGATAAATAGGAATAATCGTTTAAAGCGGCTGATCGAATTAAGAGCTCCAGATATCATTGTTCGGAACGAAAAGCGGATGCTTCAAGAGTCTGTAGATGCGCTTTTTGACAATGGTCGAAGGGGGCGTGTAATTACTGGGACGAACAAGCGTCCATTGAAATCATTATCGGATATGCTTAAAGGTAAGCAGGGTCGTTTCAGGCAAAACCTTTTGGGTAAGCGTGTTGATTTTTCTGGTCGGTCAGTAATCGTTACAGGGCCAGAGCTAAAACTACATCAGTGTGGGCTGCCGAAAAAAATGGCTCTAGAACTCTTCAAGCCATTTATTTACTCCAGACTTGAGGCTAAGGGACTTTCTTCAACAGTTAAGCAAGCTAAAAAGTTAGTAGAAAAAGAGCGGCCTGAGGTTTGGGATATTCTTGATGAAGTAATACGCGAACACCCGGTCATGCTCAACAGAGCTCCGACGCTTCACAGGCTCGGTATTCAGGCTTTCGAGCCAGTTCTAATAGAAGGAAAGGCAATTCAGCTACATCCGCTTGTATGTGCAGCCTTTAATGCTGATTTTGACGGTGATCAAATGGCTGTGCACGTGCCGTTAAGCCTAGAGGCACAACTGGAAGCTAGAGTTTTAATGATGTCGACAAATAACGTCTTGTCACCAGCTAATGGTGCTCCCATTATAGTTCCATCCCAGGATATGATCCTTGGCCTGTATTACACAACGATAGAGCGCGAAGGTATGAAAGGTGAAGGAATGTCTTTCAGTTCCATAGAAGAAGTACAGTATGCTTTAGATACTGGGACGGTACATCTTCATGCCAAGATACAAGCTAGAATCGGCCAAATTGATGAAGAAGGAAATGAAATTTTTAAGCGGTTTGATACTACTCCTGGCCGTGTAAGAATTGGCTCATTACTTCCAAAAAATACAAAAGCGCCATTCGATTTGGTTAATAAATTGCTGCGAAAGAAGGATGTGCAAAGTGTTATCGACACTGTTTATAGATATTGTGGCCAAAAAGAGTCTGTAATTTTTTGTGATCAAATTATGGGAATGGGTTTCAAGGAAGCTTTTAGGGCCGGTATATCATTTGGTAAAGACGATATGGTTATTCCAGACGATAAGTGGGGCCTTGTTGATGAGACCAGAAGCCAGGTTAAGGATTTTGAGCAGCAGTATATGGATGGCCTGATTACTCAAGGTGAAAAATATAATAAAGTAGTAGATGCATGGTCAAAATGTAATGACAAAGTTACTGATGCGATGATGGGAACGATTTCTTCTGGCAGTCGTGATGAGGAAGGAGCGGAAGCTGAACCAAATTCAGTTTATATGATGGCACATTCAGGCGCTCGAGGTTCAGTTACCCAGATGAAGCAGTTGGGAGGGATGCGTGGTCTCATGGCTAAACCCAATGGTGATATCATCGAGACGCCTATCATTTCGAACTTTAAAGAAGGGCTCACTGTTTTAGAATATTTTAACTCTACCCATGGAGCAAGGAAAGGGTTATCAGATACTGCATTAAAAACGGCTAATTCCGGGTACCTAACACGTCGTTTGGTGGATGTGGCGCAGGATTGCATTGTACGCATGCAGGACTGTGGAACAGAAAATTCGATCACAGCTGAACCGGCAGTAAATGATGGAGAAATAGTCGCTTCTCTTGCAGAGCGTGTCCTGGGTCGTATTGCTGCTGATGACATTTGTAACCCTGATAATGGAGAAGTGATAACTTCTAAGGGTGATATGGTCGATGAGCTTATGGCAGATCGCATTGATGAGTGTGGATTGCAATCAGCTCGTATAAGAAGTCCACTTACCTGTGAGGCAGAAGAGGGTGTGTGCGCAAATTGTTATGGACGTGATCTTGCTAGAGGAACTAAAGTTAACGTTGGAGAAGCGGTAGGCATTATAGCGGCGCAATCTATTGGCGAGCCAGGTACTCAGCTTACTATGAGAACTTTCCACATTGGCGGTGTCGCTCAGGGTGGCCAGCAATCATTCCTAGAAGCAAGCCAGGATGGTATTATATCTTACGAAAACCCAATGACATTGAAGAATTCATCTGGCGAAACCTTGGTTGTCGGTCGAAATATGAAGTTGCGAATTATTGACGAAAAGGGAAATGAAAGAGCAAGTCA
>Ga0160422_10001495_pt1 | contig 14622 bp, 13 predicted proteins | sample Fk160mmetaG_FD_108192 | JGI IMG/M metagenome (GOLD analysis project Ga0160422, IMG submission 108192) | Marine microbial communities from the Central Pacific Ocean - Fk160115 60m metaG | ecosystem: Environmental > Aquatic > Marine > Oceanic > Photic zone | place: The Central Pacific Ocean...
AAATTCCTTAAATCTTAATGCTGCATACGGGTCAAGCTTTTCTTCCAAATTACTTACTTAATTCTTTAGCTTGTTCAATCAAAAATGCTGCCTCTTTTTTCATTTCTGGTAATTTTAAATGTACATAGTTAGTGTAGTTTGGGTGTAGTATAAGTAAGTTCATTGAACTAATTTGCTTGTCATAATGTTTTTCAAGAATGAATTTATATACATTTTGCTGAAGTGCGTATCTATTAAAACTATTATCAGCAATATGAGACAAACCTTCACGACCATAATTGAAATCTTTAAGAACAGGCTGATTGTTTTGATCAATTAATTTTGATGTTCTTTTCCAATCAAAAATAAATAGTTCGCCGTTTTCTTTTTGATAAACCATATCCACTGTTCCTGCTAATGAAAGGCTGTCATCAAAAATTCTCCACTCTGTTCTATAGGGTTTAAGTTTTTTATATTTATTATGAAAGTTTTTGAAAAAGTCAAATTCCGGAGGGTAATACTCGTGATATTTTTCATTATAAAAATCTTCAATCTTCTCGTGTAATATGGTTCCCTTTGATGCTGCTTCAATTCTCCTTTTTTCCCATCCTTCCAGTATTTGTTTGATTGTTGCTTGTAGCACCTCGGAATCATATTCAACATTATCTTGAATTAATTTTTTGGTTGCTTTGCGCTCTGCCCAATACGCAGAATCAAATTCAGGAAAGAACTTATCTATAATTTCGGTAACGGAAAATTTTGCTTTCTTTCCGTCAATAAAATAATTATGCTCTGCTTCGTCAAAACTAATTCTACTATCATTAATATGTTTATGAATTTTGTCTAACAATTCTAGTTGTATTTTATTTCCGTTTTTACTTTTGAAAAGCCTCTGAACATTTCCATCACACCGCAGTATCTTGTTACAGATAAATCAACAGCTTTTTCTATTTTCTCTTTATCTAAGTTTTGACCAAAAAAATGGTATTCTACAGTAACCTCATTATAAAACCTCGGGTGTTCATCCGTTAATGAAGCTGTTGTGTTAATTTTAAAATCTTCAAGCTCAACTCTCATTTTTTTAAGTATTGCCACAATATCAAGACCTGAGCAAACAGCAAGTGAACCAAGCATGATTGCCTTTGGTGATGCTATCTTCTCTTCTCCCTCAGCACTAGATCCAAGAATAGTAGAAACCCCATTTGGATTAATGCATTCAAATTCTGTGGTACCTTTTTTCCAATTTGTAATAACTGTATTTGTATCCATATTTTTATTTTGGTGAAAGGATAATTACAAATTCTCCCTTCGCTTTATTTTTTTTAAAATGTTCAACTGACTCTTTAATCGTACCTCTAAATGTTTCCTCATATAATTTTGTCAGCTCACGAGAGACGCTAATTCTACTTTCAAAATCAAAGTAATTTGATAAATCATTTAGCGTTTTTAAAATTCTATGAGGAGACTCATAAAAAACCATTGTCTTTGTTTCAGTAGATAATTCTTTTAATCGTTTTGTTCTTCCTTTTTTAACAGGCAAAAACCCTTCAAAAGAAAATCTATCGCAAGGTAATCCTGAAGATACTAAGGCTGGCACAAAAGCTGTTGGGCCGGGTAAACATTCGACCTCGACTTCATTATTTATGCATTCACGAACAAGTAAAAAACCAGGGTCAGATATTCCAGGCGTACCTGCATCAGAAATTAAAGCAATTTCAAAATCACTTCTCAATTTATTAATTATAGATTCTAGTTTTTTATGCTCATTGTGCATGTGAAAAGATTCTACAGGCGTGTCAATATCATAATGTTTTAATAGTTTGGATGAGGTTCTTGTGTCTTCAGCTAAAATAAGGTCTGCCGATTTTAATACATCGATAGATCTTAAAGTAATATCCCCTAGATTTCCTATTGGGGTTGGTACAACGAATAGCTTGCTCATAAAAAAATCTTTAAATTAAATTTAAGTTGAGTTAATATAAGCTTGTTTTTTACTAAATTTATTCGATTCAATTTTGAGAACCAATTAAGCTATCAACTTTTTAAATTTACAAAATGTTTCTTGAAAATACCTTAAACTTTGACAAACAAACTGGATGGATTGAGGTTGTTTGTGGCTCAATGTTTTCGGGTAAAACTGAAGAATTAATAAGAAGGATTCGTAGAGCAAAATATGCAAATTTAGATGTGATGATTTTTAAACCCACAGTTGATAAAAGAGATAAAAAAGACGAAGTAGTTTCTCATGACGATACAACTATTGATTGTAAAACAATAAAACGCGCATCAGAAATCTACAAAATTATGAAAGACTCTAGGGTTGTCGGAATAGATGAGGCTCAGTTTTTCGATGATGACATTGTAGAAGTATGTAATAACTTAGCAAATCATGGGGTTAGGGTTATTGTTGCTGGACTTGACATGGATTACAAAGGCGTTCCATTTAATAACATGGCTAATCTTATGGCTACAGCAGAATATGTAACGAAGGTTCATGCGATTTGTCCTAAAACAGGTGGACTTGCTCAGTATAGTTATAGAAAAACAAAGAGTAAAAAAAGAATTTTACTTGGTAAAGGAGACGAATACATGCCTTTAAGTAGAGCTGCTTATTTTAAAAAAAAAAATAAAAAAGGAAAATAATAATGATGAAAAAGTCAAATTTAGGCCAAGAAAACAGTAACGTTGAGTCTTCCAACGAGAAAGAAAAAGAAGACGTACTTTTTGCCGAAGATTCAGCTTTAAATACAACTGAAGGTAATAGCGGTGGAGACATTTCTAGCCCAACAAATAAAAAAAGACACGGCTGTGTTACAACCTGGCTTGTTTTATTATTAATAGGTTCGGCTGTAAGTATTCCTGCAAACCTAGCTGAGGGCTTTTACTACCCTTGGAACATATATTTTCTGCTTAGTATTGCGCAGCTGGTATGTGTAATCTTCATGTTTAATTGGAAGCTTAATGGTTTTTGGGGCTTTGCGATTATTCAATTACCTGCTACATTTCTCAATATTAGTCTTGGCTTTCCGACCTCAGCTATCATTGGAGGTCTAATGGCGCCATTTATATTGTACTTTATATTGCAAATAAAAAGAAATAATATTTCTGCTTGGGATCAACTTGATTAAATCATAAAAGATTGAAAAAAACTGTTTTAGAAATTGATCTTAAGGCTCTTGAGCACAACTTCAATGTTATTTCTTCAAAGTTAAAGTCCAAAACTAAGTTTATGGCTATTGTTAAGGCTGGTGGTTACGGATCGGATAGCATTGAAATAGCAAAAAAATTAGAATCAATTGGAGTTGACTATTTTGCTGTTGCTTTTGCAAACGAAGGAACAGAACTTAGAAAAGCGGGAATTAAAACCCCAATATTAGTGTTACTACCACAGGTTGAATCCATAAAAAAAATTATTGATTACAATCTAGAAGCAAGTCTTTACTCTTTTTACTTCCTTGAAAATTTCATTGATTACGTTAATAAAAAAGAGGTGAAGAAATGCTTTTGTCATTTTAAAGTAAATACAGGTTTAAACAGGGTTGGCTTTAGTGAGTATCAAATCAATGATGCAGTTAAAAAAATAAAAAACTGCAAAACAATTAAACTTGCGGGCATCTATTCTCATCTAGCTGCTACAGATGATTTGAATGAAACAAAATTTACCAATTCTCAGATTAATTTATTTGAAAAAATTTCGTCTAAAATCAAATCCCAAATTTCTTACGAGCCCATGCTACACATGTCAAACACCTCGGGTGTTTTTAATTATCCCATGTGTGAATTTGATATGGTTCGAGCTGGTATTGGATTATACGGATATAATAATTATTTAAACAAAGAGCTTATCCCTGTACATTCTTTAAAATCAATTATTGCTCAAATAATAAATTGTAACAAAGGGGAGTCTGTTGGGTATAATCGATCTTATTTCTGTAAAGAAGCTATGAGTGTTGGTGTTATTCCAATTGGCCATGCCGATGGGATTAGCAGGTTCTTTTCTAAAAATGCACATATTATGATTGGCGACAAAAAAGCTGAAGTCGTAGGCAATATTTGTATGGATGTTTTAATGGTAAATTTAAATGGTATAAACTGCAATGAAGGAGAAGAGGTTGTGATATTTGATTCCAAAAATAATGCAGAAGATTTTGCAGAATTGGTTGGAACAATTTCATATGAGATTTTGACTAATTTATCGGCCAGGATAGAAAGAAAAATAATCAGATAAACTACTCTTAACTTAATGTTAATTGATTTTCGTAGATTTGAGTCGATTTCATATTATGTATGCATAATATTTCAGCCAGTTTTATATGAAAGGTAGAATAAAGATTTATTTAAGCAAGTTACTTCTTTGCTTTATTGTTGTTTCTTACAGTTGTAGCGATGAGGCATATGTAGCTGTTGAATATTCTCCCGTAAACTATAATATTAATGAAATGCCTTATGAAAGCCTTTCTCAATATAATTTCTTTCAGGGAGAACTTAAAAATCTTGATCCGGTATACGGAGTAATACCCTACGAATTAATCAGTTCATTATTTACGGATTATTCAATTAAAAACCGTTTTTTGTGGATGCCTCGTGGAGTATCAGCTGAATATATTTCTAATTCCAGTGTGTTTGATTTTCCGATTGGCACAATACTTATAAAGAACTTTTCATATAATGATATTCTGCCTGAAATGATTACTAAAAATATTGAAACTCGTCTAATGATAAAAAAAGAAAGTGGCTGGATATTTGCTGATTATATATGGAATGAGGAACAAACAGAGGCAACTTTTAGTCTTGACGGAAGTGTAGTTGATATATCTTGGCTTCAAAACGGTGAAGAAAGAAATATCAGTTACAGGATACCAAGTGCAAGCGAATGCTTAACGTGTCATAAAATTTCAGATGGAGCAATTCCTAATGGAGTAAAGCCAAGAAACATTAATAAAACATTAGATTACACAACAAATTCAATGAATCAACTAGATAAGTGGATGGAAATGGGGTATTTAAATAGCTACCCTGCAGATTTAGAGGCGGTAGCTAATTGGAAAGATTTATCTGAGCCACTGGAAAAAAGAGTGCGTTCTTACATTGATATAAATTGTGCACACTGTCATTCAGATAACACTCATTGTGAGTATAGGCCAATTAGGCTTAGCTATGAAGCAACGGAAGATTTGGCAAATATGGGCGTATGCTTAACACCCGACACCAACCTCGGAAATGGAACAGATCTCATTATTAATCCTGGAAATATTGACAGGTCTGTGTTACATTTCCGAATGACCAGCAATGAGGAGCAATACAGAATGCCTTTAATAGGAAGAAGCATTGTCCATGACGAAGCAATAGAAATGATTGAGGAATGGATAATTTCTTTAGATGATAATTGTAACTAAAACAACAATATGAAAAAAATATTTTTAATCTCTGCTATATTAATTTTTACAAGTTTTGAAGTTTACTCTCAAAGCGGTAATTCATGTAACGAAGCTATCGTAATAACTGCTGGAACATATACGGTCAATGGAATTAACGGTAATTCTTTTGACGCTAACTGCACTGAATATGATGCAGCAAATGGTGAATTAGAATGGTATTCTTACACACCTTCTCAAGATTATCTGGTGACGGTTTCCACAGATTATGCCGTTAATAATGGTTTGGATACTAGATTTCATGTTTATGGTGGGGATTGTGAAAACTTACAATGTGTTGGTGGCGACGACGATAGTGGTGATGGTTATTTATCACATGGTTCTTTCTATGCATATACGGGAACTACATATTTAGTAGCATGGGATGACAGATGGGGAACTGAAGAGTTTGAATTTACTCTAGAGGAAAATGACCCACCACCACCACCACCTTTTGAATTTACTGCAATCAATGTAAATTCTGTAGGGTCTGAAAGAGGGTTAGTTGATATGACAGGTGATGGTCTAGATGACTTGGTTTCAATTCAATCAAGTAATGTAAATTTATTAGTTCAAACAGAGGGTGGATTTGAGGAAATTAATATCTCAACCGATCACGCGGACTACACCCCGTCATGGAGTATGGCTGCGGCAGATTTTGACAGAAATGGATATACTGATCTATTATATGGTGGAGGTAATGGTGTTACTTTCATGAGGGCTAACGATGATGGAACTGGTTTTTCTGAAATTTCTGGAAGCGAATATGTTTTTTCACAAAGATCAAATTTTGTTGACATAAATAATGATGGTCATTTAGACGCTTTTGTTTGTCATGACGTACAACCAACAGTTTATTACATAAATGATGGAGATGGAAATTTACAGTTCTTTCAAGGACCGAATGAGAATGGAGTGGTTTCAGGAATTGGAGGAGTTGAATATTCTTTATCGCCTTATCCTGGTGAGCAAGAAGGTGGAAACTATGGGTCTGTTTGGGTTGATTTTGATAATGACAGGGATATTGATTTATTCATTGCTAAATGTAGAGGAGGAAATATACAGTGGAAATACAATGAGTTGTGGAGAAACAATGGAGACGGAACCTTTTCTAATATAGCTGATGCAACAGGATACTATAGTGGGTTCTATCCAGACGGTGGCCATGATAATAGTTCTAATTTAGGAGACCCTGTGCAAACTTGGTCATCTGCTTGGGGCGACTTTGACAATGATGGTTTTATGGATGTGTATGTTGGCGCTAGCGCAACAGGCGATGGTGGTCATAAGCTTATGCAAAATAATGGTGATGGAACATTTACCGACAGAACTTCTGGTTCAGGTGTAGAAAGTGCACCATATGGAATTGAAAATGACTCTGGAGATTTTAATAATGATGGGTATATTGATGTTCTTTCTAATGGAAGCATCCTTTTAAATAATGGTGACTTTACCTTTTCCCTTTATGAGGCCGGTGTTCCTGGTCCCGGAGCAATTGGAGATGCAAACAACGATGGTTTTTTAGATGTGTTTAACGGAAATAATTTATATCAAAACAACACTAATGGAAATAACTGGCTTAAGGTTGTTACAGTTGGGACTACCTCTAATATTAATGGGATTGGTGCTAGAATAGAAATTACATCTGCCCTTGGAACACAAATCAGAGATGTACAAAGTGGTACGGGCTTTAGATATATGGGTAGTTTAAATACGTATTTTGGTCTAGGAGAGAATACAAGTATTTCAACGCTAAGTATATACTGGCCATCAGGAACTGTTGATGTGATGAATAACGTTAGTGTCAATCAGTCTTTGGTAATTACTGAAGGTCAAACACTTAGCACGGAAATTTCTGATTTGAATGAAATTAGTGTATTCCCTAACCCAGCAATAGACTCTATTGAGATTAAATCTGATTATAATCTAGAAAATGCAATTATCAGTGTGTTTGATTTGAACGGACGAAGAGTTTTAAACTATAAAAATATAGGCGGAAGTACTTTTATTAATCTATCCAGTCTTGTTACAGGTGAATACATTTTGAGAGTAATATCATCTGAAGGAAATATTTATTCGTCAAAGATTTTAAAACGATAAACTATTTTTTTGACACTTTATAAATGACATCTCTTTCTATTAAATAGTCATTTACAAAATTATAGTGGTCTCCGAGAAATTCAGGGGGTGAAATCCCTTTTTTTACAAACTTATTTTCTAAGACTAAGTTTGCAACAGCGGTACAAGTATATCCAGTTGTCCTGGCCATTGAAATTGTGCCATGCTTAAACCTATCTAGGAGTGTATAGGTATATTCTACGTCCTTGCCTTTCTCTTTTCCTGAAATTTTAATTCTCATTATTGTGAAATCTTCATCACCTTCTTTCATTTGCCACTTTGGAAAAAGTAATTTGGATGTGAGATCAATTGGCCTTACCATGCTCCCATTTATTTCAACGGGTTCATAAGAAAAATAGCCACATTCTCTAAGTACTTTCAGGTATTCCACACATCCTGGATACCTTAAGGTTTTTTCGATCATATTTGGAACATGACTCATTGTTTGGATTAATGTTCTTAATCCATCAGAATTCCAACTTTCAAGCGTGCCTATTTCATCAAATTCTACTAATTCTGTTTCTGAAAGAGCTTCTTTAATTATTAAGGACTTGTTTTGAACATATCTTGCCGGTCGGATGTATTCTTCAATCACATCAATTGGAGAAAAAACCGCCTGATATTCAAAAGGCCACTCTCTCTTTTTTGGTAGCCCACCAACCAGACATTCATAGTCTGATATTTCCATCATCTTATCGTGATATGCAAAAATTATATTTCCCATTCCAGGAGCTACACCACAATCCATAACTGCAATAACATTATTGTCTTTTGCCAATTTGTCTAATCCGAATGGGTCTTCTGGGTAAAAAGAAATATCGACTATATTTTTCTTAGTCATTATAACTCTTTTCGTGGTTTCATATCCCATAAAACCTGGAAGAGCACCAATAACTAAATCACAATCTTTTATAATTTCATTTAAGACGGTCGAGTCCGAAACATCCTTACAAATTTTAGCTATTGATTCTGATTTTAATTTATCTAGATTTTTTTGGGATACATCAACAGATGTAACCGCATGTACTTGGGAAAGATCTTCAGCCATAACTCGCCCAACAAGCCCACAACCCAAAACAACTATTTTCTTCATATTAATCTTCCATTGAAAAATCTTCCATAAACTTAGTGGTGTAATTACCTTCGGTATAAGCTTGACTGTCCATTAGTTTCCTGTGAAATGGAATGGTTGTTTTAATACCCTCGATTACAAATTCATCAAGTGCTCTTTTCATTTTATCAATTGCTTCTTCTCTTGTCTGAGCGGTCGTTATTAATTTTGCAATCATTGAATCGTAATTTGGCGGTATTGTATAACCTGAATATACGTGAGTATCGATTCTGATGCCGTGACCACCAGGAAGATGCAAATTAGTAATTTTCCCAGGTGAGGGTCTAAAATCATTGAATGGATCTTCTGCGTTAATCCTACACTCAATGGAGTGAAGTTGAGGCATATAATTTTTACCAGAGATTTTTACCCCAGCAGCCACCATAATCTGCTCTCTAATTAGATCATAATCAATTACTTGTTCAGTAATTGGGTGTTCAACTTGAATTCTTGTATTCATTTCCATAAAATAGAACTTTCTATTTTTATCTACTAAAAATTCTACTGTTCCTACACCTTCATATTTTATGTACTCAGCAGCCTTTACTGCGGCTTTGCCCATTTGATCTCTCAACTTATCAGTCATGAAAGGAGAAGGTACTTCCTCGGTAAGTTTTTGATGCCTTCTTTGAATAGAGCAATCTCTTTCAGACAAGTGGCATGCACGACCCTTTGAGTCACCTACTATTTGAATCTCTATGTGTCTTGGCTCCTCAATTAGTTTTTCCATGTACATATCGTCATTTGCAAATGCAGCTTTTGATTCAACTCTTGCAGAATTCCAAGCATCCTCTAAGTCTGATTCTTTCCATACAGCACGCATTCCTTTTCCACCACCACCTGCACTAGCTTTTAGCATAACAGGGTAACCGACCTCCTTTGCTAATTTTTTACAATGGGTTAATGATTCAATTATACCTTCACTGCCAGGAACACACGGAACCCCAGCCTCAATCATTGTTGCTTTTGCTGTTGCTTTGTCTCCCATTTTTTCGATCATTTCGGGTGATGCCCCAATAAACTTTATGCCGTGTTCTTCACAAATCTTTGAAAACTTTGCATTTTCTGAAAGAAAACCGTAGCCTGGGTGAATGGCATCAGCATTCGTAATTTCGGCGGCAGCAATAATATTGGAGATTCTCAGGTAAGAATCAAAACTTGGAGCAGGCCCGATACAAACGGCTTCGTCTGCAAATTTAACGTGGATGCTCTCCGCATCGGCAGTAGAATAGACAGCAACAGTGTTAATACCCATTTCTTTACATGTTCTGATTACACGTAGAGCTATTTCACCTCGGTTGGCAATTAAAATCTTTTTAAACATAATATTGTGAGTTTTTAAGATGGGTCAACTAGGAATAGTGGCTGGTCAAATTCAACAGGGCTTGAATCTTCGACTAAAATTTTGACAATTTTTCCCGAAACTTCAGATTCAATGTCATTGAAAAGCTTCATTGCTTCAATGACACAAAGAACTGTACCTTCTGAAATAGTATCACCAACGTCTACGAAATTTGGTTTATCAGGTGCAGGTTTTCTATAAAAAGTACCAATAATTGGTGATTTAATGGTTGTGTAACTTGAGTCTTCTTCAACAGGTTGCGGGCTGGTCGGAGAAATAGATGGTGGTGGAGGAACGGGTTGTACATGATTAGTGGCAAGAGGCACTGTTGGAGATTCATGAACAACAACAGGTTGAGAGCCTTCATTGGTTTTTATAGTGATTTTTACATCCTCCATCTCGAGTTTGACTTCACTAGCACCTGATTTAGCAACAAACTTAATAAGGTTTTGTATCTCTTTTATTTTCATAATGAATATTTAAAGTGTAAAAATCATAACTTTTTTTACAAAAAACAACAAAAAACGGGCTTAAAATGAAAAAAAACATGTAAAAATGCATAAAAAATGCATAAAAACTAAAAAAAACCTGTTATAAAAAAACAACAAAATATTATGAATATTATAATTATAAAAAAAATACTTATAATTGACATAAAAATGACCAATTACTAGTAATTTGATTAAAAAAATGTGTGTTTTTGGATAAAAAAGGCACAAAAATGGTAATATTTATAATTTAATTATTTTATTTTTTTTTGCATTATTAATAATTTATTTTAAACATTCATTTTTTTATTGAAAGACTCATTTTAAGATAAAAAACCGTTTTTTTTTATTAAAATCAAAATTTTTAATCAATAATTTCTTTTTTTTATTGATTTTTGGCACACTATATTATTTCACTAAAATTACGAATATTATAAAAAATTAACATTTTAAATGAATTTTCACTCCAAAACTGCTTAAAACATTATATTTAAAACATGAACACAAACAAAGCCTTATTACTATTAACCCTTTTGGGGTGGTTAAATATTGGCTTATTTTATTCGTTTTATCTTCTTAAATTAGAAAATGTATTAATAGGGATGTTTAGAGAATTGACTATAATACCCTCATATTTACTAGGTATTCTAAGCCCAATAATCATATTGTCAAGTCTTGGCTACAAATTGCTATTAAAAATAATAGCTAAAAAGAATTAGTTTTTGAATCTTTTCAACTCGTCAGAATGAAAGACAAATTCGGGGGTGTTTATAATATCTGAATTGTCTAAGCTATACCAAACAGTATTATTTTTTGGGTTTATAAGAATATGTTGTTCTTGAGCCGGCATAAAACTTTGTGCTAGCATATAGACTTTTTCAGCATTTTCATTGACCGCTACGTCTACTACAGTAACTGCATGACCAGGAAATCCTCCTTTAATAAATATATCGCCAGGCCTAATTTCATTAATGTCTGCCTGATCAGTATCGTAGTTTTCTACTGACCATGTACCAGCATAGCTCCATACTATGTTTAGCCACCGTCTAAATGTTTTATAATTGTCCTCTCGGGAACTATGGTATACTGTCTCTATATCAACACCATTATCAATAGCTAAATATGTGGCGCCATCTAGATAATCTAAATAAGATGTTACATAGCCATTGGTAAAAGTATAAGCTAGCCTATCATGAAAATTATTGGTATAATTGTATTTTGCTCTTAAATATATTGCTGCGTCTGCACACTGGTGCAAATCAACAGGCCCTATTTCATAATCAAACACAGCCGCAAATATTTTGTTTGCTTTGCTAAATCTTATTTGGCCATTATGATATTTTACAACATTCTTTTCCTTCAACGGTAGTTGTCTTAAAAACTTGCTATAACTATCATTGTAAACTCTCTCAAATCCTGCGGGTGGTGTAAATCTAGTTTCAATATTATTTTGCGCTTGACTTATTAAAAAGAAGAATAGGTAAAGTACAGTGAATAATAATCTCATTAGAAAAGTATTTAAACTTATAACACTTTTTTAAAAAAAATATTATAAAACTAATCACTAAATAGTTATTAAACTTTTTTAATTTAATTCTCTCACATTCTTATTTTTCAAATTCATATAATTAACAACTACTTTCCCAAATTCAGAGTTTTTATCATTTATTTGGATATAAAGGGTGTCGATCACTCTTGTTAGCGCCATCAATGCCCATGTTGCAGCATACATGCTTTTTCTCTGTTCGTTATTTTGATTTAGAAATAAATCTTCAATAAGAAACTTTTCAGCATCTGGTTCTTCTCGTTTTAGATTAAAAAACTTATCAATTGCAAAACATGCCACGGACCAAGCCTCTAAACCTCTACATGATTCATAATATAGATATCTTGATTCGTTAGAGAGTGGTATCGATAGTTTTGATTTATCATTTGCAGTACCATTCCAAAAGTATATATTTTTCTTTTTCAGCTCCGCCTCATGTTTCCAAGTACCTCGTTCCAAATCTAGTACATCTTCAATATTACCATACTCGTTAATAATTACTGATTCTTGATTTTGGTTTTTTTGTTTAGATAGTCCTCCTCTTAGTGTATTTGATTCAAGTAAAACCATTAATTTTTCATAAGGTGTACAGCCATTTACCTCGCCTTTAGTATTTAGAATATTTACTATGCTCTCAAGTTCATGAGAGTTGTGTGATTGTCGAAAATCAATTAATAACTCCCCTTCATCCTCGGATTCTAATGGCTCTAAGTCTAAATCAATTTTAAAGTGTTTTGCAACATAATTACAAAAGTCAACCGCCGTTTTTTTTACTCTATATGACTTGTTTCTTGTGTAATATTTTTTCACATAAAGCTTTCGAGCTTTTGAAACTTCCCAATTACATAATTCCACATGTCTTATCAATTGTTCTTTACCGCCATTAGCTATAACAATATTTTTACTGCCAAAAATAGAAATCAGTATTTCTTTTTCTAGCCTGTGGCAGTCTTGAGCTTCATCGATAAACAATGTTCTTTTTCTTACACGAGCACCAACACGTCTATTTTTAAGCGTAATAAATCCTTTTTTAGTTATTGTCATTTTACCATCTTTTTCTTCACTGTTTTCCGAAGAAAGTCCAATAGCGATATCTAATAACTCATGCTTGTTTTCAACATCATACTTGTAGTAGAATTTTTCGGGTGATTCAATTTGAAGCAAAGTATTCTCTAAAACTCCATAGTAGTCAGCAAGAAATACTTGACTAGCTTGTAAAGAAGCAACCTTTTCTTCTTTAGCCCTAAAGAACTTTCGACTTGCCTCATTCAATTTGTTTTTATTATATCGGAATCTTTTTAGAAAATTTATAAAGTCAAGCCCAACCTCTTTAGTTCCTACATCAAATTCTGAATGATTTTGAATACTCGATTTTAGCTTCTCAAAATTAAATGAATTGGTCCTTGTTTCATATAATATCAAATTATAGACTTTTCTCATTCGGATTTTTAGGATATCCAAAAGTTCTTGAATTCGGTCAGCGGTTAAAATATGTAAAACACCAAGTCTGCTGCTTAGTTGGAAGATAAAGCTATGAATGGTTGAAATAGTGGGTAGACCTGGGTTATCAATTTCTTTAGATACTTTATTTACATATGATTTGACCGTTTTATGAATGTCAAAAGTTAAAAGATGATTGTAAGTCAAAAACAATGCATTTTTGCCATTTCTGATACATTTCATTGTAAGCAAGAGTAATTCACTTGATTTTCCTGTACCTGCCTTACCATTAATGATAACTAGATTCTGGTTTAGCTCTTCGAAAATCTTTCTCGAACTGGAAAGTTGCTTTCCAATTCTGTCCACTTTTTTCTTGGTCAAATATCCAATTTCACTATCCATTGAAGCTTGATTTGTTATTCTCTCTATGTCTTCATTTATACTTTGGTATCCATAGCCTGTACTCCATGCTTTATAAGCAATAAATATATATTGGCTATTCTGTTTAAAGTACTTATTGAGAGCTTTGAAATCAAACACATTTGAAGTAAGATAATTGTCATGGAAAATTTCGGATTTATTTTTTATCCAAATTAGAGGTTCAACAAATAACTTCTGCCTTTCAAAATCACATCGCTTTGACAAATAGCTTATTAGACCATACTTCATAGAATTTATTTCTGAAGAATAGTCTATAAACTCATTGTCAGCTATTAGTTGCCCATTGTCGTCTGTTGATAGCTCACTATCTTCAAATTGATTTACAAATCGAATTGGAATAATTTGATTATGAAAATAAACGGGTCGCTTTTTGTCTAATTTATAGAAATTACCTGTTTTATCTTCTACAGCTATAATTAAAATCAGGTCAATATTTGTTTCAACTGAAACCGGGGCGGGGAAGTTGTTCAAAAGGAAAATCTTAGCGTCAGAGCAACTTCTTCCGAAAATAGCTTTTGCACTTTCTTCAAAAACTTCATAATCGAAGAAATTAGTTTTGCCATTTATTGGAATAATTTCAATACTCATGTTTTATATGTAACAAGCGTTTATTTTGATGTTTCTCTTTCTTTTTTACGCTCCTCGATTTTTGAATCAATTTTTTCTTTCCAATTTTTGACCCCCTCTCTTTTTCTATCTTCATGCGTCTTTGAAAAATCAACAATTTTATCAACCGCAGGCTG
>Ga0160422_10001496_pt1 | contig 14620 bp, 10 predicted proteins | sample Fk160mmetaG_FD_108192 | JGI IMG/M metagenome (GOLD analysis project Ga0160422, IMG submission 108192) | Marine microbial communities from the Central Pacific Ocean - Fk160115 60m metaG | ecosystem: Environmental > Aquatic > Marine > Oceanic > Photic zone | place: The Central Pacific Ocean...
CGTTATGGTGAACAACAAAGCCAAAGTAATTCGATCCGCTTCGGTGTCATTATAGTCTTCATGCGAATAACGAAGGGTGGCACCCATCCAATCAACGAACTGGTAATTACCCAATAGCATCAAAGCCCAATAGTCGGTTCCCAATATGTCAAAGTTGTCATACTCCATCGCAAGGGTCAGGTCATTCGGATTATAAGAGATCCAGGCATTGAATTGGGAAATGTCATCGTTCCCAACTTCTTCTTGGGCGTACCCCAATTGGGCTTCGAGACCAGGAATGATCATGGCGGAAGCAGCTAAATCAATGGCGATGTTGTCACCATTGAAATCCTCATTCGCCCAATATCCATCATGCAAACCGAAGATTAAACCAAATTGCCCGTTGTTGAAATTCAGCCGGACGCCGTCTTTGTAATTACGCCTGAAGTCAGTACCTGCCCCGTTGTCATTGTAACGATAAGCAAAGGATGTGGCATACAAACCAGGCGCTTCGTCCGCTTCAAAGCCAAGAGAGGTGAGCTGGCGACCGAAGGTGAGATGGAAACTATTGTTAAAGCTGTAGCGCCCGAATGCCTGCTCAAGTCCAATATCAGAGGAATCCATTGCCAAATGCAGTTCGGCGGTGACCGGTGAAAGGTCGAACAAAAAATCGATGTCAGAAGCTGTACTGAAGTCCTCGGTTTGATCTCCTCCGTCTTCGTCATCATACATAAAAATGAAATCAACATAACCCGTCATCTTAACCCGATTGCCTAGAGCAATACCGTCCGTGGCTAGGGTGTGGTTGGCGCCGAGCGAGGTTCCGTCAGCCGTAGCGGCCTGCATGGACATCATGCCGGGCATCTGCGCGGATAAGGAAATTCCCAATAATAGAAGTGTGGATGGTAGCAATAATTTCATAGTTGTTATTTTTTGTAGTGGGCAATGCTTGCGGAGTATTTTTGAAAAGTAAGCCGATGGGTCAAGCTTCAATCCACAAAAAAACAGCCAAAATTCCCTAAAAACGAAAACCCGACTTTTTCAGTTTTTGAGATAGCTTTTTCGGTACCTTACTCCAGTCCTCTTCGGTGTTGACCGGACCCTCAAAGAGGAGATTGCCCGAGGAGTCGGTTGCGCGAAGAAACTTTTGCCCGTCCTTTTCCGTCCATTCCAATGTACCCTCCTCATCGGTGACCACCTTTTGGCTCTGCGAACTGGAATAGGAAAAACTTTGCACATCACCCCCCGGTTGATGGAGCGGATCCTCGGGGTCTCCCAAAACCTTCGGTTGACCTTTATGGGACTTGGGTCGGACTTGGGGAAAGAATCGGTTGTTGCGCAATCCGAAGTTCGGGTCTTTCATCATAAAGTCTTCGAACCGGTCATCCCAAAAATCCTTGAGCAACTCATCGTCAAAAAACGGATTCCTCATGGGTCGGTTGGAACGGTCATACATAAGCTGGTTACGGGATGAGGAGTAAGTTTCCTTGGGAACTTGGGTTTCCTCCAAAACCACCACCACATCCAGGAGTTTCCCCTCACGCAAGACTTTGAGAGTGATTTGATCCTGAGGTCGTTGCAGGCGGACCAACTTCTTGAGTTGGTCCTCATTCACCAGAATCTGTTCATTCAGCTTAAGCAGTACGTCAAATACACGCAAACCCGCTTTTTCCGCAGGGCTGTCCGGACCGACCCGAACCACACTGAGGTGCAAGCCCATAGGAAGGGAAAGTTGTTTGCTCATGGCGGAGGGTAGAGATTCCGTTCGTACCCCCAGGTAGGTCACTTGCTCCATCTCCCGATCCGGTTCCGAAGAACGACCGAAGGAAACCTTCCCGAAGACGCAGATGAGAATCGAAAAGGCGAGGAAGCCGGAAAGCGAGCGAGAGATCATGAGAAAAGGGCGTCAGTACAATTCAAGCTCAATGAAATGAAATTCCTGACGCGGAGTGGAGGAACGGATGCGAAGATCGGACTCGGGATGAAGCCAAAGCGTGTCGTCCATGAAATCGTAGCGGACGCGCCTGACCGGAACCCCGTCAGGCCTTTCCACCACCCCTTCGTCCACGCGTTGAAGAAAGCGCTCGCTGGTTTGCGGGTCCATCCAACCGTCCACCGGCATACCGGAGAGGATCTCCAACTCGCGCAGGGTCACCCCATGGACGGGGCTCTGATCCTCGTCGCTTGGGTAGATCGGTTTGAGGGTGGGTTGCTCGGCGAATTCTTCCGCCGGAGCAGGAGAATCCAAATTAAATGAGGAAAGCATAACCCAAACTGCGGCAATGCCCAGTCCCGCCCCCAAGGTGAGAGCGAACGGGAGCAACTTGGAGGATTGGCTCTTTGGAGCTTGCTCTTCCGATACTCTCCGAAAGGCCATTCCGCCCGAGTCTCCCAAAGCCTCTTCGATTCTGCTGCTGAAATGGACGGTGGGAGTTTTGGGGCTCAAATTCCTCAAATCCTTTTCCAGATCTTCGAACTCGTTCATTTCGTCTGCCTTTCCTTGGGTGGGCTTTCCAACTCCTCCGGAACCCACTCCTTCAGTTTGCTCAAGGCATACCGGTAACGGGATGCGACGGTGTTCATGGAAAGATCCAAAGTGCGGGAAATCTCATCGAAGGTCAATTCACCCCAAATTTTCAACGTCAGCACTTCCTTCTGTTCGTCGGGCAAGCGATCCACCGCTCGAAGCAAGGCTTGCTGCCTTTCGTCCGTTTCGAGAGAACGCTGAAAGGCCGATGAAAGAGGAGCGTCCAGGTAAGTTTTCTGCTCGCGGAGAGCCCGACGGTCCAAACTACGGGCCCAATCAATGGCGAGACGACGTATGGCCCGATAGACCAAACCCGGGGCCACCTCTCCGGTATGCCCATATAATCGCCAAATTCTTACAAACGCTTCTTGAACCAAATCCTCCGCGTCATAGGGATTACGCGCCTGTTGACGGGCAAACAGGAGTAGTTTGGCTCCGTGCTTGGCAAACCAGGCTTTCCATATTGGTTCGGATTTCATAAGTGCGTTCGATCTAATGAGCGGTCACGAATTGATCTTTTGTTTGGAGTGGAGTAAAAATTTTACACAGTTCGAAAAGGAGATGGGGAAATTGGTTTTTTTCGATCAAATTAGTCTAATTTCAAAAATTGGCATCGCAAATGCAAAAAACTGTTCGGGCAAAGATACCAAATATGGTTATATCATGCGCGACCTGGGCTGGGTCGCGCATTTTTTTTGCTCAAATGCACGGATCGAATTCAGGCAAGCCGACCGAGTTACCTTGTCTAAGGCTCGGGATTTTTCTATGAACACTTCCTTCACCCCTCAGCATGAAATTATCCAGCGGATCTCACTTGGCGTACTGCACGAACGTGCATCGGGGAAACAATTGGCCCGAAACCTTTGACTCCCTCGAGCGCTACGTTCTGAAGGTCAGGGAGAAGGTATGCCCGGATGATTCCTTTGCCATCGGTCTGCGACTGGGAGCGGAAGCCGCGCGGGAACTCGCCGACCCCAAGGAACTGCTTTCCTTCCAGCGTTGGTTGGAGCGGATGGATTGTTACGTTTTTACGATCAATGGTTTTCCCTACGGAAGCTTCCATGGTACCCGGGTGAAAGAGGAGGTGTACCGACCCGACTGGACCTCTACGGAACGTCTGGACTACACCCTGTTGCTTTTCGACCTGCTCGAGAAACTCCTTCCCCGGGGAGCCGAAGGGAGCGTCAGCACCCTGCCCGGATCCTTCAAGGAATTCATTGCGAATCAGTCCACCCCCAAGGTTCTTTTTCAAAACCTCATTGCCTGCGCCACGCGGATGGAAAAAATCGCTAGGGCGAAAAGCCTCGACTTGCATCTTGGGCTCGAACCGGAACCCCTCGGTCTCTTTGAAACGATCCCTGAAACCTTGGACTTCTTCGATGCCCTCAGGGAAGAGAGCAAAGGCATGGAAGAACTTACCCCTAGGATCGGAGTCAACTACGATTGCTGCCATCTTGCCATCGAAAGGGAAGATGCATCAGTCGGTCTTTCCGCTCTCCTGGATGCGGGCATCCGCGTTAGTAAGCTTCACTTGAGTTCCGCGCTTTCGCTCGAACCCACCGAGAGAAATCTCCGGCAACTCGAGGACTACGTGGAGGAAGTCTACCTTCATCAGGTGATCACCAGCAGGGAGGGAAAAGTGATCGAACGAATCAAAGACCTGGACGTGGCTCTGGAAAAAGTCAAGGACCCCAATTTCTCAAAAGGAGACGAATGGCGGGTGCATTTTCACGTCCCCCTGCATGCATCACCGGGAGAGGGTTTGCGTGATACGCGTTCCCACGTTTTGGCAACCTTGGATTGGTTGAGCGAACACCCGAAGGCCTGCGCTCATCTGGAGATGGAGACCTACACCTGGGAAGTCTTGCCCGCCAAACTTCGCTCGGATTCGGTCATCGAACAGGTCGCTCGGGAATACCAATGGACCTTGGAGGCTCTTGGTGAAAGAGGGTTGGACAATCGCCAGAGACCCGAATCAAAAAAATGAGCTTGCTTGGGCATCTGCTTGCTTTGGGACGGGTTTCGAACCTACCCACGGTCTGGTCCAACGCATGCGCGGCCTATGTTTTCAATGCATCGGTCGGGCCGACCTTTCGGGCCATGCCTTCCCTTTCGGCTTTCAATCCGTGGGAGGATTCGACCCTGCCTTTCCTGCTTCTTGGGGCGAGCTTGGTCTACATGGGCGGATGCACGCTCAACGATGCGGTCGATGAGAAATTCGACGCCTTGCATAACCCTGACCGACCCATTCCTTCGGGCGCCCTTTCCTCCTCCGCGGTTTGGATGATCGGCCTTGCCGAACTGGTCCTGGGAGCTTGGGCGATGATTGAAGGTGCCGGCTGCTCGGTGCTTTGGGTCGTCCTTTTGCTCATCGCCCTGCTGGCTTACGACCTGCTCCACAAAAAATGGAAGGGGAGTTTCATCCTCATGGGAAGTTGTCGTCTTTTCTTATGGGCAGGGGCTGCAACCGCGGGTGGAATGACGGCCATCGCACCTCAAACTTGGATTTGGGGCCTTGCCCTGATGGCCTACGTAATGGGAATCACCATCCATGCCCGAGAAGAAGCGTCCGACCGCTCGGATGCGCACCGTTTGAGCGTCGTCCCACTCTTCGCCACCCCTCTGGTGGCTCTGGTGGCCTTGGTCTATTGGAACAACCTGGATCCAATCCGGGTTTTTCTGGTGAACCTGAGCGGTTTGTTGGCGGCGTGGATTGCCCTGGGGGCCATCCTACGAATGAATGAAGGACGTAAAGGGTGCATCGGAGATGGAGTATCCCGTTTGCTTTCAGGCATTTGCGCACTGGATGCAACCGTTCTTGCATTCGTCGCCCCCATGCTTGCCGGTCCGGTGCTTCTGGGAGTTTCTTTGTCCCAAATCCTGCAAAAGAGGTTTGCGGCAACCTAAGCTTGCCTTAAGATGGTTTCTCATAATGCCCTCCACCTATTCCACCATTCGTCGTAACATTCGGCTGGATGCCACTCACTCGGTTTACTTCACCAAGGATTCGTTTTCCGCATCCAACGACACGTTGGCCGACATCCTCCAACCGCACCGGAAAGGCGAACGCACCAAGACCTTGGTTTATTTGGACGAAGGCATTTTGGACGGCAACCCGAACCTCCGCGACCAAATCGAGAGTTATTTTCGCTCCCGCGACGACCGATTGAATCTGGTCTGTCCTCCCGTTTTCATCCGCGGCGGAGAGGCCGCCAAGAACGACCTGTCCCTGGTTGAGAAGATTTGGTCCGAGCTCAATGAGCATTCCATGTGCCGGCATTCCTACGTTATCGTCATCGGAGGCGGAGCCGCATTGGACCTGGTTGGCTTTGCGGCTTCCACGGCCCACCGAGGCATCCGACTGATTCGTTTTCCCACCACCAGTCTGAGTCAGGGAGACGGAGGAGTTGGCGTAAAGAACGGGATCAATTTCTTTGGAAAGAAGAATTGGGTGGGCACCTTCGCCGTACCCGATGCGGTGGTCAACGATTTCCGCTTTCTTCTTAGCCTGCCCGCTTCCCAAAAACGCGCCGGATACGTGGAGGCCATCAAAGTTGCCCTGATCCGCGATCGCTCGTTTTTCGAGCAGATCGAAGAGCGGGCGGACGAATTGGCGGGTTTTGATGAAAATGCCATTGAGCACGTCATTCGCAAAAGCGCCGCTCTGCATCTGGACCATATCGCCACTTCCGGCGACCCGTTCGAAAAGGGTTCCGCACGTCCCCTTGACTTCGGACATTGGGTCGCTCACAAGCTCGAACAAATTTCAGACTTCAGAATCGGCCACGGAGATGCCGTGGCCATTGGTTTGGCCGTCGACCTGACTTATTCGGCGAAGATCGGCCTGATCAAAAGGTCCTCGACCGAGCGATGCCTCCGCCTGTTGGAAAAATTGGGTTTTCGGCTCTTCGACGAACTGCTCGTGTCTCTGAGCGAAAACCAAACCGAAGTTATCCTTGACGGACTCGAGGAATTTCGGGAGCACTTGGGCGGAGAGCTGACCATCACTTTGCTGCAGGGAATCGGCGAAGGGGTCGAAGTGCACGCCATGGACAAGGAGAAAATCCTCGAATCCGTCGACGATCTCCGGGAAAGGCAAATTGCCCTGGGCAAAATCTAGGCAATGAACTACGGGGAGGGAGAACAATGCCCTCGAGCCGTGGTGCTCAACGTTGTGGGGCTGTGTCGTCGACACCTTGGCCCGGATACGCCCCGCCTCACTTCACTGGCGCGCTCGAAAGCCGGAAGGGAGCGTCTCATTCGACCCGCATTTCCTGCCCTAACCTGCTCGGCTCAGGCCACCTATCTTACCGGAAAGACTCCCAGCGAGCATGGAATCGTAGGCAACGGATGGTATGACCGCACTCTCAACGAACACCATTTCTGGAAGCAGTCCAATCAACTGGTCCAGGGAGAAAAACTTTGGGAATCCCTTCGCCGGGACAGGAAGGACTTCCGGTGCGCCAAGCTTTTCTGGTGGTACAACATGTATTCCTCCTCGGATTATTCGATTACGCCTCGTCCCCTATACGGATCCGATGGCAATAAGGTTTTCGACGTCCACAGCCAACCCTTGGAGCTACGACACAAGATCAAGAGGGATTTGGGGGAATTCCCCTTCCCCTCCTTCTGGGGCCCGACCGCCGGAATCGACTCATCGCAGTGGATCGCGGAATCAGCCCGATGGATCGAGGAACGTCACCAACCCGACCTATCGCTCGTCTATCTGCCCCATCTGGATTATGACCTTCAGCGCTTCGGGCCGAATGATCCCAGAATCAAGACGGCGCTCCGGGCCATCGATGAGGTCGCCGGCGATCTCATCGACTTTTTCGAAGAACGGCGGGTTCGGGTGATCGTCCTCTCCGAATACGGGATAACCGAGGTGAGGCGAACGATCCACCCAAATCGAGAGTTCCGCCACCAAGGATGGTTGAGGATCAAGGAGGAGTTCGGTCTCGATGCGATCGACTGCGGGAGTTCCCGGGCCTTTGCCCTGACCGATCATCAGATTGCTCACGTCTATCTCCCTCAGGCGGATGCGAATCTTCGCGGAAAAGTTCGGGACTGCCTGGAATCCATGGATGGGGTGGCCGCCGTTCTCGAAGGCGAAACCAAGCGAAAGGCGGGCCTGGATCATCCACGAGCCGGTGATTTGGTCGCCCTTGCCGAGGAGGACGCTTGGTTCGCTTATTATCATTGGGAGTACGACGAACGAGCCCCCGAGTTCGCCCGATGCATCGACATTCACCGTAAATACGGATACGATCCGGCCGAGCTTTTCTTCGACCCGAAGATCCGCCTACCCAAACTTCGGGCGGCTCGCAAGCTCCTGGCCAAGAAGATGGGGTTTCGCATCCATATGGATCTGATCCCTCTGGACGCCGGCTTGGTCAAGGGAAGTCATGGGGTGATTCCCCGAGACGAAAACGATTGGCCGATCCTTTTCGGCGAAGGTCTTCCGGAATCCGGAGAAAGCATCGAAGCGACCGAGGTTCGCGATCTTCTCCTGAATCTCTTCTCTCGGTAGGTTATTTTTTTTGATTTTGGTAGGTTTTATCTTGCTCCCTGCCTTGGGTATAAGTTCGTATTGTGTCCCTTGGACCTTTGGTTGTAGAACCACCCTTTACACGAACCCTCACCGACCTGCAGAAAAACATGAGCGAAAACAACGAAAACGATGAAAAAATGGCACGCGAGTTAGTCGAAGCCTACGAACGAATCAAGGAACAGGTTCACCAAGTGATTGTCGGACAGGATGCAGTCTTGGAACAATTGCTCATTGCCATGCTGGCACGGGGCCATTGCCTCCTCGAAGGTGTTCCCGGATTGGCCAAAACCCTGATGATTCGATCTCTTGCCCAAGCCATCGACTTGGGTTTTCGCCGAATCCAATTCACCCCCGACCTGATGCCTGCGGACATAACCGGAACGGACATCATCCAAGAGGACAAGCAAAGCGGTCACCGCGAGCTGATTTTTGAGAAGGGCCCCATATTCAGCCAAATCATTCTGGCCGACGAAATCAACCGAACCCCACCCAAAACTCAGGCCGCGTTGCTCGAGGCCATGCAGGAACACTCCGTCACCATTGGCGGTAAAACCTACGATTTGGACCAGCCTTTCTTCGTTCTCGCCACGCAAAATCCAATCGAACAGGAAGGAACCTACCCATTGCCTGAAGCGCAACGCGACCGCTTCATCTTTCAGGTCTTGGTGGAATACCCTTCCCGGGAAGAGGAACGCGACATCATCAAACAAACCACCTCCACCTTCGAGTCCAAGCTCAAGCCGGTGATTGACGGCCCCACCCTCTTGCGCTGTCAGGAAACCGTCCGTAAGGTTCCGGTTCCGGATCACGTTTACGACTTCATTCTCGATCTCGTTCGCATGGCTCGGCCAAAGGAAGACCAGGCCGCTGACTGGGTGAAAGATCTGATTGACTGGGGACCGGGTCCTCGAGCCTGTCAGCAGTTGGTGCTCGGCGCCAAGGTGCGGGCTCTTCTGAACGGCCGTTTCGCCGCCAAAGTGGAGGACGTCAAGGCACTGGCCCATCCGGTTCTACGGCACAGGATTGTTCCGACCTTCAATGCGGAGGCGGAAGGGATCACCGTTGATTCCATCATCGATCGGTGCATCGAAGCGGTTCCGGAAAGTAAGGAAGCGGTCCTTTAGGAAAGACATTTTTTCGCCTCATGGCCTCGGTCACGGATTACCTGCACCCCAAGGACTTGGCTCGCCTGGCGAACCACCAGGTCTTGGCCAAGCGTGTCGTCGAAGGATTTTGTTCCGGATTGCATCGCTCCCCGCACAAGGGTTTCAGTGTGGAGTTCAAGCAACACCGCCCATACGTTCCCGGGGATGAGATTCGCCACATCGACTGGAAAGTCTTCGGCAAAAGCGACCGCTTCTACATTCGGGAATATGAGGAGGAGACAAATCTGCGGTGTAACCTGCTGCTCGATGCAAGCGGTTCCATGGACTACCGGGGCACGCGATCCGAGAACCGCTCGAAACTGGATTACGCTTCGCGCTTGGCCGCGTGCCTCTCCTATATGATGCTCAGGCAGACCGACAGCGTTGGACTGATTACCTTCGACACCAAGGCCCGGAAAATTCTACCTCCACGGGGAAGACCCGCTCACGTCAGTAACCTGATTGGGGTTTTGGAAGAAACAAAATCAGGAGGAGAGACCGACCTCGGCGCAGTCTTTCACGAATTGGTACCCAAGCTCAAACGACGAGGATTGGTCGTAATCATATCCGACTGTTTCGCCGAAGTCGAATCCCTGATGAAAGGCTTGGCTCATTTTCGCCACGCCAAGCACGACGTTCTTATCTTTCAGATTTGGGACCCCGACGAACTCGACTTTCCCTTCCGTCAATGGACTCGTTTCGATTGCCTCGAACAAGCCGAGCGGAAACACACCGTCGATCCCAACCACCTTCGTCAAGCCTATCTCGAAAACCTGCGAGTTTTCAGGGAAGACCTTACTCAAGGTTGTCACCGAAACCGAATCGACCTCGTACCCATGACCACGGACCAGCCCTATGCGGAAGCCCTGAGTCATTACTTGGCAATGCGTAAGAGGGGAGTCCGCCCGTCCCGCTGATGAATTTCCTCAACCTTGGATTGGCCTTGGGGGCTGCAGCCTTTCTGATCCCTCTTCTTATTCATATCTTCAACCGAAGCCGTTTTCGGGTCGTCCAGTGGGGAGCGATGCATCTTTTGGAATCCGTTTTACGAGTGAATCGCAAGCAGGTACAGCTCGAACAAATCATTTTGCTGATCATTCGATGCGCCATACCCATTCTGCTCGCACTCTGTTTGGCTCGCATGGTGGTGACCGACTGGAGCGCTTTCATTCACCGCATTCTGCTCCCTCTGTCCGCGCTGGGATTTCTCATCATGGTCGCCCTTTTTCCCAAGTTTGGAAAGATTTTCGGCCTCCTTTGCGCGGTCTGCCTGCTCTATGGGCTCGCCGGAGAATTCGGCCTAGTGGGGGGTGGGTATGCCGGGAAAAACGTAACCAGCGAATCCATGGAAATCCCTTCGTCCTCAGTGGTGCTCCTCGATGACAGTTTTTCCATGAACGCCAATGGGGGGTTTGCAAAAGCAAGCGCCTTCACGGAAGGCTTTTTGAAGAAACTTCGCAAAGGCTCGGAAGCTTCGGTGGTGAGGATGGGGGGAAGCCCCTCACCTCTCTTTCCCAAGCCCACCTCCGAAACGGAAACCCTTGGGGAAAGATCCGGTCAACTCCTCGCATCCTATGATCGGTTGGATTTGGCGGGAGCTATGGAAAGCGGTCTTGCCACGGTTTCAAAGGGAATCAACGCCAAACGCGAACTCATCGTACTTTCGGATTTCAGAAAATCGGATTGGGCGGACACCGGCAGTTCGTTCCTCAACCTGAAAAAGCGAATGAAGGCAGAGCCTCTCAAACCTGTCCTCACCTTTATCGACGTGGGAGGACCCGCGGAGGAAAATCTCTCCGTTGAGAAAATAGAGCTTTCGGCCCATTCAATCGGAATAGGCCAAAAAGTACTGATCCGGGCGGAATTGCGCAACCATGGCGCGGCCAGATACGAAGGAGATCTTGTGGTTCGGCTCTTTCTTAACGAAGAAAGCGAACCCGTGGATGAAACCGCGGTTTCCCTGGATCCCGGCGAAACCGGACAAGTGCTTTTCGCCTACAAGTTCGAAGAAGCGGGCTCGAGCGTTCTGACCGTTGAAATCGGCGCCAAGGATGCGCTTGACGAAGACAACCGAAGGTCCGCGTCGCTGACCGTTTTGGATCGGATCGGAGTTCTCCTCATTGATGGCTCCACTTCCGAAGAATGGCTCAGTGGTGAGACCGATTTTCTCAAGCTCGCCCTTACGCCCTTTGAGGAGGACCGCAAAGGCAAGAATCTCGAAACCAAAGACCTGATCGAGGCAAAGGTCGTGGAGTTGGGCAACTTCAACCCATCTCGTGATCTCGCCGATGATACCAAGGTGGTGGTTTTAGCCAATGCCGAAAAACTCGAGGAGGCTCAGGCCGAAGCCCTCCTTTCCTTCACACTCAATGGAGGAGGACTTTGGATTTGTCATGGGGATCAGGTGAATGCGGAGTGGTACAACCGTTCCCTTGGCCCGGATGGCAGCAATCTTCTCCCCCTGCAACTTCGTAACCTTGGGGGAAGCCTGACCGACGATTCCATACGCACTCGCGTAGTGGCCGCTCATTTTGATCATCCCGCTCTTTCGCTTTTCAACGATCCGCGGAACGGGAATTTGGCTGATGCCGACGTCTGGAGATGGCAAAGACTGGAGGAACCCCAAGACCTCATGGAAAAGGAAACGACCATCCTCGCTCGCTTCGAAACCGGAGATCCTTTTCTGGCCGAAAGAAAAATCGGCAAGGGATTGGTTATGCAAATGTCAACGAGTGCGGATGGGGACTGGAATAACTTTCCGGTGCGCGCTTGCTTCCTCCCATTGATTCAGCAGATTGCCTCCTATTTGGCCAACCAGGTAACCCCACCACGCAACCTACCCACGGGATCGACCATCACTCATTACTTGCCCGAAAGCAAGGCGGGTTCATCCGTAGAAATCCTCTGCCCCAACGGTTCCGTCGTTCAATCCAGAGCAGTCCGGCGCGGGTCTCAGTCGGTGGTCGAATTCCCCAACACCCGTCAGCCCGGAGTTTATCAAATTTCCGGAAGTGAGTTTGGGCCGATCAAATTCGTCGCCAACGCCTCACCCAGCGAATCAATGCTTGGAAGGATCGACCGGGAGGAAATTCGAGAACGCCTGGCAAGCCTAACCGAAACCGTTGATTTCATCGAAACTTCGGAGGCCAACCCATTGACCAAATACCTTGAAATCGATAGCGCTCGAACCTTTGGTCGGGAAACTTGGAAACTTCTTCTTGGGGTCGTTCTCGGTCTGGTCTTGCTGGAATTGATCCTGCAGCGCATCTTCGGAAGGGGGCGAGGGTGAATTCATCCGTCACCACCTTTTCCTTTGCGGGTGACCTGGATATCATCTGGGTAGCGGGGATCGCAATCGGTTTATCCATCCTGTCATGGTGGCTTTATCGCCTCGAAACAAAAAGAGAGGCAAGCCCTCCCCTGGACAAGCTCTTGCCTATTCTGCGCGCTCTCGCTGTTGCCTTGATCGTGATGATTCTCGCCGGTCCAACCCTCAGCAAAATAAGCAGGGAGGGTGAACTGGGCAAAGTGTTCGTGTTCCTGGACGGTTCCGAAAGTATGTCGATTAGGGACAAGCATATGTCTCCGGGCAGGAAATTGCTTTTGGCGGAAAAGCATGGATGGCTACCCAAGGATCAGAATTTGCTCGACCCTACCCTTCATGATGCCGCCGATCTTCTCGCCGATGCCCGCACGGAAATCGACCAGAGGCTTCAAGAAACCGAGCCCGATCTCAATGACCTCAGGTTAGACTTTATCAGGAAGGTCGATCGGGCGGCTGGCATGCTGGCCCAAAAAAGATACGAACTTCCTCCGTCTTCCGAAAAGCCATCCGTCCTCAAACACGAACTTTGGCTTGATCTCCAAGGTTCCGCAATTCGCGATCTCACGGGAAACGACAAATTCAAGAGCGAAGAGCCTGACTTCATTGGGTATCTCAAATCTGCGGAAAGTCCCATGAACGCCGGAGATAATTACGGGAGAAAAATAAGCGCCCTGATCATCCCTCCCGAGGATGGAGAATACGTTTTTTGGATTTATGCGGACGACGAATGCGTCCTTCGCCTGAACCCGGCGGGTCAAAGAACGGAAGGGGCTCGTGAAATCCTGAAGTCCCCAGACTACACGCAAGCCGTATGGCAGGAAAACCGTCGCTCCAAGCCCATCCCCCTTCAGGCCAATCAAAGATATTACTTCGAAATTCTCCACAAGGAGGGAAGCGGTGATGATTTTTGCGCGGTCGGCTGGACGTTGCCAAGCGGGAGGATGGAACGCCCCATACCCGGTCGCCGGTTCGTTTCACCCGCAGGTGGGCGGCAGGAAAGCTTCGACGACCTGCGCTCTCGAATCGAAGCCGATTTGATTCAGTCGGCCAAAGCTCTCCAAGCACCTCGGGATGAGGAAATGAAAACCGATTTCGCAGGTTCATTAAAAAGTCTTTCGGAAACGGCTCGGATTCATGAAATTCGTCTTCGCAGAACCTTTGATTACTACGCGGAAAGGCAAGCCCGCAGCGATAGCGTAGGGATTCGAGACGCCATTCTCGCCTTCGATCAATCGGCTCGCTGGCAAAGGGCGGTTCGTCTTCTCAACAAGCGGGATAGCGGGATTCTCAAACAGCTTGAGAAGACCCATCTTCTTGAAGTGCGTTCGCTCAGTGATTTCGATTCGCGGCGCCTTTGGGACAATTCGGATCAGTCCTCCCCTCCGAATGACTTTGGTGATTGCCCGGAAACCCGGAGAACCGACTTGGCTTCCTCAGTCCATGCGGTCACCAAGAACCGAACCGGAAATAACCAAAAAGACGGACAAAATCCACCTTCCGCGGCGGTTATCCTATCCGATGGTTTCCATAATTCGGGAGCATCTCCCTTGGAAGCGGCCAAGCTTCTTGCCTCCCGGGACATTCCCATCCACACGATTGGTCTGGGCAGTGAACTTTCACCTCCGGACCTCGCGGTGCTTATGGTCGAACATCCGGCGAAGATTCTCAAGGATGACCGCCTCCGCGGATCCATCATCATCAAAGACGAGCTCAGACCGGGAACCCCCTTTAAAGTCTCCATCGAAGACGAAAACGGTTCGGTCATCTGGGAGGAAAAGTTGATTGGGAACAAACAGAGCAGAAGGAAAGTCGATTTTGATTTTTCCATCGAAAGCATGGTGGAGGAGCGCATGTCCGAACTCGGTTTGGACCGAAGCGTTGTGGTCAACGCCCTTCCCTTCCGCATGAAAGCCCGGGCTCATCCGGTCGAGGGAGAAGCCAGAGAGGACAACAACGAAAGAAGCCTTCGTTTTGATGCGATTACCAAAAGAAACAGGCTGCTGATCATAGACGGAAGACCCAGATGGGAAACGCGTTATCTTCGCAATCTCTTCCAGCGGGATGAGCGATGGGAAGTATCTCTGGCCGTGGCC
>Ga0160422_10001497_pt1 | contig 14615 bp, 16 predicted proteins | sample Fk160mmetaG_FD_108192 | JGI IMG/M metagenome (GOLD analysis project Ga0160422, IMG submission 108192) | Marine microbial communities from the Central Pacific Ocean - Fk160115 60m metaG | ecosystem: Environmental > Aquatic > Marine > Oceanic > Photic zone | place: The Central Pacific Ocean...
AGAAGCTTTCATTTTGCTAGGAATAGTAGGTACTCTTATAGTTGATCTAGCAGGAGAAAAGACTGCTTCTAAGTTAGCACCAATAATATGTTACGTATCAATAAGCTCAGCTCTTTTATCAATATCTCTGCAGTGGAACAACCCTAATGGAGACGCTTTCCTTGGCTCCTTTAACTCAGATAATCTTTCATTAGCATTCAGAGGAATTATTGCACTTTCAACATTAGTTTCTTTACTAATAAGTTGGAGATATACGGAACAAAGTGGAAGCCCAATTGGTGAATTCGCCGCAATAGTTTTGTCAGCCACCCTTGGAGCAATGCTTTTATGTGGCTCTACTGACTTAATAAGTGTTTTTATTTCCCTAGAGACACTTTCTGTAGCAAGTTACTTACTTTCTGGTTATTTGAAAAGGGATCCAAGAAGTTCAGAAGCAGCTTTAAAATATCTTCTTGTAGGATCTGCTGCTGCTGCTGTTTACTTATATGGTTCATCACTTTTGTATGGGCTTAGCGGATCTACAAATCTAACTACAATTGGTAATGAGATAATAAGTAAACCTTCTTTCATAACATCTATATCCCTAGTATTTGTATTATCTACAGTTGCTTTCAAAATTGCAGCTGTCCCTTTTCATCAATGGACACCTGATGTGTATGAGGGGTCACCTACTCCAGTTGTTGCATTTTTATCAGTTGGCTCTAAGACTGCAGGATTTGCTTTTGCGATAAGAATATTAATAACAACTTTTACTGCTTTTGATGATCAATGGAAATTATTGTTTACTATTTTAGCAATATTAAGCATGGCACTTGGAAATGTTGTAGCTCTAGCACAAACATCAATGAAGAGAATGTTAGCTTACAGCTCAATTGGGCAAGCAGGTTTTGTAATGATTGGGATAGTTTCTGGAACTCAAGATGGTCTTTCAGCTGCAGTTCTTTATCTAGCTGCATACCTATTCATGAATCTTGGAGCATTTTCATGTGTAATTCTATTTTCGTTAAAAACAGGTTCTGATAAGATTTCTGATTATTCTGGCTTATACCAAAAAGACCCCCTAATAACACTTGGACTAAGTATTTGCTTACTCTCCCTTGGGGGGTTACCTCCGATGTTGGGTTTTTTCGGTAAGATTTACTTATTTTTTGCTGGATGGGCTAATCATCAATATGCATTAGTAATAATTGGTCTTGTAACTTCTGTTATCTCTATTTACTATTATATTTCAGTGATTAAGATGATGGTAGTTAAGGAGCCTAAGGAAGCTTCTGAAATTGTTAAAGCTTATCCTGAAAACAATTGGAATATTGTTGGTTTACCTCCTTTAAGAGTTGCTCTATATACTTGTCTAGCAGTGACTGCATTAGGAGGCATATTATCTAATCCACTTTTTAAACTCGCAAACACAGCAGTATCTGAAACTCCTTTTCTAAATGAATTTTTATCTATGGCTTTTATTCATATTGTTAATTAAAAATGGATATTGTAGCTTCTCTTAACAAAGTATCCAAAACTTATGGCAAAGGTAATTTAATAGTAAAAGCTTTAGACAATATTAGTCTAGATATATTAAAAGGAGATTATTTAGCTGTTATGGGCGCAAGTGGCTCAGGCAAAAGCACTGCAATGAATATTTTAGGATGTCTTGATCGTCCTACTCAGGGAAAATATATGCTTAATGGATCTGCAGTTGAAAATTTATCTGACGATGAATTAGCAGACTTAAGAAATAGAAATCTTGGGTTTGTTTTCCAACAGTTCCATTTACTATCAGATGCAAGCGCATTAGAGAATGTGATGCTTCCCATGATTTATGCTGGAATTAATAGTTCAGAGAGAGAAAAAAGAGCCAAGAATGCTTTAAATGAAGTCGGTCTTAATGAGAGGATTAATAATCGTCCCAATCAACTATCTGGTGGTCAACAACAAAGAGTTGCTATAGCGAGAGCTATTATAAATAAACCTTCACTTCTATTAGCAGATGAACCAACGGGAGCTCTTGATTCTAAGACAACAGAGGATGTTCTAGATTTATTTGATAAATTACATCGATCTGGAATTACTATAGTATTAGTAACTCACGAAGATGAAGTTGCCAGTCGAGCTAAAAAAATTGCCAAATTTAAAGATGGGAAAATTATCGAAGTAAAGAATCAATCATCGTAGTGATTTTATTGTTCTATGGTATTTATCTTTGAATATTTTCAAATTACCCATCTTATCTATTTCATTAACTGACCAGCTATTATCATAACCTCTTGGTAAAAATTGTTTATTAAGAAATTTATTTGCACCATATATTATTTGATTTTTATCTTTATTGCATAGGATCGCTTTATTAATAACTTTCAAAATTTTAGAGGACCAGTAAGATTCAGATAGGTTTTTTTTATTGAGGATACTTGAAAGAGATATACCTTCATAGGGAGTAAGATTATTTAAATTCATACCAATTCCAATTTTTGCATAAAGTACTTTGTTGCCCCTAATTTTTAATTTGGGCAAAAATCCTATTAACTTCTTAGAACCATAAAAAATATCATTAGGCCACTTGATTTTGACTTCTATAGAATTTTTATAAAGCATTTCACATAAGAAAAAAGCAATTGAAACTGAAAAAATATCAGTAGAAAAGTCCTTTAAAAATATTGGATATGCTGCACTAAGCCATATACCACCTTGGGGTGAGATCCATTGTCTTCCATTTTGTCCAACCCCTTGAGATTGCTTACTTGAAAATATGGCAACAGGGAGAAATTCTTTTAATTGATTTTTTTTTAGATATTTATTAAGCTCATTTTCCGTACTAGAACATTGATATTTATATATCAATTTCCAATTTGGTAAATTATTTGAATCATATTTATAAAAAAATGATGTTTTTGCTGAAGAACCAATAACTTTCACAAACTTTTAATAATTTAATGATTTTTTATTACTTATTATGAAAAAGTAATTGCAGTCTCTGTAATTATACACATTCTAAATTATTCAATAGATATAAAATTGGTTCAAAGAAATGCCGAGGCATTAAATAAGTGTCTAATAAATTTTAGAAAATCATGGTCTGATTTTGATAATTTGATCAATTTAAAAAATGATTGGTCTACAATCGTCGGGAAAGAATTAGCTAAAGAATGTAAACCATTAAAAATAGAAAAAGATATCTTAACTATTGTTGCTAATCATCCACAATGGAGACAAGCGTTAATTTATAACAAACATAAATTGAAAGAATCTATATTAAAATTAGGAATAAATTTAAAAAATATTCGCATAATTCAAAATTATCAAGATCAATCAAATAGACTTAAATTATCAAATAATCAATTCATATGGGAGAATCATCCTAGTAGGATTAAAAACCAACAAATCCTAAATTGCAAAATATGTGAAAGACCAACTCCTTTTAGAGAAATTGAAAGATGGGGGAAATGTACTTTTTGTTGGAGAGAAACTATTTAGATTTTTATTTTTTTAAAATTAATATACCCATCTGGCCACCAAAAAAAGTTATGTAATTAACTTTTTTAAATCCAATTTTCTTGGCCAAAAAAATTAATTTTTTTCCTTTTGGAAAAACCTTTATACTATCTTCAATATATCTATATTCTTCCCCTAAATTAAATAAACTAGATATTGGAACAACTACAAATCGCAAGTACATTTTCTGAAAGATTGAAGAAAGAGAATTTTTTTTAGGGTGATTAAAGTCTAAGATTCCAGCTCTTCCATTATCTTTTAAAAGCATAAAAACTTTTTTAATACCATCCTCAACATTAATTAAATTTCTCAAACCATAAGACATACAAATACCATCAAATTTTCTTAATTTATAATCCAAATCAAAAATATCTTTTTTTTGCCAATTAATAACAGAATTGTCGAGCTTATTTGATTTTTTTTGTGCAATTTTCAAAAGTTGTTCTGATATATCAATACCAAAAACCTCACCATCTGGATTAAGTAATTTGTTTAATAGAAATGTCATATCTCCAGTTCCACAACATAAATCAGCCCATACCTCTCCATTCTTTGGCTTCAATAAAATAATTAATTTCTTTTTCCATAAATTATGTAATCCCAGACTGAATAAATTATTAAAGGAATCATAATTATATGAAACTTTATTAAAAATGTTTTTGATGTATTTTGAATTTTTATATATCATTTTAAAAAAAATTATTGATAAAAGTCATTTATTCATTTGGCCTTATTAAAAGTTTTTTTTCTATTAAAAAAGATTTAATTTCTTTTATAGTAAGTATTTTATCGTGCAACAAAGATGCCAAAAGAGCAGCAGAAGCCCTTCCTTTAGTAAATACTTCATATATATCATTTAAGGAACCGGCACCACCTGATGCGATAACAGGTATATTTACTGCTTCAGAAACACATTTATTCAGCTCCAAATCATACCCTTTTTGCGTGCCATCCCCATCCATAGAAGTTAATAATATTTCCCCTGCACCCAATTCTTCAACCTTTTTAGACCAAGTAATGACATCAATACCTGTATTAAGACGACCACCATTGATATAAACTTCCCATCCCTTCGTTTGATTAATTTTTTTTCTGGCATCAATTGCAATAACAATACATTGGCTACCAAACTTTTTAGAACTTTCTTTAATTAATTCTGGATTACCAACTGCAGATGAATTTAAGCTTACTTTATCTGCACCTGCCCTAAGTAAAGCATTAATAGAATCAATTGAATTTATTCCACCACCAACTGTAAATGGGATATTAACAGTTTTAGCTGTCCTAGATACAAGGTCTATCAAAGTCTTTCTATTCTCCAAAGTTGCCTTAATATCCAAAAAAACTAGTTCATCAGCACCCTCATCTGAATATAAATATGCTAATTCAACAGGATCACCCGCATCTCTAAGATTGATGAAATTTACACCTTTAACTACTCGACCATTTGCCACATCAAGGCAAGGTATTAAACGAAGAGCGACCATTTTTAAAAAATTTGTCCAAATACTGTTAGTCTTGCATAATAGCTTCTATTTTAAAATGTTATGACTAACACAAAATTATTACCAAAAATTGGAAGTAAAGTAAAAATCAATTTTGAGAAAGTAAAAGATCGATTGCCAACAAAACTTGTAGAACAACTTGCTTCTAATCCTAAAGCAGTGATAGTAGGATATAAAATGACAGATGGGAGAAGTATTGGTTTGATCGTGAAATTAAATTCTGGTCAAGAAAATTGGTTTTTCCCCGAAGAAATTGAAAGAGGTTAATTTTAAGTGAATGATCCAAAACAATTATTAGGAATTAAAGGGGCATCAGAAACTTCTAGCCTATGGAAGCTCCGGATACAATTAATGAAGCCAATAACTTGGATCCCTTTAATTTGGGGAGTAATATGTGGCGCAGCCGCAAGTGGAAATTTTGTCTGGACAATAAATAATATTTTTGCTTCATTAGCATGTATGTTAATGAGTGGACCACTGTTAGCAGGCTATACACAAACTATTAATGATTTTTTTGATCGAGAAATTGATGCCATTAATGAACCCAATAGGCCAATTCCCTCTGGCGCAATATCTATTAAACAAGTAAAAATACAAATTTGGGTTTTACTGATTATGGGATTAATTGTTGCATATTTATTGGATATGTATGCACAACATAGTTTCCCTTCAGTATTTCTTTTAGCTTTAGGTGGATCTTTCGTAAGTTATATTTATTCTGCTCCTCCATTAAAATTAAAACAAAATGGATGGTTAGGTAATTATGCATTAGGAGCATCATATATAGCTTTGCCATGGTGGGCAGGTCAAGCTCTATTTGGGAAATTAACAATCGTAACTGCACTATTAACTCTTGCTTATAGTCTTTCCGGATTAGGTATTGCTGTTATCAATGATTTTAAAAGTGTTGAAGGAGACTCAAAGTTAGGATTAAATTCCTTGCCAGTAATTTTTGGCATTAAAAATGCCAGTAGAATCAGCGCTTGTCTTATTGATATTTTTCAGTTAGCTATGGTTGGAGTACTAATAATTATTGATCAACACTTAGCATCTGTAATTTTAGTTTTATTAGTTATTCCACAAATAACATTCCAAGAAATGTGGTTACTAAGAGATCCCCTTAAATATGATGTCAAATATCAAGCAAGCGCTCAACCATTTTTAATTACTGGAATGCTTGTGACTGCATTAGCTATTGGGCATAGTTTTCTTGTAGCTTAAGATGCTTAAATTTAAGCATATAATTTTATTAATTTCGCCAATATTATTTATATTTTTGATCCTTTTTTATTTAAATAATTTAATTAAAATTAATTTTAATTATGAACCAAAAGATAAACATAAATTAGTAAATAATTTTTCATATAAGATTTATTATTCTCAAAATACATTGCTTAGTAAATTAAGCCGTAAATTTAATATTAAAGATGATGAAGAGAAAATACCTAAACTTATAAAAAATGCTTTCATCTCTGCCGAAGACAGAAGATTCTTACAACATAATGGTGTAGATATCTTTGGAACAGCTAGAGCATTTATAAAAAATATTCAAAGTGGTTCAATAAGAGAAGGAGGCAGCACAATAACACAGCAAACCTCCAGATTGATTTTCTTAGATAATCAAATTAGCATTGAAAGAAAAATTAAAGAAATAATTATTTCAATAATCATTGATTATAAATATAGTAAAAATCAAATTTTAAAGATCTATCTAAATGAGATTTATCTAGGGGAAGGAGCAAAAGGAATTAATGAGGCATCTCAAATTTATTTTGGCAAACTTATTAGCGAACTAACATTATCAGAGATAGCAATGTTAGCAGGATTAGCTCCTGCCCCAAACTTTTATTCACCTTACCAAAATTATGAGTTAGCAAAACAAAGAAGAGATAAAATTCTTAAAATAATGTATTTAGAAGGTCATATTGATAAGAGAAATTATGAAACTGCATTATTAGAAAAAATTAAAATTACTAATAAAAAAAATAATGTAGATAAACTTCTAATTAATTTTATACTTGATGAATCAGTAAATAAAATAGATAAAGACAAGAAATATCAAATTGAGGATCATTTAATTATTCATTCTAGTATTAAAAAAGAATGGCAAGATAAAGCACAAATACTTTCTCAAGAATTTTTACCAGAAGGCTTTGAGATGGGTTTAATATCAATTGAATCAAATACTGGACTTATAAAATCTATGGTAAGCGGCAGATATCCTGAATATAATCAGTTTAATCGAGCTATATCTGCTAAAAGACCTTTAAGTTCAACTTTTAAAATAATCCCATATTGCTTAGCATTAATAGAAGGTAAAAGTCTTTTAGATACGTATGATGATTCTCCAACTTGCTGGGAGGATTATTGCCCTAAAAATTTCTCAAATTTATATCAAGGGAAATCTACCTTAATTGAATCTTTTAAAAATTCTTCAAATATAGTACCTATAAAAATTTCAAATCAATTTGGTCTTAAAAAGATAGTTAATCTTGCTAATTTATTTGGAATCAAATATAAAAAAAATAATAGTTATTATTTGCCTATTGCTATAGGAGCCTATGGTGAAAGCCTTTTAAATATAACTAACGCATATTCCACAATTAATAACAAAGGTAAATTAATACAACCAAGCTTTATAAAGAAAATAAAATCTAAAAGCGGTGAAATAATTTGGGAAAATAAATTCCAAACAAAAAAAATTATTGATAAGGAAATAGCAAATAAATTAAATTATCTTTTGGAAAATTCTGTTCTTGAAGGGACTGGCATGGCAGCATCAATTGAAGGTAGAAAAATTTTGGGTAAAACAGGAACTTCAGATTTAAATAAAGATCTTTGGTTTATAGGCTCTATTAAAAATTTAACTACTGGGATATGGATTGGCTTTGATGATAACAGAGCAACGAATCTTTCTAGTGGGACTCCTGCAGATTTTTGGAGGACTTATATAAAATCAATAAATATTTAATTTCTAAAATAAAATTATTTTATGTATGAAATAATTGCAGCATAAAATCCATCTCCTGATTCATCTTTATTAGGTAATATTTGTTTTTCAAAAACTAATTTTAACTTATTATTTTTCTTAAGAAATTTTTCGATAAGTAAATTATTTTCACTTGGGCAGATTGTACAAGTAGAGTAAACTAATAAACCATTTTTATTAAGTAAAGGGAAAATCGTTTCTAACAATTTTTCTTGAATAGCTATTAATTGATCAATACTTTCTTTTGCTATCTTCCATCTCGCATCTGGATTTCTTGCCAAAGTTCCTATTCCAGAACAAGGAGCATCTATTAGTATCTTATCGAAGTAATTTATATATTCAGGCTTATTATCTATAAGTTTTGTAGCATCAAAATTTAAAGCTTTTACACTCTTAATATCTAATCTTTCCAAATTATCCTTTAATAACTTTAATCTAATATCTGATCTATCTATAGCAATAATTTCACCTTCATCTTTAATTAATTGGGCTAAGTGAGTTGTTTTGGTCCCTGGAGCTGCGCATGCATCAAGAATTTTATCTCCTTGTATTGGCTTCAAAAGAGGGACTACCCACTGTGAAGACCTATCTTGAACTAACCATTCCCCTTCAAAATATCCAGGAAGTTTTCGAATTGACCTTGGCTTACTTTTTAACACCAAACCATTTTCTAAATTTTTTAGAGGTGCTACATCTATATTATTTTTAGTAAAAATCTCAATCAATTCTCTCCTGTTTTTTTTCAAAGTATTAATTCTTAGATCAATTTTAGGTTTTTTGTTAAATGATTTAGCTATCTTTTCAGTCTCACAAATTCCAAACCAAGTAATCATTTCATTTACAAGCCATAGAGGTAATGATTCTTTTAAGGAAATTCTTTCTGCCTGATTAATAGGGAAATCAGGCAGATTATTACTCATTAACTTCCTTGTTACATTTCTAAGTATTGCATTAATCACTCCGCTTAATTTATTTAAATCTGTCTTTTTAGCTATTTCAACAGTAGTAGAAATACATGCAGAATCAGGTATCTTATCCATCTTCAAAAGTTGATATAAGCCTATATGAAGTAACCATCGCAATTTAGGAGGTTGTTTCTTATGCTTTAATTTAGAAGTATGGTCAATCCAATGATCTAAAAGTTTTCTATACCTAATACATCCAAATGACAACTCAGTAATAAATGCAATATCAAGTGACGTAAATTCATAGTTTTCTAATACTTTTTCTAAAGCTAAATCTGAGTACATTCCAGAACTTACTTTTAATAAAATCTCCCATGCTGCTTTTCTTTGTAAGATTCCCCTTAACAAAATTACTTAAGTTACTATTATTATGATAATCAAATATTTTTAAACAATATTATTTAAGGAAGATCTTATCCAAATAAATCCCAAGACAGAAACTAATGTTAAATTGAATCCTAAAAAAATAAAAATATTTAGAGAGTGGATTTTTTCATTAATTAACTTAAAATTGTTATTATTTTTTTTCATAAATCATAAATATAAAATTTAAAGATTCTATGTTTAATCAAAAATCAAGTATTAATTGAAATTTAAAAATTTAACTAAATTAATAAATTCAATATATGTAAGGATTAACGTTTTAGAAAACTTTTGAGGAAAATAAAAATTAGTTATATTAAAGCTAACATCTTTTGTCATATTTCGTAATAATATTATATTCTTTTAATTTTTAACAATTTCATACTTTTAATCATTTAATTCCTCTAAAAATTTATTTGCCACTTGAAAATGATTCTTTAATTTTTCAGGATTCATTTTATCTAGATTTCTAGTTAACATAGAAAGTCTATATTGTTTACTAAAATAAACTCTATTATCACTAATAAATTTCCAAAATAAACCATCCCAAATTACACTCCAATCATCATTTTTATAGTTTGACATTTTTTTAATATAATTAGATCCAGAGATATAAGGTTTTGTAGAAAAAATTCCTCCATCACTAAATTGGCTCATCCCATAAACATTTGGAACCATAACCCAATCATAAGAATCAATAAACATTTCCATAAACCATTTATAAACTTCATTGGGATGTATACGACACAAAAGCATAAAGTTCCCAAGAACCATTAATCTCTCAATATGATGACAATATCCAAATTTCAGAATATTTTTTATTACATTATCAACTGGTTCAATTCCCGTTGTCCCATTATAAAAAGAATTAGGTATTTTTCTATTTTCAAAATTCCAGAAATTACTACTTCTCATTTTTACGCCATACTTATCATATACAAGATTAATAAATTCTCGCCATCCAATAATTTGTCTAATAAAACCCTCCAGAGAATTCAAAGGTATATTATTTTCCTTACTATAAATAATAGCTTTATCAATTACTTCTCTAGGAGTTAATAATCCAACATTTAATAACATTGATAAAAGACTATGCCATAAAAAATTATCTTTTTTGCTAATTGCATCTTCATAATCACCAAATAGAAGAAATCTCTCTTTCAAAAAATCATTAAGCCAATCTTTTGCTTCCTTGAAATTTGTAGGATAAAAAAAATATTGACTTGATCCTAGATATTCAATATCACTTTTTAAAATTAATTTTTCAGATTCAATTACTATTTTGTTTTTAGATAATTTTTTTATATTTGGAATATCAATATTTTTTGGAATTTTTTTTCTATTAAATTCATCAAAACTCCACTTCCCCCCAAAAGGTGAACCATCCTCATTAATTAAAATATTTTGACTCCGCCTTTGATCCTCATAGAATCTGCCCATTAAAGGTTTTTTTAAATTATTTTTAAACTTTTGAATTATATTATTTTCTGTAAGAAACATTGGTGATTCTAAATAATTTATTTTCATTTGTTTATCTTCAACAAATTTGTTTAATCTTCTCTCAATTAGATAATCATTAGGTTTTATTACATTAATTATTTGATAATTTTGTTTAAAGTGCTTTAGTAAATAATCATGGGTCGAAAAGTTTTGTTGATTATTCGCATAAATAACTCTATGGCCGCTCTTCTCTAAATAATCTTTATAGGAAAGCATGCTAGCTTTTAAAAAAATTATCTTATTAATATGATTTATAATTTTAAAATTTTTATCATTACCCCAAAATAAGGAATCTTCAATCATTAAAATATCGCATTCATACTTTAAAAGAGGGCTAAATTCAAATAATTGATTAGGGAAAAGTATAGATATTTGGTTCATCTTTTAGATTTTCTTTTTCTGCATCTATTTGAGCAATATTTAACGTCTTCCCAGCAATCATTCCATTTTTTTCTCCAATCAAATGACCTATTACAAACTGGACAAACTTTATTTGGTAGATTCTTCACTATTTAAATTTTTCTTTTATGAGTTGACATAAATCTAGAGGACTCTTGCAATCGAATATGTTTTGTATTTCTTCCATTAACTCTTTCTCTCCAAACTTTAAAAGATTTTCTTTTAAGATTTTTTCTCATAATTTTTATCGCATCTTTTTCTTTTAATCCAAATTGGTATTCAATAGATTCGAATGGAGTTCTATCTTCCCAACACATTTCTATAATTCTATCAACATCTTTAATATCCATTTTTTATAACTTTATGCTGCAATTAGATTCACATAATTTTTCCAAATTATCTCTACCTGTTAATTTTAGTCTGTATTGAGCCCAATATTTGTATAAAAATTTTATTAAGTTTGAAATAAATGGCAATTTTGTTGGAAAATATATCCAACCTAATCCAACTAATTCATACGAATATGCTAGAACATCTACACCAAAAATTATTTCTCCGTTATTCAGTATTCCATGAAGATTTTTCATTGCTTCGTTATAAGAAATGTTTTTAAAATTTTCAGGGATGTAATTATTACTAATATCAACAAATCTGATGAGTTTAAAAGAATCTTTACTCTTAAGGAAATTTGTTTCCCTTAAGCATAATGGACAACCTCCATCGTATAAAAATGTTAATTTGTATTTCATATTTTTAAATATAAAAAGTTTGCAAATATTTCGTGGAAATCTTTTAATTTATTCTTATAAATAACTATTTTAAATTTTAAATTTTTTACTTATTCAATATAAGCTTTATAAAGCTTTAATATTGTTTTCCTTTATTTTAAAAAAATTTACATTAGGTTATTAATACTAACCATTGATAAAGGGATACATCAATGGTTTAACTAATTATTCATCTAAAAGGTGTACTCCTTCTCCAATATCAGGTTTAAAATCGCAATACTTTTCAAAAACTATACCAACCTTTCTCATACTCTCTCCTAGTTCATCATTAAATTTTTTCCATTCCTCTGAATTTTTATCTGGCAATGTCCAACCCTGGTTTTCAACCATACTTGTGATTAAAGTATAGTCCCATTCAATGTAAGCCATTTATAAGAAATATATTTAGTACTCAATTATAGTTCACAATAATAACCTAAATATCTAAATAAACTTAAAAATATAACTTAATTCAAAAACTCATTTTAATTATTAAATCTGAATCTATATTTGTGAATATAATAGTTTTAATTTAAGAAGGTAATAAATGTCAGTTTTACCTAAAAGATTCAAGAAGATTAAGGATGTTTTAAATTCTAGGATGCAAAATTTAACCGTTCTTATAGAAAGCGTTAATAAGCCCCATAACATTTCTGCAATAATTAGGTCTTGTGATGCAGCAGGGGTATACCAAGCTAATTTTATCTGTAGTCAGAGTGAAGTTAAAACATTTAATAGTACAGCTCAAGGAAGTCAAAAATGGGTAAAACTAAGAAATCATGAATCTTATTTATCGGCATCAAATACATTAAGAAAAAAAGGTTTTAAATTATATGGAACATCCTTAAATGAAAATTCGATTGATTATCGAGATTTAGATTTTACACAAAATACATGTTTTGTACTTGGTGCTGAAAAGTGGGGTTTAAGCAAAGAATTAATTGAACAAGTTGATGAATCAATTTATATTCCAATGAATGGAATGGTTCAATCACTTAATGTTTCAGTAGCTGGAGCTATTTTACTTTTCGAAGCAGTACGCCAAAGAAAAAACAAAAATTTAATCCCATCTAGAGGAGAAGGTTTAAATAAAGAGGAATATAAAAAAACTTTATTTGAATGGACATATCCAGAACTTATCCCTATTTATAAGAAATTAAATAAAGATTATCCTGATCTTAATGAGAATGGAGAATTTACTCAATAAATTTTAAGTATTAATATTATAAAATTTTACTCTAAATCCTCTCCAATAAAAGATAAAGCCAAGACCAGAAAAAACATTGCAAAACCAGGGTATAAAGCTGTCCACCAAATCCCTGTAGGTAATGCAGTAAGAGCTAAATTCAAATCGCTTCCCCATTCTGGTACATTAGCTGGGACACCTAATCCTAAAAATCCTAAACTTCCAAGAACTAGAACAGAGTCAGCAGCATTTAATGTTAATAAAATAGGTAAAGGAGTAATAATATTTGGGAATATATATTTGATAATTACAGTCATAGTACTTATTCCTGATATTTTAGCCGCCTCAACATAGTTTTCTGATTTTGTTAAAAGAGTTTGATTTCTAATTAGCCTAAAGTATTGAGGAGAATAAACAATACATAAAGCCAAAGCTGCATTAATTACACCTTTCCCTAAAATGAAAGCAATTACTACTGATAATAAAATAACAGGTATTGAAAAAATTGTATCCATTACGATAGATAAAATCTTATCAATGAATCCTCCGAAATAGCCACTTATTAATCCCAATGGCAAACCAACCAATAGTGAAAAAAATAATGATAAAAATACAACTTCAAATGCGATAGTTGATCCTTGTAAAGTCCTTAAGCAAACATCCCTCCCTAATCTATCTGTTCCACATAAATGGCTTAACGAAGGTGAAGCATATATTTGATTATTTAAGTCTATTTCTGAAAAATCAAACAAATTATAGAAATCAAGAATAATAAGCAAAACTGCTACAAAAATATAAATACTTAAAATAGCAAATCCAATATTTCTAATATTTTTAGCAGTAACGTTATTACTCTTTGATTTAATCAAAATTTCTTTTTTAAATATTAATATAAATATAACTTCAACTTTTGAGAGAAAAAAGGATTTTGTTTTCAGTTAGAAACTCATTATTGATTTAATTTTAAAACTGCCATAAATGCTTCCTGTGGGACATCTACTTTACCCATAGCTTTCATTCTTTTTTTCCCTTTTGCTTGTTTTTTTAATAATTTTTTCTTCCGTGAGATATCACCTCCATAACATTTTGAAAGAACATCTTTTCTTAACGCACTAATACTTTCGCTCGCTATTACCCTGCTTCCAATTGAGGCTTGGATAGGAATTTTAAATTGTTGTTTTGGAATAAGATCTTTTAATTTCTCTACTAAACCTCTACCAATACCATAAGCCTTATCTTTATGAACAATCGAGGTAAGAGGGTCAGCTCTTTCGGAATTTATGAGTACATCAAGTCTTACCAGATCATTTTTCCTATAACCAATCAAATGATATTCCATGGAAGCATATCCTTGCGTTCTGCTTTTCATTTGATCAAAAAAGTCAGTAACCACCTCAGCGAGTGGGATTTCATAAATCAAAGTAACTCGATCAGTCGTGATGTATTTCATATCTA
>Ga0160422_10001498_pt1 | contig 14612 bp, 7 predicted proteins | sample Fk160mmetaG_FD_108192 | JGI IMG/M metagenome (GOLD analysis project Ga0160422, IMG submission 108192) | Marine microbial communities from the Central Pacific Ocean - Fk160115 60m metaG | ecosystem: Environmental > Aquatic > Marine > Oceanic > Photic zone | place: The Central Pacific Ocean...
AAGAAGGATAGGCTGTCGAAGAGGGCCCCCAGTAGACCGACCGGTATCTGAAGCTTGACGTAGTGAGAAGCCTCATGGGTCAGCATGTAATGAGGGAAGGCGGTATAGATGGCCCACCAGTAGCAGGCGATGTTGAGGACGATGAAAAATAGAAACAGGAACGGGAAGAAAATCCTTATGGATCCTCTTTTTCTCTCGTAGAGGTCAAGGACTTGATGGAGGGCGTCTCGCCAAGTTGCGATGACCTCCTTCATGGCGAGGCGAGCTTTCCCTTGTTAAAGGGCAACGTGGCTCTGTTCCTCGACCGATTTCTCACAGGCCTCTATGATCCTCATGCAGGTGATGGCGTCATCGAGGGTCGAGAGCGGTTTCTTGCCCTTTGCGATGACTTCCTCGAGGAAATGAACGCCCATCGAGCGAATGGTGTAGGGGTAGGCGGAATAAGTCTGGGAATGGACCACGGCGGGCGTATTCTCCACCCAGTCGCGGTAGCTGTATCGGGTCGCTCCCTTGGTTCCGATGACCTTGATCATGAAGGTCCAGGGATCCCCGGCATGGTCGTCCGAGGCAAAGCTAGCGCAAAGATGAGAGAGGGCATTGCTCTGCATCTGCATGGTTACCATGGCGAGGTTCTCCTGAGGGACGCTGCCGTCGTTGACGGTCGCCTTCATGCAGGATACCATCCGCGGGGCCCCCGCCAGGTAAAGGCTGCAGTAGGCATGATGGGTCAGGATTTGACGGATCACGCCGGGGTATCGGGCGGCGACTTCCTCGGGGTGATGAATGTTGTAGAGAATGTAGAGGGAGACGAGATCCCCGAGCTTTCCGCTCTCTATGAGGTCCTTGGCCCGCATGACGGAAGGTTCGTAGATGTAATTGTGCACGGGAGCCACCTGGACGCCCTTTGTCTCGGCGGCCTTCTTGAGGTCCTCGATTTCCTCTATGGTGACCGCGGTTGGTTTCTCGACCAGGACGTGCTTGCCGGCCTCAATGGCCTGCATGGCGAAACCATGATGAGTTTCCATGTTGGTGAGGACGTAGACGACGTCGACGGCATCGATAAGGTCTTCGGGTTGGTCGAACACTTTTGCGCCGAAGAGTTCCGCCTTTTCCTCCGCCTTGGAACGAGTGCGGTTCCAGATGCCGGTCAACTCCGCGCCGGGTGAGGAGAGCACGCCTTCCCCATGGAGATAGGCGATGTCTCCCGCCCCTATGAATCCAACTTTTGTCATGATGAGTGTATATCTAACGAAAAAGGGTTTTCGTCAAGTGAAGGAGGGAAGCTTGCGGGGCCGCCTACCTCAGAAGCGAACCCATTCACTGGTTGCGTAATTAAAGAAGAGCCGGGGGTCCCTGGAGGATAGATGATAATAAAACCAGCCGAAGACCGCAGATGTTTCATCCGAAGCGTCGGGGGCGGGGTCTGAGAATTTAACGGTATCGGCATATAGGAAGGGGTAGACGTCTTCGCTCGTCCAGTGCCAGCCAAGGCTTTGCGACCAAAGCCAAATGCCCGCCCCGCCGCCTTGAAGATTGCCGGCAGGATAAAGCCATCCGTGGGAAGAGTGATAGATCCAGCTGCCGCTGGAAACGAAGAACCGGCCGAACCAGGTGCTTTCCCGCCAGGAAGAGCCGAGGGATTGGGCCTCGGCCACGAAACCATGGTTGCTTGCATTCGTTTCGGCATGGAGAAAGTGAGCGGTCAGGGTCATGTCCCGGAGGACGGTAAGGGAGAGTTGGGTCTGGTTGTGGTCGGCCTGGCCGGTGGCGCTCCAGTGGGAGAACGCGTATCCCCAGGAAGGGGAAGCGTTGAGGTCGACGCTGGAACCGTAGGGATAGACGCCCCCGCCAGTCAGGGTGCCGGCGCCCGAGGGAAGGCTCCGTAGCGTGACCAGAGGAGTGGCCCTCTCGAAGAGCGCGACTATGGACTGGCTGGCATTTACCTCAACGGTAGTGGAGCTGGCATTCCTCTCGGAAATCCCGGTTCCGTTCCATTCGAAGAAGACGTATCCCGTGGAAGCAATGGCGGAGATATGGGTCGATTGTCCGTGGGGGAAGGTTCCGCCTCCGAGGACGTATCCGCCGTCGCTTGGGCTTGGCGAAACGGTCAGGACGTGGGAGGCGGCCTGAAAATGGGCGGTTAGGTTGCGGTCGGCCGTCATGTTTACGGAAGTGGCGGAAGCGTTTGCATCAAGGGTGCCTTCCCCGCTCCAGTTCAAGAACAGGTAGCCGGGAGCGGGGGTAGCGCTGACGTTGGCGTCGTTTCCATGGTCGAAGGTTCCGCCTCCGGAAAGGGTTCCTGCATCCGGAGGGCTGCTTTGCAGGACGAGCGTGCGGGAGAGGGGGGCGAAGGTTGCGGTGACCGACAGGGGAGAGGTCATGCTGACGCTGGTTGAGGAGGCATTCTCATCGGTCGCGCCGCCTTGCCATCCGGTGAAGGAGTACCCGGTGGCGGGGATGGCGGAAATGGAAGCGACCTGACCGTGGGCGAAGGAGCCCCCTCCAACCACCGATCCTCCCTGGGCGGGCGTGGCGGAAAGAGTAAGGAGATGGGTGGCCGTCTCGAAGTTGGCGGTAAGGGCGAGGTCCTTGATCATGGTAACCGTGGTGGATGAGGAATTGACCTCCGTCACTCCTTCCCCGCTCCAGCTGGAGAAGGCATAACCCGCGGCCGGGGTCGCCGTAACGGAAGCTTGGGAGCCGTGGGAGTAGGAACCGCTTCCGGCAACCGTTCCACCCAAACCGGCGCTAACCGTCAACTGGCGGGAGGCAAGGGAGAAAAGAGCCTTCAGCGCGAAGCTTGCGTTGGCTTCCACTAGGGTCGAGGAGGCGTTTGCGTCGGCCAACAGCGGGCCGGCGTCCACGATGGTGATGCGGTTGCCCATGCCGGCGTGGAATCCACAATGATAGTAGAGCGTTCCGGGGGTGTTTTCGTCGACGGTAAGGGTGACCACCCCCTGGGTGCTCCTGGAGCCGGTGACTCCCGTGAGGTATTCGTCGAGGTAGGCGCTTCCTCCCCCCGACGGGTTCGTGCTGAAGTAAAAGGGATGGCCACTGGTGCCGGCGCCGTCCAAGGCAAAGGAGTATTCATGCCCCCGGGCGAGAACGAGAGGGGGGCTCTCACGCCCACCTACCTGATAGGCATTGAGCGAGGCGTCGTACTGTCGCGAGGAAACCGTTACCGGGAAGGTGAGGACGCCTCCCGTTTCCCAGCTCGAGAAAGTATGGTTGCCATCCGGTGTCGCGGTGATGGAGGTCGTTTGTCCCGAAGTAAAGTTTCCTTCCCCGCTAACCGAGCCGCCTGACGAGGCGGTGAGGCCAATTCTAGAGATCAACGGGGTAAAATGGGCGTTGGCATTGGCGTTGGAACCCTGGTCCAGGGTAACCGAGGCCGATTCTTGGGAAAGGGGTAGGGAAAGGGTGCCACCCGAGACGGTCCAGCCCAGAAAATGATTGCCGGGAGCGGGGGTGGCTCGGATTTCGACCACCGTCCCGGCGGCGTATATTCCACCTCCTCCTGTGGAGCCTCCCTCGGCCGGGTCGGCGAAGGTCTGCAGGACGAACTGGTTGGCGGGGATGGCGGCGAAGTGGGCGGTGACGCTCCTGTTCTCGGTGACCGATACCGAGGTGGAGGAGGAGTTTGCATCCACGAGCCCCTCACCCGTCCAGCCCGTGAAGTAAAAGCCGTTGTCGGCAGTTGCCTCGACAGCCGCCAGCTCCCCGTAGTCGTAGGCGCCGGTTCCCGTGACGGAACCGCTCCCGTTCGCGTTGACCGTAAGCTGGTAGGCGATGGGTAGGAAATTCGCGGTTAAGTTGGTGTCTGCGGATAGCGTAACGGTCGTGGTGGCCGACGACGCATCGGCTACCGGGGAGCCGCTCCAGTTGACGAAGCGGTGGCCGACTTGGGGGGTGGCGGTCAGGTTTACCACGGAGCCATGGTCGTAGGCACCGCTTCCGGTTGCCGAACCATTCCCGTTGACGTTCACCACCATTGATCGGCTTAAGATGGCGAAGACGGCCGAGACGTTGCGGTCACTCGTCATGGCGACGGAAGTCGAAGGTAAGGTAGAGTCCGCGACCCCAGCGCCCGTCCAGTGAACGAAGCTGTGGTTCTGATCCGGGGTCGCCTGGATTGCGGCGGAGGCCCCATAGGTATAGTTTCCGTCGCCGGAGACCAGGCCGCCGGAGTTGGCCTGAAGCGTCAAGAGGTGGGTTTTCCGGGCGAAAACCGCTTTCACGATACGGTGGCGGGACATGGATACCGTGGTCTGCGCGAGGTCCGGGTCGGCGACTCCGACTCCCTCCCAGCGGACGAATGAATAGCCCGTTTCGGGGGTGGCGTGAACTACCGCGTCGGTATCGTATGCGTAGGTTCCGGAACCGGATGCGGCGCCGCCCTCGGATGCATTGACTTCCAGCTTGGGGGTGGTGAGGTCGTGGAGTTTCAGGAACTGGGCCTCGAAGGGGGCGGTGGACCAGGCCTGGTCCGAGCTAGGCACCGGGTTGAGGAGGACGAAGATCCCATTGTCGAGGAGGTCCTGCCCGGTCCGGGGATCGTTCCAGAGAAAGTCCGTCCGCCGTGACTCCTCGAAGGCGGAGAGGTTGGAGACGTTGTAGATGCGGTCCCTCGAGATGCCGAGGATGGAGTCGCTTCCGCCGGGGCTGAGGTCGAAGGTTCCCGATTGCTGGTTGTCCTTGTCGAGGTTGACGAAGGCCAGCACGACGTCGGCGGTATCAGGGGTGGGGGATGCATTTTCCCATTTGGCCACCGCATGAATCTCGGCATGGGCCGAGTCGGTAGTTATTTCGTTGAGGAAGTAGCGCCGGGAGGAGCGCAGGGCGGGACTGGCCAACCTGGCTTTGCCGATGCTGGCGTAGGCCTTGTAGAGTTGGTCGAGCCCGAAGTCGTTGTTGTCCCAGATGGGTTGCATGGAGTTGTAGCGTTTGAAGTGGGCGACTTGCTTTCCGAAGTTGGTCTCGTAGTGGTTGAATCCGTAGGTTCGGGAGATGCCGAGTTCCTGACCCATGAAGGACATTGGAATCCCGGCGTGGGCGCTGACGGCCGCGTAGCGGATAAAGGCCTGCCAGGGATCCTGGTAGTTTTCCTCGTCATGGGAAACGTTGTTCAAAAGAACGAGGTTTTGACCGTAGAATTTGCGACGGTTCTCGATTGCCTCGCGGTAGCTGCCTGGGCTGGTTGCGGACTTGATGGAGAAGAGAAGGTTCTCGTTCAGCACGTCGAAGTGACGGCTCGAACGGTAGGTGACCGCACCACCGTCGAGAGATTCGGACATGAAGACGAAGCTCCATTTCCTGGACCGGGCCACGTTGATGACGTACTCCCACATTTGCGGGGGAAGCCCTTGCCCGAAATCGGCCCGCAACCCGTCGATCCCGGTCCTCTTCTGGACGGCCGCCGATTGTCCGGCGGAGAGTCCGGTCTTCTCCAGCCAGTAGGGCACGTAGGAGGCGAAGTATTTCCAGGTAGCCCGGGTCAAGGGGGTCCATCCCTCACCCGAGTAGATGAAAGCGTCCTCCTCGTTTTGGTGGGGGTTGCGTTCGGCCGGGTCGTTGCCCCGGACGAGGGCCGAATATTGCCCGAAGTAGACGTCCTTGACGTCGTTCCATTTGCCGAAATCGTCCCGGTCGGGAGCGGTTGCCACCTCGCTCTCGTTTCGGGCCGGGGAACCGTAGTCCCCGATTCTGGAGAAAAAGCCGGGTAAAACCGACCTGATCATGTCCCCGGCTGATCCGGTCCCGAAGATCTCCACCCCTTTTTCATCCAGCTCGACGTCCCAGGCCGCATGATTGAAGGGCGCGTCTATCATGACGTTTACCTCCTTGGCATCCGCCGCCGCCACGAAGTCCCGGAAGGCCTGCATGGCGTCTGCGCGCGTGTTCTGCGAGCTCAACTGGGGCATGATCTCGAAAAAGTTCTTCACTGCATAGGGGCTGCCGGGATCGTAGGGTTGCCCGTTGACCGTTTCACGGCCTTCCTCCCCACGCGGGTGAATGGGTTGAAACCAAAGCCAGTTGGCGCCCATGCCGGTCAAGTAATCGAGGTTCCAACGGTTGCCGTCATGAAGGCTTTCAAAAGTGCTGCGGCTCGCGAAGTCGTCTCCCGTTGCATCCACCGAAAGGGGGTTGAGTTCGTACATCACGGCGCTCAGGGCCACCGAGGGGGTCACCACCACGGCGTGGTCCCGGCGACCGTCCGCGGTGTACCAGTGCCAGACGTCGGCGTCATCCTGAAGCTTGAACCGGGCGGTCAGGCGGTAGGCACCGGTCTTGGTCGCATTGATCTCGCATACCCAGGCGCCTGCTTCGCCACGGGTGGGGTCGAACGCCATGGCATGGACCTGGAAATAACCGTTGTTGTTGGCCAGGGAGATGGAATCCCGGTCGGGGGGCTGGATTCCATCCTCGATGCCGTCACCGTTGGCGTCTGCCGAGGCATGGTCCCTCCGGTTCAGGTTGGTGTAGACTTGGGCCGTGATGACGTGGGGGGTCTCCAGGACGATTTCAAGTTTTTCGGAGGTAACCGCTACCTCGTCCGCGAAGAGGTGGGTGGTGGTGTAGTCCGCGTTGACGCCGTTTACCTTGAGGACGGGGTTGACCGGACCATAGCTGATGAAGTCCGTCCTGACGGTCCGCACGGTACGCAGGTCGACCCCCGCGCCCTCGTCCTTGTAGTCAACGACGAGGCTTTGGTGAAAATCATCGGGCGCTCCTTCCGGGTTGCGCAGGATGGGGAGCCTGTAGGCGAGCGCGGTCAGGCCCGGGGAAACCTCTCGCTCGACCCATGCACCCGTCAGGTCCTGAGCCACGGCGGAAGAGTAGGGAGGCTCCTGTACCACCGAGGCATCAATGCCGATGGACAGGTTGGCCAGAACCTGGGAATCGCTTTTGCCCGCGACCAGAGAGGAGCTCAGGTAGGTTTTCATGACGTAGTCCTTGCCCACCTTCTCTTCGTCCCGCTGGGGCCAAGTGACGAAAAGCCGGTGGCTGGGGCCACTGGTCCGGACGGTGCGCTCGAGAATCTTGAAATGGCCGCTCGTCTCGTCGAGGGAGAGATCCGTGGATGATGAAGCTTCCCGCAGGGCGATCCTGACGGTGGCGTTTCCTCCTCCCGATGGGACGTTGCGGTAGCGGAATTTCCACTCCTTGGGGTAGGTGGCCCCCAGGGGTTGCCGGGAGACGACCTCCTCCGCCAAGATCCACGCCGAGGCATTGCCTTCCCCGCTAAGACCGTTTCCGTTCAGGGCTCCGGTTTGGCCGTCGTCGTTGGTCGGATCGGTGTCCTGGACGTGGAACAGAACCTCCACGACGCTCGGGTCGGTCCGAACCACGAACCCGTATTCCGACCCGAACAACTCTTCACCGTCGGCTGCCGGGAAGACGATTTCACCTTCGGGGCGCTTGAGGTCCAGGTAGAAGGTTCTGGAAAACGTATTGTAGATGGGGGCTTGACCCAGGCGACTCAGGAAGGCCCGGCCCCTCACGAAATGGAAACCTTCCTTTAGCCCGGTGGACTGCGCTCCCCAGTCACTATGGGGACGGTATTGGATGGTCTCGGCATTGAAGCCCCCGATCTCGAAGGTGGTGAGCATTTGCTTCTTGAGATCGACCGAGGGGGCGTTCTTGGGAAAAACGCTGGCTAGGGAGGACCCGTTACTCTGGTCTCGGCATACCCCAATCTTGTACTTGAAGGTACCCGTTGCGGGGAGTGAAACGGTTGCCTTCCACCAGTCTATGGTCGCCTCCTGCGAATCGGAGTGGGAGTAGGAGAGGGCGACGACTCCAGTGGCTCCTCTTCCACTTCCCCCGGCCCCCTCGGGGTTACTCCCGTTAGTCGAGTAGTAGAGGCGGGCCTGGTTGATCTGCAGGCGGTAGCCGACCTTCAGCCAGATTACGGCCGAGTCCCCACTGGCATTGAACTGTCTCTCCCCCCGGTCGTTGAACTGCTCGGGATCGTGATAGACCCAGTGTGCGGTATCGTCGGGAAAGGAAGCCGCTCCCGTTGCCCCGTTGGTGGTGGCTAAGGAACCGTCCGAGGCATTCCAGGAGTAGGTTTCCGCACCCGCTGAGCCGATTTGGTTGCGGGCGGTATCGCGGGCGGCGAATTTTTCCGGGCCCTGCCGCCCGACGAAGGTCATTTGCTCGTAGCCGTTGTAGACGTCCGTGGAGGTTGCGGGAGCATGATCCCGCTGTCCGTTGCCGTTGACGTCCATACCTCCGTCCAGCTTGAGAAGCACGTTCTCCGCCGAGCCGTCGGCTCGGACGACGAAGGTAAGGTTGCTGCCGCTGGTAACCCGGGGGATTTCCCAGTCGTAGCTGAAATCGGTCAGGTTTGCATCGGGAACTCCGTAGGGGTTGAAGCCGGGGTCTCCGTCCGGGCCATCGGTGCGCCTGACCGAGACGGTACCGGTCGCGTTTCCATCCTGGAGAATGGTCAGGGGATGTCCGCCTATCCTTTCCCAGAGGTCGGACGCTTCCGGGCTCCGCAAGGAGAAAAGGAAGTAGCCGCCGGCAGGAATCACCACTTGGTTCAACTGGCTCGCGTATTTGTAGAAACCGCCCCCGTAGGAGGAGTAATTGTAGAGGTAGGCATCGTCGTCGGTTCCACCCACGGCGGGAAAACCGGTGGTGAAACCACGGGCCTGCCCACTCGAGTAATTGTCGTTCATCATGATCAGGCCAACCGTGCCGGCTCCGTCGGACATGCCCGGGGCATCCCTTTTGTCCACCCTCTCGTAAATCACCACGTCGGAGTCGCTCCACCGGCCGACTTGGTATCCCCTTGCGAAGTGCTCGTGAAAATAAAGCAAGTTCGGGATGCGGACGTCGCCCCATTGACCGAGGAAATTGGTGTTTGCGTGACGGGGGAAAGCCCCCCCGCTTCCCTTGAGGATCCCGGCCTTGTGATTCCCGTCCGAGTAGATGATGCCGATTCCTCCCCGGGTCAGGTAGAGGGCGTGCTGAAGCTCCCGTCGGGCGGCGTATTCGCTGTCGTGGCTCTGGGCGTGCATGACGGAGGATCCGGGAGCGAAGCCGTGGCTCCCCGGGGCATCCATGCCGGCAAGGGTTCCCCAAGGGTTCCCGAGCTGGCTGTTGAGGTGATGCCTGAGGTCGTTGTCCAGCAACCTCATGCCGGCATTGAGGTAGTCGCCTACAGCCGGTGGAGCCCCGAGGTGTTCGCCGAACATCATGGCGTCGTCCCGTGGGAGCTCGGTGTCGAAAACGGTATCGCGGTGGTTGTTCCAGTCGGAATAACCGCGGGTCAGGTTGAATTGCTCCTGGGCCTGCCCGAGGTATCCGTAATTGCTTCGGTCGCGGTCTTCTCCGAAGGTTGCCCCAAAGAAGTCGGGCGTGATGTGCTTGACCGCATCGAGACGCAACCCATCCGCCTTGGTTCGATCCAGAAGCCAACGGACGGCCCGGTTGAGGTAGTCCTCGACGTATTCCGAGTAGTAATCCTCGTTCTGCTGGAGATAATTGCTCGTCAGCCCGTTTCCCGAGCCGAAGCCGACGTAGGTCCCATTCGCGTCGTAGCAATAATAATCCGGGTTGTTGGGGTGGCGCAGGAACTTGATCTTGTCGGTCGTGGCGCCTTCCCAGGCCCCGAAGTTGCGGTTGGTGGTTCCCGGCTCGGTAGCGATGTCGATGAGGTCGGCCAGTCCGAGGTTTTGAACCTGCCACTCGCTCCACCATTCGCGGACGTTGTCCCATTTGCGGTAGTAGCCGTCATCGGTCCGCCGGATATGAAAGTCCTCCGGCCTCATCCCGGGATAGAGGTCGTGGGGCGCGAAATCGTTGAAGCCGGGCACGTCGAAGGCCCGGTGGTTCATGATGTTGTCGAAGTATACCCGTATCCCGAAACGGTGGGCGGTCTCGATCATGCGGTGGAGCTCGACCTCGGTTCCATAGCGGGTGCTGAAGGTGCCGCGCTGTTCCTTGCCTCCCAGGTCGAAAGGGTCCCAGAGGTCGTAGCCTACCGAAAGCCCGCCGCTTCCCTTGGTTGGGGGAGGCAGCCATAGGGAAGTGTAGCCTGCCTCCGCCAACTCGGGCATCCGTCCGGTGATTTCCGCCCAGCTGGTGTTAAAGTACTGAAGCATGGCCTCGCCGGGTAGGGAGACCGGGAACATGAGAAAGGGCAGGAACAGGCGAAGAGCCCTTTTTCGAAGGGAAGCGCTCATGATCCGCAAGCAGCGAGTTCGAGCGAAATGCTTGAGTAATTGCTTTTCATGCCTGAAACCAAGTTGGTTTTCTTGTTATAGAATCACATAACAGTGAAATCCATAACAAAACTAACTTTTTTAGGCTTTGAATCGGTTTCCGATTTGCTGATGGACAAGGACATGCGCGAAAGCCGAGAAACGATGTGCAAAGTGAGGTCGATCGATGGAATTGGGTCGGTGAATGGGTCTCCCGGCCCTTGGGGTCGGGGCGGGTGCTAGCCTGTAACTGGGGATTTCCGAGGTGAAGATATGGAAATGCATTCATTTATTTGGGCCCAAGCAAAGAAAAGGGACTTTTGGCTTTTCAACCAGCCTGAAGTAGGCAACTTTGAGCCACACCTTTCATCCGCATGGCTTTTCCCCGAATCAACATTACCCTGAAGAGGGCTATCCTGTTTCTTTTGCTGGGTCCCGTCCTGATCCTTCTGGTGGCTTGGTTCTCTCGGCCATTCCTTCTGGAATGGGGACTTGAGGGGATGACCCGGGATGCCGGTTTGTCCGGGTTGGAAGTGGAGGTCAGACAGCTTGATCCATGGGTGACCCGCCTCGCTGACATTCGCTTGAAAAAACAGGATCAAATGGAACTTTCCGTTCGAGAAGCCAGCCTGTTCTACAACCCGGATTCCCTTACCATCGGGAAAATCGGATCACTTTCGCTGACCGGCTTGGATTTGCGGCTCGGCGCGGATGCCGTACGGACGCCTCCCGGGGAAACGGGGGTCGAACCGTCCGAGCCTTTGGAGAAGCTTGTCGGACGGTTTCTCGAGGCTCCTTACCTAAGCCACCTTAGGGTGAGGGATTCCAAGCTCGGCCTGGACTGGGGAAAAGGCTCGTGCCGGTCTGAATTCTTCCTCAAGGGCGATTTCCATCCGGAGGTTGCCCGTTTGATTCTGGATGGTTCCATCCTCGAATCTTCCAAGGGTGAGGGGAAGCCGTTTCAATTCCGTTCCAAGCTCGACTTGATGGATGAGGATGGCGAGATTTTCCTTACCGCAGACTTGGAAATTCCCGAACTCGGCGGACTGCAGTCTCTCGTTGCTTCCCTGGAGGGTCTGGTTCCTGACCTTCCGGATGATTTCAAGTTGCTGTCCGGAAGGCTTGGGGTTTCGGCATCGACCCGGCTCGCGGAGGATTCACTGGAGGATCTTTTCCTGGAAATGAATGCCAGTGGCTTGGGAATGAAGGCCTCGGGCTTTGAGTTGAACGCATCCAATCTACTCCTTTTCCTTTCTCCGCAAAGCCCGGAGGAGTGGGAGGCAAACGCCTATGCCAACCTGGACGTCGACGGGCAATTTTCGGTTACGGGGTGCAAGGCGAGCGTACGGGCAAAGGGTCCGGTATACGAGGCGACTATGTCCGCTAACCTCATCAAGACCCAAGGGAATCTCCCACCCCTTGAGATCGAGGGTTTGCGTCTGCCCGTGCTCGACCTAACCCTGCCCCCCGCTGTTCCTATGGGTCAGGAGAAGGAAATTCACTTCGACCGCGTTTCATACGAAGACGACATGCTGACCCTTATGGGCGGTTCAATGGCCTTCGAGATGCGTGAGGAAGGCTCTTTGGCCTATCTCCAACTGAATCCCGTGGATCTGAATTTCGGTGGTATAGGCTTCGTCGACCTGGCCTATTACGGGCTCGTTGACTGGGAGGAGTTCCCCAAGATATCCCGTCCGCAATCCATCGCCGTCAAGCGGGTCATGCTCGGTTTCGAGTCGGTCCTGGAGAATCTCGAGATGACCTTGCGGACCGAAAGCCTGGAACGTATCCTGGTGGATCGCATTGCGCTCGAGGCAAGTGGTCTTGGTCTTGAGCTTTTTCCGGCCAATCTCCGGGTTCACGTTCCCGATCAAAACCCTCAGTCCCCGGGCTTTGCCCTCAGCGGCGCTACCTTGAGAATACCGGGCGAGAACGTAACGATTGAGGGACTGGAGGGGGAAATTCTTCTCGAGTCGATCGAACCCTTGGCCACCAAGGGTTCCCAGACCCTTTCCTTTGCAAAAGTCATGATCGGGGAACTGAAGGTAACCGAGGGTAATTTCACTTTTCGCGCCGAACCCGACGGCACCGTCGTGATAGAGAGCGCTCAAGCCGGGCTCTGGGGTGGGAGCGTGGGTTTGAATGAGAGCAGTTTCCAGCTTTATGGCGACGACTTTCGTTTCAACACCGTCATGGAGAGTATCGACGGGCAAAGGATCGCGGATTTGCTCGAGGAAGTGGATGTGACCATCGAGGGGAATTTCTCGGGATCGGTTCCTTTTTCCAACGAGGGAGGGAAATGGGATTTTTCCAACGGTTTCCTCCAACTCGATCCTTCTTCCACCGCCTGGTTGCGTTATGATGCCAAGGGCATCTTGTCCGGTGGCGTCGCGAAGGGCACCCGCGAATATGAGAAGATGGCTATGACGGAGGAGGCCTTGGAGGACCTCAAGCTTGATTCCATGCGCATCGTCTTCAAGGTCTTGGAGGAAGAGCGCCAAGTGCTCATCTCGATCAAGGGTGAAAGGCAAACCGCCAAGAGGAAGATCGTCTTGGACTATCGCCCCAATCTCATTGCCCGCTTGGCCGAGATTCTGGAGTTGATGAACTTTTCCAAGATCGGGCTCTAGAATTCTTCTTGCGAGTAATTTCAATACTCGGTTGCATCCTTGGGAAAGATGGGTTTACCTTTCGTATCATGAAGAGTTTCCTCAAGACCCTCTCGCTCGTATGCATTGTTTCTCTTTTCGGTTGTACCACCATCAAGACCGAGCACCATATAACCTTGGATCACAACATCACCATCAAGATCGAAAAGGAAGTGAACGATTTCCTTGATGATCTTTACGATGACGAACCTGCAAACGAATAACCCATCGCCCAAGATCGAACTGCCATGAAGATACCCATCTTATTTTTGCTCGTCCCCTTTCTCACTGTTCTCGTCCAGTTTTCCCATGCCGATGCCGACTTGGGGAAGCGGATGAAGGCCCGCTTGCCGGACGTCCTGATTGCGAAGGACGGAGGACGGGTCGGTGAGGGTTCCGACGGTCTGCTTCACATGCGTGACGACAATGCGTCCAGGGACGACAATGCAACCGTCAACCTGAGAAAATTGGTCGCCTCCGAGAACAAGGATCGCAAGTCCCTCTTTGCGGTGCTTGCCAAGAAGAACAAGGCTTCCGCCTCAAAGGTGGCCGAGTCTTTTGCCAAGGGCCTATATGCGAGGGGCAAAAAAGGACATTGGTTCAAGAGTTCCAAGGGGACTTGGAAAAAGAAATAGCCAGTCGGATGAAAGTGGGGTCGCTGCTGATCCTCTGGGTCCTTGCTTTTTGTAGTTGCCGGCGAGGGGCTGAACTTGCCGATCAATCTCCGGTCAGAGGGTTTCCCGTTCTTGGGGAAGCGACCCCGCAGTCTCTTTCCGCGAAAAAGAAAAAGTCCGTCCGTGATAGGCAGGCCATGGAAATGGAACTGAAGTGGCTTGTACTCAGGCAAAAATTGGTCGCGGCCAGAATCGAGGTCGAAAGCGCCCGCGAGGCTGAACTCAAGCTGGCCCTGGATATGGCCCGCTATGGGGACATGGAGGAACGTCTTCCCGGTGAGCGCGGCTTTATCGAGGCGGGCCAGCGCAAGGCTTGGGAAAGCCGCCTGCTTTTTAAGTCAGAGGAGAGGGAACGGGCTCAGACCGTTGTCCGCCTCCTGTTGAGAGACATGAAGGACTTGGAGGGAAAACTGAGCCATCGTGGTTTCGTTCCGCCGTTGCCTCTGGAAAAAACTGTCGGAGAATCTCTTCCCGAGGGGCAAGTCCCATAGGTTTTTCGTTGTCCTGAAATCGGGACTGAAGCAGTATGGGGGTGAATGGAAACGGTAGTCGAACGGATTCTCAGTCATCCTCTTCTTACTCTTGCCTTGCTCTTGCTTTGCATCCTTCTGCTCTATGCGGTCCTCAAGAGGTTGGTCAAGATGCTCCTTTGCGTGGCCGTAATGGTTGTTGCCTACTTTGGTTACGTTCACTTTCTGGAGGAGGACTATCCTTTGCCGGATATCGATGAGGATCTGGTGGATGGTTGGCGAGATACCGTTGCTCCGCTCCTCCCTGATGACTGGAACCGGACCTTTCTCGATGGGAATCAATCCTGAGCGGCTCCCCCAAGGCCGGCCTCTCACGAACCGGCCATGAGGATTCCTTGGCCACTATACTTGGCGTGGAAGCAATTGTTTCCTTCCCAGAGAAAGATTTCCTTCTTCTCCATGCTTGCCATCATCGGGGTGGCTCTCGGCGTCAACGTGATGATCGTGGTGATTGCCTTCATGCAGGGTTTTCAGCAAAAGTTTCGAAAGGACATCATAAACGCCCAAGGGCATGCCCGGGCAATATCACTGAGGTCCTCCAGCGAT
>Ga0160422_10001499_pt1 | contig 14611 bp, 13 predicted proteins | sample Fk160mmetaG_FD_108192 | JGI IMG/M metagenome (GOLD analysis project Ga0160422, IMG submission 108192) | Marine microbial communities from the Central Pacific Ocean - Fk160115 60m metaG | ecosystem: Environmental > Aquatic > Marine > Oceanic > Photic zone | place: The Central Pacific Ocean...
GAACCCCAAGATAGGCGTCTTGGAATCCATCAACGCCGACCCCGAGAGGGTTGTTTTGCCAGACCTGCCAAGCACCCCGCAAGTAACCACCACGAACCCGAAGGCTCTCTTCACCAACCACACCTTCGGGCAGCAAGCCTCGGAGCACCACCAACACCACGACCCCCAACATCAAGGTCAAGGGCGCCCACCGTGGAACCATTCGGCCCGATTGCTGCCAGAAGAACACCAAGATTCCCACACCAAAGGCGGCCAGCCCCCCCTTTGAGCCCGCGATCAACAGAAGCCACGCCGCGCCAAAAACCGCCAGCCACCAAGCACGCTGCTGCCAAGACAGCCCCAAACACACCAACCCGGCCCCAAGGATGACGGTGGAAAAGATATTCGGAGAGACGAACCATCCCGTTGGTACGGCTTCGTACAACCGGCGCTCAAACACTTGTGCCTCTTCGCCTCCGGGCGCCCAACCCCGCTGCTCGAGAAACCCTTCCCGATCGGATTCCCACAGCGCCACCATGGCCGAATGTTCTGGGCCAACCTGCAACACCGCCCGCAGTCCCAACGGCACCAGTACTGCGACCAAAATCGCCACCATCACGCGGCGCACTCTTGGCAACGCCGCCAATCGCATGGCGGCCAAGGTGGCCCAGCCCGCGGCACCAAGAACCAAACCCCGCCAGCCGTGCTCGCTTGGACCTGACAGTTGAACCACAAGCCAAACGCATGGCACACTGGTGGCAAGCGCCAGCCATCGATCAGCACCGAAGCGCCAGAACACCAGCGCTGAAAGAATCAACAACCCGGCACACCAAATCAACGCACCGCTAGGGCCCAAACCGGGATACCCACCAGCGGCCAGGCCCGGGGCAAAATCCAGATGCCTTTGATCGACCATGGCCGTGAGAACGCCGAACGAACCCAGCCCAGCCAAGCCCGCCCCCAGCAACATGGAAAATTGATCAGACTGATCGAAGTCGTTTGACCGAGTCATTTCGAGAGTCCCCGAAGGTCAACCACCAACAAGCTCAACAGCAACAGCCCCATCCCCGAGGCCACCCAAATCGCCTCTTCCGCTGCCGTGCGGGGGACCGCAATCGCCAACCCTGCAAAGACCGCGGCCAACAACCACAAGGCGAACACCGCTTTTGGTCCAGAGATACCTCGCTGGACCAAACGATGCGAGAGATGACGCTGATCACCAGCAAAGGGGCTTCGACCTTCCCGCAGTCGTATGCACGTCACCGCCACCAAGTCGTACAGCGGAATCGCCAGCGCCCCCAGTGGGACCAACAGCCCGACCAATCCGGCCGCTGGCCCGGCTTCTCCGGCAGGGTCCCACCATGTGGTCCGCGCAGCAATGACCGCCAACAAAAAACCTGTAGGCAACGAACCACCATCGCCCATGAAGACTTTTGCGGGAGCCACGTTCCACCGCAAGAAACCCAGCAAGCCGCCTCCTAAAATCGAGGCCAATGTTGCCACAAGCCATTGGTTGTTCAGGGCCGCAGCGCACCCAAACGCCACCGCCGCCACGAAACCCAGTCCCCCCGCCAAGCCATCCATGTTGTCGATGAAGTTGATTGCGTTGGTGACGGCCACAATCCAAAGCACAGAAACCACCATCGAGACGTTTGGGCCGGCAAACTCCAACACCGAAGCTCCGCCCCAAAAGACGGCCAAAACTGCGGCCATGCCCTGCACAACCAACTTCAGAGATGCAGGAAGAGCGCGGCGATCATCAAACATCCCCAAAGCCAGCAACAAAAAACCGCCCAGCGAAATGGCTCCGGCCGCGGTACGCCCCTCCAGAATCCGATCTTGGTGTTCGAGTAAGCCACTGGGGAGACCTCCCAACACCAAATCAGGCACCAGAGCCAACAGCCCCAAAGCCAGAAGAGGCAGCGGTGCGAAGGCCAGACCGCCGATGTTGGGAACTTCACGAAGGACTTTGACGTGCCCGGCGTGCCCAGCCGTGTCCAAGGCTCCGCGACGGCGGGCCCAGGGAATGAGCCTCCAGAGCGCGGCCAAAGACAACAATCCGGAGCCAAATGCCAACCACACCAATGTCCAGGATGGAGATTCTGTAGCCGACTCCAGCATGGGGATATCGTACGGGTTCCCATGCAACGCCTCGCCGTCTACTGCGCTTCAAGCGATCGAATTGATGACGCCCTGCGTCTCCCCGCCCAATCTCTTGGGGCGGCTTTGGCCCAGCGTGGCCTCGAGCTGATCTACGGCGGCGGCTCTATTGGTCTGATGGGTGAAGTCGCCCGGGCGGCAAAAGCCAACGGCGGTCGGGTGCATGGTGTCATCACCGAACGGCTGCGGGATCTCGAGCAGGGCTGGGAAGAAGCTGATGTTTTGGAAGTGGTACCCGACATGCGCACACGAAAGTCACGCATGATTGAACTCGCCGATGGCTTCGTGGTGCTTTCGGGCGGCATCGGGACGTGGGAAGAATTTTTCGAAGTCTTGGTGGGGCGTCTTCTCGGAGAACACAGTTGTCCCATTGGTCTCTTTCGTGATGGCCCCATGAACGACGGCCTGCTTGAACTGATTGAACGCGGAACGACTTTGGGTTTTGTTCGTCCTGTGACGCAGGAGTTGGTTCAGGTCCATGAAGATCCCAACGCCCTGCTTGACGCCATGCAAGCGAGCAGTGCCAACGCGGTCGACGACGCCGATCTCCGCCCTGGAGGACGAGATTGAGCCGTCGCGTCGGGTTGCTGGCGGGCGCGGGCGTGCTGCCTCGTTTGGTGGCCGAAGGGATGCGGGATCGCGACCTTCAACCTGTGATCTTGCCTTTCCGTGGCATCGCTGATCCTGACCTCCGCACGCTGGCCGAAGAATGGCGACCGGTGGGTGCCATGCAGCTGGGCTCTTGGATCAGACAACTTCGACGGGGCCAATGCGACCAAGTGGTCATGGTGGGCAAAGTGGACCGCGCCAAGTTGGCCCACAACCCACTGGCCCAGTTGCGAGAGCGACCCGATTGGAGGGCTCTGCGACTGTGGTACCGTGATCTCAGACGCGATCGCCGCACGGGAAACCTCGTGCGGGCCCTGGCCAAAGAATTGTCGAACGCGGGGATTGAACTCATGGATTCCACCACCCACATTTCGAAGCATTTGGCCCCCCAGGGACTGCTCGCGGGTCCCCAAGTCGATGCCCACACCGAGAGGCAACTCGCTTTCGGCGTCCCACTGGTGCAATCGCTCGCGGACAGCGACGTGGGGCAGTCCCTTGCGGTCCTCGGCAGCGATGTCTTGGCCGTGGAAGCCATCGAAGGCACCGATGCCATGATCGACCGAGCTGGTGCGTTGGCGAAGGGGCGATCTTGGACCTTGTTCAAGACCAGTGCGACCAACCACGACCGGCGTGGTGATGTCCCCGTCATCGGCCCCGAAACCATCGCACGGGTGGCTCAAAACGGAGGAAAAACCGTGGCGGTTGGTGCCGGTCGAGTGATCCTGTTGGAAGCCGAAAAAGTGCGGTCCGAAGCCAGCCGTTTGGGCGTCCGTTTGTGGGGATTTTAGGTCCCCAAAACCCCACCCAAAATCCCCCGAAAAAGTCAAATTTTCGCTAAAATAAATGCGGTTTCCGGGCACTCTCCGGAGTCCCCGCAGAAGGCTTTTTTGAACCCATGACCACCTCCCCATCTGATGCCACAAACCCCGCCGATTCCGGCGGTCGTGTTGTTGATATTGAGATCGAACGCGAGCTCCACCAGAGCTATTTGCTTTATGCCATGAGCACCATTACCGACCGGGCCTTGCCCGACGTTCGAGATGGCCTCAAGCCTTCCCAACGACGCATTCTGATGGCCATGCACGACCTCAAACTTGGCCCCGGATCCAAGCACCGAAAGTGCGCCAAGATTGCCGGCGACACGTCCGGCAACTACCACCCCCACGGCGAGTCGGTGGTCTATCCCACGCTGGTCAACATGGGACAGGATTGGAAGATGCGGACCATGCTCGTCGACAAGCAGGGGAACTTTGGTTCCATTGACGGAGACCCCCCGGCGGCCATGCGATACACCGAGGCCCGCATGACCCAAGCTGCGGTCGAGATGATGACTGATCTCAAGCTCGACACGGTTGATTTCAAACCCAACTACGACGAGACCCGAGACGAACCAACTGTCCTTCCCGCTCGATTCCCCAATCTCTTGGTCAACGGCGCTTCCGGCATTGCGGTAGGCATGAGCTGCTCACTGCCGCCCCACAACCCCGGTGAAATGCTCCGAGCCATCATGCAGGTTCTGGACACCCCAGATGTTTCCACCAGCGATTTGCTGCAAACCGTCCCCGGGCCCGACTTCCCCACCGGAGGCACGGTGGTTGGTCGTCGCGGCGTCGCGGAGGCCTACGCCAGTGGCCGAGGTCGCATCCAAGTCCGCGGCAAGGTCTCTCACGAAGAAGATGCCAAGGGCAACCCCATTCTGGTAATCAACGAGATTCCGTACCAAGTGGTGCAGAACAACTTGATCGAGAAGATGGTGGATGCGGCCAAAGCAGGCCGAATCGAAGAAATTCGGGACATCAAGAACTTCTCCGGGAAGAAGCACCGCACCCGCATCGTGGTGCACCTCAAACGCGGCTCGGATCCACATGTTGTGGAACGCAAGCTGTACCAATACACCCCGCTGCAAACAACCTTTTCAATTATTCAAATCTCCTTGGACCGAGGGCGCCCCCGCACCTTGGGACTGAAGGCGATGATCGAACGTTGGATCGATCACCGGCGTGTGGTCATCCGACGCCGAACCGAACACTTGTTGAAGGAAGCCCAGCGTCAAGCCCACCGCTTGGAGGGTTTGATCTTGGCCGTGTGCGACATCGACGAAGTCATTCGCATCATTCGAGCCAGCCGCACGCGAGAAGATGCCATTGCAGGATTGATGGCGAGACAGTTTGCCATCGCCACCGGGCACCGGCACGAAAACATCATTCCGTCCGACTTGCTGCAAGCCAGCCGAGAAGACTCGGGCTTGGCCCTGTCTCGTTTGCAAGCTGAAGCGATTGGAGCGCTGCGTCTGATCCAGTTGGTGGGACTGGAAATCGAAAAATTGGTCGCAGACTACGCCGAATTGCTGAGCAAAATAAGAGACTACGAAGCCATCTTGTCCGACGACGTTCTCGTCCGGAGCATCATCCGCGAAGACTGCACCGACCTGCTGGAAAAATTCGACACCCCCCGCCTTACCACGTTTGAAGAAGCCGAGGAGGGTGACTTTGACATGGGCGCTTTTGTCAAAGAACACACGGTGGCGGTCAGTCTGTCACACCGCGGTTTTGCCAAACGACTCCCAATCGACACTTTCCGGGTTCAAGGCCGTGGCGGAACCGGCGTCAAGGGCGGCAAAGTCCAAGGTGAAGACGACTTCATCGCACAACTGCTGGTTTGTGGTTCGCACGACGACTTGATGTTCTTCACCGACACCGGTCGGGTGTTTGTGAAAAAAGCCTACGAAGTTCCCGAAGCTTCGCGTACTTCCGCCGGACGATCGGTCCGGCAACTGTTGGAACTCAAAGAGAACGAATCCATTGTCAGCATGCTCGCCTTGGAAGACTTTCGCGGTTCCGATCAAGCACCAAGTGGCGATTTGTTCTTTGCCACCCGAAACGGCCGGGTCAAACGCTCGGCCCTTTCGGAGTACAAGAACATCAACCGTTCGGGCCTCATCGCCTTGAACCTCAACGACGGCGACGCCCTGATCGGGGTGGTTCGCACCGAGGCCGACGACCATGTGCTGCTGGCCACCGAGGGCGGCATGGCCATTCGCTTCCAAGCCTCCGATGCTCGCAGTATGGGACGCAGTGCTGCTGGGGTAAAAGGGATGGACCTCGCCAAGGGTGATGCGATCATTGGCTTGATCCGTGTGAATCCCGAAGCCGACCTCCTGTCGGTGACCGAAAACGGATACGGAAAAAGGACACCTTTGCACGAGTATTTGGTCCAAAAAGAAGATGGTTCAGCCCATCCACAAAATCGTGGCGGCAAAGGACGGCGTGACATCGTCGCCGACCAGCGAAATGGTCGAGTGGTCGCGATCCGCTGCATTGAGGACGGTGATGAAGTGCTCTTCTCCACCGCTTCCGGACAAACGGTTCGAAGCCGAGCGGACGAAATTCGCCGAACCGGCCGTGGTACCAAAGGGGTCATCTGCGTTCGCATCCGCGAAGGCGACCGGCTGATTGCGGCCGGCCGCATCGATGCCGCCGCAGTGGCAGGCGATCCCGAATCCGAAAGCGAATCCAATGCCGACCCGTGAATGGCGTGAAGGTGTCTGGCTTTGCGAAACGGGTCCTGAGCCTCAATTGAGTGAAGACCTCGAGAACTTGGCCTACCGGCTCTCTCAGCAACTGGAAGGTGGAGGTCCGGATGTTGTGGTGGACCTTTCCGCAGTGGAATTCATGAACTCGGTGTGTTTGGGACGACTCATTGAAGTCCGTGCAGCCTGCCTAAGGGGTGGCGGACGACTGCGACTGGCTGGCGTCACCGATCGCATTTGGTCTGTCCTTTTGGCATCAAATCTGGATCGGTCGTTCCGGTGCTTGGAAGATGTCAGCACCGCGTTGGCCTCGTTGGCGGTCGAGGACGCTTGAGCTCATCATGCACTTCAAGGAAGATGAAACCAGGATCGAAGTCGCCCCCCTCCTGGATGTGGCATTCATCGCGCTTGCGGTGCTCGCACTCGCCGCCGCCCGTGGACCCGACTTGACCATGCTGCCCGCAGGCTTGCCGGTGCTTGGGGTTGCGGCCGATCGCCCGGTCAACGAACGCATTGTGGTGAGCTTTGATGCCGACGGCACTTTTCGAGTGAACGGTGAATCCGTTGCCTCCGAAGAATTGAGCACGCGGGTGGCAAATCTTCGGGAATCCGTGCCAGAGGCCGTGGTGTACATGGCCGCGGAACCCAGTGCGTCCGATCCAAGGCTGGATGCCTTCTTGAGGGCGTGGGATGGGCTCTCAACCATCGGAGCGGATTTGAGGATCGTGGGTCGGCCAGAACCGGCGGCGACCTCAGACTGAATCTTGCAAGCCGGCCACAAATGCGGCCAGTCGCTCGCACCCAGCATCGATGGTTTCTTCACCACACGCGAAGCTCATCCGCACGCAGCGTTCCCCTCCTCGGCCAAACGGTGCTCCGGGGACCACGGCCACCAAAGCTTCTTCCAGCAACGCTTCACAAAAAGCATTCACGTCGGTCAGCACTTTTCCCGCCGGCGTGACTTTCCCAAAGCAGTCACCCACGTCGGGGAAGCAATAGAACGCGCCTTCGGGCTTCAGACATTTCACGCCATCAATTGCTGACAAATTCTGATGCATGCGAACGGCCCGGTTGGCAAAACGAAGTCGCATGTTTTCCAAATCCTCGTCGGCCTCTCCACCGAGTACGGCGGCCACCGCTGGCATCACCAAGCTTGAAGTATGAGAGAGCGACTGCCCTTGGATTCGGGTGAGAATCTTGGCCAAAGCCTCACCGTGTTCGGTGAGCATTGGCGCGACCACCCACCCCAAACGCCAGCCGGTCACCGCAGCAATTTTGGAAAGACCATGCAAGGTGATCACGCGATCCTTCATCCCCGGAATCGCTGCGGGTGAGCAGTGAGGAGCGTCCCCGTACCGCAGGGTGGAGTAGATCTCGTCCGAGATCAACATGGCGTGAGGATGGGCGGCCACGGCGGCAGCGATGCGCTCCACCACGTCATCGGGAAAAGCCACCCCGGTCGGGTTTCCCGGAGAGTTCAACATGACTGCGGCGGTGTTTGGCGTGATGGCCGCCGCAACTGCTTCAGGATCTGGGCGGAAGCCGTCTTCAAAAGTGCAAGGAACTTCCACCACCTTGCCCCCGCACAGTTCGATCATGGGTTTGTAGGACACCCACGCTGGGGTCAGGATCACCACCTCATCACCACGACCGGGTTCGAGAAGCGCTTGGAGCACCAAAAACAACGCCATCTTGCCCCCCGCGCTCAACACAATGTCGTCCGCGGTGCAATCCACACCACACTTGCGATGAAAGCCCGCAATGGCTTCCCGAGCTTCCGGGGTGCCAGGAACAGGCTCATATCCATGCTTGCCGTCTTCGATGGCTTGCCGCACTGCGGCGACGGCAGCGGAAGGCGGCGGGAGATCCGGCTCGCCGGCTGAAAAGCCAAGGACATCTTTGCCCTCCGCACGGAGGGCTTTCACACGAGCCGCCAGAGCCAAGGTGGCTGAAGCTTCTAAATCCAATGCACGTTGGGAACACCGCATACCATCACTCCAATTCCCCATTCGGGAAAGGAAAAGGATACCGTTCGCACCGCTCTTTAACTTCGAGGTTTTTTATGTCGACACGATTGCTCGCATTTTCTGGATCGCTCCGGACTGATTCGCTAAACACTGGGCTGGTGTTCCTCGCCGCAGACTTGGCGGAATCCAAAGGAGCGGTGGTGACTCGACTCAAATTGCAAGATTTGGACTTGCCCATGTTTGATGAAGACAGCGAAGCAGCCACAGGCTTGCCCACGGGGGCCAAAAAACTTAAGGACTTGATGCGGGCGCACGATGGATTCCTTATCGCGACCCCCGAGTACAACGGCTTCATGAGTGGCGCATTGAAAAATGCCATCGATTGGGCCACTCGTCCCGAAGAGGGGCACCCTCCGCTTGACTGTTTCAGGGGCAGAGTTGCAGGGATTATGGCGGCCAGCCCGGGAAGTTTGGGAGGCATCCGAGGACTCCCCATGTTGAGATTGCTGTTATCCAACATTGGGATGAATGTCGTTGGGAGCCAGTTTTCCCTCCCCAATGCAGATTCGACGGTTATCGGAACCCTAGAGGGGGCCGCCATGGTGGGACTTGAACATCTGGTTCAGGAAACCGTGGATTTAACCAGCAAAAGGTGATTTCCAACATTTAAAAGTTGCATACGGCTCAATTTTGCTGCAAATTGGGATATGAAGTTGTGAAGAGGCTTCAAAAAGAGAGAGAGAGATTGCTGTCTGTTCTTGGGCAGCAAGTTTTCATTCTTTTTGGAGACAGACATGAAATTGAAAATTTGTACCGCAATCACAGCGTGTATCGCCTCAGCATCATCTGCTGAAATTGTAAACGTAGAGTTTGACCTTGCTGGCCTTGAGATTGCTGGCTCTGGCGTCTACGGCTTCATTTCTGAGGAAATTTCACACTACGAGAATGCCACGATTTTGGACATTTACTGGACAGACGTTGAAGTATCGCTCGTAGCTGATGAAGCAACTGGAGAGGGTAATGTCACACTTCGATGGTTGCTTAACCTTCCAGAATTTAGCGGTCTTGGTTGGTACACCATTGGTGTTGCTGCTGCTGGTCCATCTGGTGATTACACCATTTCCGCAGGCTCATTTAGCCTTGCTTCCTTCATCTCCGATGTCGGAGCCGCATCAGAGTACCCGGGGTACAACTACGGGGCCGGAGCGACGGGAACACTTGGTTCGACCATCAATTCAGGAACTTTAGGATTCACCGTTGATGTCGTCCCATCACCTGGTGCTTTGGCGCTCATCGGACTTGCTGGTCTCGGTCGTCGCCGCCGAGCCTAACTTCATCTCTTAAACGGCAATCGACCCCCCGCTGAGAAGCGGGGGGTTTTTGTATCCCTCAACGGAATCATCAACAAACCTTTAAAATTGACCCATGCATTACGAATCTCACAAAGCGGTCGTCGAAGACCTCGAGGCGCGGATCTTGACCATCCGTGACTCTCTTTGACTACGACACGAAGGTAAGCAAACGAGCAGATCTTGCCCGGCAAATGGAAGCCGCTGATTTCTGGAATGATCCTGATGGGGCCAACACCACCATCGAAGAATTTCGATTGTTGAAGACCCAGACCGAAGGTCTCGAACAAGCGATTGTCATGCTGGAAGACGGCCAAACCGCGCTGGAAATGGCTTCGGAAGACAAAGAGTTCTTGGGCGAAGCCGACGAGACGCTGTATGCGCTCGAGAAGCACATGGAAAAGGTCGAGTTGCAAAGTTTGCTTTCGGGCAAACATGACCACCGAAATTGCTTCTTTACCATCCAAGCCGGGGCCGGGGGCACTGAGGCCAACGACTGGGCGGAAATGATCGACCGCATGTACTTGTACTTTTTCGAGAAACGCGAATGGAAGGTTGAAGAAATCAGCCGCAGCCATGGCACGGAAGTGGGGATTTCCGAAGTGTCCTATCAGGTCAAAGGCCCGATGGCCTACGGATACCTCAATTGCGAACGCGGCACCCACCGCCTTGCCCGGGTCAGCCCGTTCAACGCGGAAGGCAAGCGGCAGACTTCATTTGCCACGGTGGATGTGATTCCGGAGATGCCAGAATCAGAAGTCACGGTCGATGAAAACGAATGCGACATCGTTGCCTTCGCCCGATCGTCGGGCCCCGGTGGTCAGAACGTGAACAAAGTGGCCTCGGCCTGCCGCGTGGTGCACAAGCCCACGGGCATCCAGATTGTGGCCTCCACCTTCCGCGACTTCGGCCAGAACAAACGTCAAGCCCTCACCATCTTGCAAGCCAAACTCGAACAACTCGAGGAAGAACGCCGCCAAGCCGAACTGGACGAAGCGACCGGTGGCGCGGTGGAACGTGGATGGGGATCGCAAATCCGTTCGTACGTCTTTTACGACAATCGAGTCAAAGACCACCGCAGCAATTTTGAGAAGCCCAACCCCCAAAACGTGCTCAGCGGCGAACTCGACGAGTTCATTGACGCCGAGCTCAAGCGCAAACGAAAGCTCAACGGTTGATCAGGCGGTTCGACCAAGGAATTCGGGGATCCGGTCTAGGTCGATGTTCCCGCCAGTCAGGATGAGGGCGACTTTGCGGTAGCCCAACTGTCCAAACACGCCGGTCAAAGCGGCGGCGACGGGAACCGCGCACGCGGGCTCGATGATGATGCGGGCTTCACGCAGTACAGCCCGCCACGCGTGAAGCACCTGATCGTCATCGACGACTTCAATGCTCTGCACGTGTTCTTTGATGATGGCCCAGGGAATCTCACCAAGGGCGGTCTTCAGTCCTTCGCAGATGGTGTTGGCCGGAGGCGGCGGTTGCCGGACGCCGGTGGCCAACGAGCGGGCGGCGTCGTCGGCGTTCTGGGGCTCGGCGGCATGCACCCTCACCGACTGGCCCGATGCTTCCACCGCCAGACAGGTGCCACTCAAGAGCCCCCCGCCACCGACCGGAGGAACGATCGCATCCAACCCCTCCACTTGCTCAAGCACTTCGGCCGCGCAGGTGGATTGCCCCGCCACCACGCGGGCGTCGTCATACGGGTGCACCAGTTCACCGCCCGTCTCGGCGCAAACTTCAGCGCACGCGGCTTCTCGTGCTGCTTGGTTGTCGTCGCACCAGTGGAGTTGAGCCCCCGCCTGTTCCATGGCATGCACTTTGCGCTTGGTGGTGCCTTGGGGCACCACCACGTGGCACGGGATGCCTCGGCGTTGGGCGGCCAAGGCAAGTGCCCCCCCATGGTTGCCAGAAGAATGGGTCACGACGCCACGGGCGGCTTCTTCATCGCTGAGGACGGCAATGGCGTGGCTCGCGCCGCGAAATTTGAAGGCCCCGGCGTGCTGCAGGTTTTCACATTTCAAAAAAAGTTCACACCCGGCCTGCTCCGACAGCGTGGGACATGTGAGCACCGGCGTGCAGTTCACTACGCCATCCAGACGCTTCCGCGCTTCGGCGACCACTTCGGGTCCTGGAACTGCGCGAGGATTCATCATTCGGCTCCCAACTGCAAAGGTGGTCCAAGCTCAGCATGATCTGCGGAATACCAACCGAACGCCATCGAGCGTAGGGATGGGACCCGCACCCCAGCGGCGTTTTGCACATCCACCGCGTGCGGGCCATCTTTCACCAAGAGCGTGAAAGGTTCGCCTTGCAGCTCGACCGTCAACGTGCCCGTGCCTCCAACTTGTTGCGAGAGCTCGGCCATGGACCATGCGAACATTTTGTTGCCCACAGGAAGCACCAAGCAAGGCGTCTTGGCGAACATGCCAAGCGAGTCCTCCGGGGATCGCGCGGGATACAGCAATTTTTTGCCGAGTTCGTAACTGCCATAATCCAGCCGTCGGTAACGCTCGCGCAAACCACCTTTGGGGGCTTGGAGGATTTTGGTGCCAGGGTGATCGGCAAGCCAATCGCCCCAGTGGCCAATGAAGATGGGGAGGCGCTTCAGGGTGGCGGTGCCCGAACCATCTGGGCCTGCCACTGCCACGCCAGTTACGGGATCCCACAGCCGTTCACCGCCCAAGGGGTCGGTTCGGTCATACAACAAAGGGGTTGAGTGGTGCAGGAGGCCCGAATGGCCAAATTCCAAAACCTCACCATCAACCCGCCGGTCGTACGCCACCAGCAACCCTGAAAGTGGCGCATGCACGATGAGGACAGGCACGTCACCAACCAAGTCGTTGCACACTTCATGGGTACGAAGCTGCAGCAAGGGCCACGCCACCGCGGCGTCGCCATCGGCGTAGGCGACCACGATTTCGTATGGCACGAGGTACTTGCCGTACTCCTCGCGGTTGAAAGCCACTACGGCAGTGCCTTCCATTTTCTCAGGAGCATCCAAGGAACGCACCAGGTCCCGGTGAAGCTGGGCCGCCACCAAATATTCCTCATCCAAGTCAGCACCATCCAACACGAAGCCGTAGCTTGCAGGATCGGATCCGTCACCCGGAGGACGGTTCTTGACCCGCGACAACGCGGGGGCCACGAAGTACACAATCAAGAACAGCGCAAACAAGCCGGTCGCGAGAAGCACCGGGCCCCCCGCACCAGAAGTCAGGGTTAATTTTTGTGGCGCTGGAGGATCAGACATAGAGAGATTCTAGGGGAGCAAAGAAAACGAAGAACGGGCCGCCCGAAGGCGGCCCGTTCGAAAGTTAATTGGTTCAGATTCTGGTCCGTGAGGATCAGAAGGTGAACTGAAGCTGGCCACCGATGGTCATGTCACCATCTTCAACACCATCTTCTTCGAAGTCGATTTCGAGGGTGCCCTTGCAGCTGTCGCTGAAGTAGTGGTTGATACCAACGTCCAAGTCATCGTCACCGGTGGTGTCAACGTCTTCGTAGCTGACATACGCCATGGTGTCGTCAGCGAAGAAGTAGGAGGCTTGGATGGTGGTGGCTTCCCAAGCACCGCCTGCACCGTCAACGTTGTCGATGTCGGTCATGGCAGCGTGAACTGCGAAGGCGTCCATCTTGTAGGTGACGTCAAAGGAAGTACCGTCGAAGTTGTCTTCGTCGGAATTCGAGAACCCGAGAACCAGAGTGGACTCGGAACCGGCCATGGAACCGAAGCAATTGCAGTTGTCCCATGATCCCATGGCGAGGAATTCAACACGGGTATCCATGGAGAAATCATCATCACCGTCGTAGAGACGGGCCATGACGCGGAACTGATCGGCTTCGTACTTGAGGCCAATTTGCTCGCCCCGACCTTCAAGTGCGCCACCGGTTGCAGTGTTGTTGAGTTGAAGGGTGTCGGCTTCCGTAACGCTGTTTGCCTTGAGGAAGATGCCTCTCACGTTGCCGAAGCCATACGAGAAGCCGTTGTCCATTTCTTGATAGACGGCATAGTCACGGAAAGAATCGTCTCCGTTGGAGTTGTAGTAGCCGTTTTCACCAACAACGTAGTTGAACATCCAGTTCCAACCACCGGAATGACCTTCAAAGGTCAAGTGGCCAGATTGGTCACCGCCTGTGTAAGAGTCGGCGTCGGTGTGTGAGAAGCCATAGGCGAAAAGGCCAGACATAGAGAAGTGGTCGTCGCCTGAGATGGTGGCGGAATCGTTGATGATGCCGTCAATAACGCTGTCCAGGTCACCGGCAGTTCCGGTGCTTGCGATGGCCAGCACGCTTGTGCCGGCAATCAGGCCGGCGTGGGTCGCGAGATTCATGGGAAGCAACTCCTGAGTTGTACCGGCGGGGGTCTTAAATTCCCGCTCGGCCAATGGGGGGTGGAACCGCTCACGCCATAAGGCTGGACGCGAACGACACGACGGGAACACTATCGTCACAATCCCGTCGATTTGTTGAGGGCAGATTCTATCCGGGTTGTCTCTGGGCTGCACAAGTCCGAAAAGAATTGTGGAGGGTCCGAGAACGTTAGACACTGCCGAATACAGCTCAATTTTGATCCAAAACCATGAACAGAAGGGACTTACGCTTTCAATTTGGACACGGCCTCAGCAATTCCAGCGCAGGATTCCTGTCTTAAACCTTCAAGATGAGGCATTTCAGAACCACAAAAAATCTTTTGGGCCCCGAGGCGCGCTGCTTCGCGCAACCGTTTCTCGGACTGCGGAACCGGTCGAATTTCTCCGCCCAGGCCCAGCTCGCCAATCGCAACGGCGTCTGGAGGGACGGATTTTCGCAAATGCGCTCCGGCAATGGCGAGCGCCAAGGGCAAATCTGCCGCCGGCTCGGTGGCACGAAGCCCCCCACTGGCCGCGGCAAAGATGTCTTGATCGGCCAATTGCAAACCACAGTGTTGTTCCAAGACCGCAATCACCATGGCCAGCCGATTGGAATCGATTCCAGTGGCCTTCCGCTTGGCGGAGCCAAGAAACCCCGAAACCACA
>Ga0160422_10001500_pt1 | contig 14603 bp, 12 predicted proteins | sample Fk160mmetaG_FD_108192 | JGI IMG/M metagenome (GOLD analysis project Ga0160422, IMG submission 108192) | Marine microbial communities from the Central Pacific Ocean - Fk160115 60m metaG | ecosystem: Environmental > Aquatic > Marine > Oceanic > Photic zone | place: The Central Pacific Ocean...
GTTCAAAGAACCTACAACCACGGTGTCTTTGGTTTTGGCCATGTTGATGGCTTTGGTGCCATTGGTTGTGGTCAATACCACGGTCTGCCCCTTCAATTCCGGCTTCATGTAGCTGTAGGGCGAATTCCCCAAATCGAATCCTTCCACGATTTGTCCTCCGCGCTCTGCAGCAACCAAGACTCCCTTGGCTTGATGATTTCGTGCTTCCTCCAAGGTTGCTACTGGAATAATTTCCTTGACACCATATTCCATGGCGGTGCAAATCGCAGATGTAGCTCGAAGTACATCTAGGACGACGATAAGTTGAAAATCAGCTTCATAAAGGTGATACTCTCCCGGAGAAAAACAAACTTCAATTCGGTTCATGTTGCGGGTCCAATTCTTTGGCGGGGCATTGTCCACCTTCGGTGTCGACTGGTTAACCCTTGTAGAAGGGGAAGCGAACCACGTGGCAGGCGACAGATTTGTTGCGAATCTGAACGTGAAGCGCGGTTCCTTCAATGGCAGAAGACGCGTCAAGATACGCCATGCCGATTCCGTGGCCTAATGATGGTGACATGGTGCCACTTGTGACTCTGCCCACGACATGACCTTCCGACGTCATCACCTCATATCCCTGCCGCGGAATGCCTCGGTCGTCCATCACCAAACCAACCAACTGCCTTTCAGAACCTCGTATTTTCTCAGTTTCAAGACGTTTGCGGTCTACGAAGTCTTTGTTGAATTTGGTGATCCAACCCAATCCAGCGGAAAGGGGAGAGGTACTGTCATCAATGTCGTTTCCGTACAGGCAGAAACCCATTTCCATGCGCAATGTATCTCGCGCCCCGAGCCCACAGGGAGGAACACCTTCCTTAAGGAATGCTTCCCAAAGTGTCTCAGCGGAGCTGATGGGAAGGTAGATTTCCACCCCACCTGCACCCGTATACCCTGTTGCAGATATGAAAACTTCGGTGCCGAGCAAGACCGCTTCTGTAAACGTGTAATACTTCAGAGGATGCCAGTTGCCCCCATCTTTCCGTTTGGGCGAAAGTCTTGCGACCACGTTGTCGGCCTGAGGTCCTTGCACGGCGAGAAGAACATAGTCTTCGCTTCGATCTGTGATTGTGACTTCAAACGACTTGTCTGTGATTTGTTTTTGAATCCATTGCCAATCTTTGGTTCGGTTGCTCGCATTGACAACCAGCATGTATTGGTCTGCCGTAAAACGATAGACCAACATGTCGTCCACGATGCCACCTCGACCGTTGGGCAAGCAGGAGTACTGCACTTGGCCGTCAACGAGTCTTGATGCATCGTTGGAGCTGATCCATTGAATGAGGTCGAGGGCTCCAGGACCTTCAATGAAAAACTCGCCCATGTGACTGACATCAAACATGCCAAATTTGGTTCGTACCGCCTCGTGCTCTGCCTTAAGCCCTTCATATTGCACCGCCATTTCGTAACCAGCAAATGGCACCATCTTCGCCCCTGCTTTTAGGTGGCAATCGTGCAGCACTGTTCTGCGCAATGTTTCAAGCTCCATGCTGCGAATGTAGGGTTGAGGCCTCAGGTCCGAGGTGAAAAAGCACATCCAAAATTGACCGGCCCGGAACAAATCCAAGTCTGTCTTCAAACACTTGTGGGTATCGATGAAAATCTACATGTTTCCATCGTGCTTTGTTGCGCCAATCATCCCAGGCCTCACCATCGTCAAATTTCGTGGAGGACAAAGGGTGTTCGATTCCAAGCATGTCACAGCTCCATTTGGTGGAGGCGAGGGCGGCGTCGAGCCAAGGCTGTCCTGGGTTGAGGTGGCGTTGCGCCCAGTCTTCAATGTCTGGGAAATAATGATCAAAAAAAGGAGCGCGCCCGCAATTTGTGCGAATGACTTTGAGCAACAAAGTGGGTTTCACGGCAGCAGTGAACATCACGTCCTTGGAAGAGCGCGAAGCGGCCCTCCGGCGATGAACGGGCAAGGATACCTCAATGGGACCTTGAGTGTTGACCAATGCAACCCTGTTTCTGAGACTTTGCTTTACAAAGTTCTCATTGATACACACGGTCGCGTTGGGTAAACTCGCGAGTCGAAACCATGTCATTGGTGGAAAGGTAGCAGCGGGTAACAGCGGAGGAGCGGGCATGATTGGCAATCATTCCACGGGCCGCAGTACCCGATCCCAACGAATTTTTGATTCGCCATGCTGCGCTGAGTTTTGTTTGCTGAACCAAGTCAGTGTTGCACGACCCACAATGTGATCCTCGGGTACAAATCCCCACATCCGACTGTCAGCAGAACGGTGACGGTTGTCCCCCATCATCCAATATCCATCCATCCCAAAGGTGTATTCAGTCTCTGGTTTTCCATCAATAATCACCTGGCCGTTGGGGAGTACTACGAGATTGTGGTGTTCGTAAGCACCAATCCACCTTCGATACAATTTCACGTTGCGTTCTGTCAATTCAATGGTGTTCCCTTTTTTGGGAAGCATGACTGGGCCGAAATTGTCTGGGTCCCATAGATTGAATTCTTCATCCCATACATTGGGAAACATTTCCAATCGCCCTCTGCGATGTGCGTTGCTCATGGGTTCAACTTTCGCTGCCAGTGTCCGAATGGCGGCCACCTCGCTCTCCGTCAAGGCCATGACTGCAGCCAAACCTTCGGGAACTGCGCTCACTGGACCCAAATCGAGGTTGGTGAGTTTCAGTTTTCTAAATGCGCTCTTGGCTTCTGCTTGATTGGCAAAAGTCACACGGTATTCCATTTGCAGTCCCTCTGGATTCGAAACCGCCTCTCCATTGATGTGCAGTTGACCTTCAATCACACTTACAGTTTCGCCGGGTAATCCCACGCACCGCTTCACGTAGTTTTCCATCTTGTCGAGAGGCCGAGCGCGAAGACCAGGATTTTTGGACGCTTTGGCACGAGCTTCATCCATGTAGCGGTCAGGATTCAAGGAAAACGTTTGGACGTCGCCGCCTGCGCGGCCGATGCCATCTCGTCTCAGCAAAGCGTAATAATCGTGCCCCACGAGGTTGGGGTCGACGTATACCGTATCTCCGTGAGGAAAGCTAAATACCACGGCATCGTATCGTTCCACATTACGGAATCCGGGCAATCGGAGATTGGGTAGCGAGAACCAGCTGGTATAACTCGGCGTCAAACCTCCGGGCAGTGCATTGTGCACAAAGGGCAAGGTGAAAGGCGTTCTGGGAAGTTTTGGCCCATAAGAGGTCTTGGAGACAATCAGATAATCTCCGACCAGCATGCTGCCTTCCATAGATGGGGTCGGGATGGTGAAGGGCTCCACAATGAGCATGCGAAGGGATCCTGCAACCACAGTGGCCCAAATGAGGGCCTCACTCCATTCGCGTACAGTGGATTTTCGCGTTTTGCTCCAATCACGCTTCCCAATCCACCCGTCTTTGCTTTGGCGCAACTCCCAGAGGCCCCACCAAGGCAGTGCACCCATAATCCATTGGTCCTTGAGGCTCCTTCGTCCAAATGCCAATCCCAGTTCCACATGCATCACAGTGAGCAGGAGCAAATTGATTCCCGGAACCAATAAGAAAATGATCCAATACCAAGGGCGTTGAATCAATTCAAGCCACGATAAGAAATGAAGGCCAGGAATGAATCCTCTCCAAGCAGCGGCGTTCGAATCCTTTCGTAGAATAAGAGCGGGAAGTGTGACCAATTGCAGAGCAACAGCGAGAATGAGAAGAATCCAGGGAATCAGAGTCATGTTTTAAAAAGATCAGTCATCGTGTACAATCCAAATTCAGCTTGAGCGTGGCGCTGCCAGGTCCAACAGAGAGCCCAAACAGCGCCTTTCGCAAATCCAATCCGGGATTTGGCTTCGTGTTGCAAAACAACGGCATCGTGTTCAGAGTCCCACACAAGAGAATGTAAACCCATCACTTCACCTTCGCGAATGCTTTCAATGGCCATGTCTTGATTCCATCCACGTTGCTTTATAAGTTGGGCTAAGGTGAGAGCGGTGCCACTCGGGGCATCTTTTTTTTCCACGTGATGCACCTCCTGGATGCGGGGTTGGTACCCTGGGATTTGACCAAAGATGTCCACGGCATGCTTGGCAATGGCGTTCATGGCATGAATCCCTGGGCTGAAATTGGTGCTGTAGAAAACCGTGCTTCTTTTTTTTTGGCTCATGTCAAGCATTTCAGGAAGCTGGTCTAACCATCCAGTGGTGCCAGTCACAACTGGAATGCGGGCTCGTATGCATCGTGCAAGGTTTTCTGCAGCTGCCTCAGGTTGAGTGGCCTCAAAAACGAGATCTTTCGGCTCCCACGTTTGTCCAGAAGTGACCAGTTTTGCGATGCTTCCACCGCGCTCTTCCCAGACTGCAGCAACTGCTTTTCCAAGCTTCCCGGCACCTACAATGGTCACCGCTGGGAGGTCAGAGGGGAGTGGCAGTTTATGAATCATGGCGATTGAAATTCCAGGTGACATGAATTGTTGGTACGCCCCACATTGCACCTCCTCTGAAACTTAAACTTTCAGAGGTGTCCAGGTTTCGAAGCATGGCACCTGTATTCGCATCGAGGACTTGAAGACCATGTGCCAGCAACAAACTGATGATGCTCAAATCGCGGTTACGACGGTAGAACATGGCCCGACTTTCCAATTGTGCCGCCGAATAAAAGTTGCCGTTGGCATCCACCAAGACCGGTTCTGTATTGGGGTCGTCATCGGTCAGTGCGATGAGATCATCGATGTTGGCGCGCATTTCTCTAGCATTGACCACTGTAGCCCAAGTGGCATATCCCATTCCGCCCCAAATCACGGGAACCTTCCAGAACTGACGATTTAAAATTTGTCCGGATCCAGGAAGGCATGCGGCCCACAAGGTGGTGCGTTTGACTTGAAGGGTGGAGCTATCCTGCGCTAAAAGTGCGACTTTTTCGACAGTGCGTTGAGCTTGTGCAGCGAGCGTGAACGACAACGTGAGTAGTGCCAAAATCACCCGAAGCAAAAACATGGCGCGAATCAGGTCAATCCCAATTTGACCAGCACGGCATCCAATTCCTCAGCTGTGCTGTATGTCAGAGTCAATTGACCACCACCTTGACTACGTCGCTTCAGTGCGACTTTGGCTTGGGTGCTGCTGAGCTTCGTTCGTAGCATATGCAGGGCTAGTTCTTCATCGGCAGTCAAAGGTGCAATGGCCACAGTGGGTTTGGTCACGGATGACGCGTTCCATCCACCTTGCTTGATCCATCTCTCGAGCTCTCGAACGCTAACTGCTTCGGCAGACGCTTTTTCAGCAAAGGCGATTTGAGTGTATTTGGCATTGCGACCTTTGACGCCGGAAAGGGTTTTAGCATGACCAAAGCCGAGCGTGCCCAAGCGCAACATTTGCTGTATTTGCTCAGGTAAATCGAGCATCCGTAAATAATTGGCAACTGAAGAACGAGCCATTCCCACGCGTTGGGCCAATACTTCCTGGGTGAGTTTGCATTCTTCCATCAAATGACGAAACGACAAGCCCACCTCAAGTGGATTTAAGTCTTTTCTCTGAATGTTCTCTATCAAGGCCATTTCAAGCAAACCTTGATCGTCGGCTTCGCGGACATACGCCGGAAGCTGGGTTAAACCCACTTTTTGAGCAGCCCGAAAGCGCCGTTCTCCAGAGATGATTTGATATTTTGAAGCTCGAATTTTTCGAAGCGTGATGGGCTGGATGATGCCGTGCGATTTGATGCTTTCTGCAAGTTCATTCAGGCTCCGTTCATCAAAGACTCGACGTGGTTGGTTGGGATTGGCTTCAATGTTTTGAATGCGAATCATGTCGACCGCATTTACACTGTGTCCAACACCTTTGTTCGGGGGCAATTCGCGGATATGATTGGCAAGGGAAGCATTCTCCTTGGCGGTTGATTTCTCGCCAAGAAGGGCATCCAAACCACGTCCCAGTCCACGAGGTCTGGTCATGAAGCGAGGTATTTGTCTTCCGTCCGGATGTGCGTCATGTTGTTCTTTTGGAGCAATTCGCGCGCCAAATTCAGGTAGTTGACCGAACCTTTGCACGTGGCGTCATGCAAAATGATGCTTTCCCCGTGACTCGGTGCCTCGCCCAGGCGGGTATTTCTGTGTATTACAGTTTGAAGTACGAGATCTTGGAAGTGGGTCCGTACCTCTTCGACCACTTGGTTTGCGAGTCTGAGGCGCGTGTCATACATCGTGAGAAGGATTCCCTCGACTTCAAGGGAAGGATTGAGTTGGTTTTGAACGATTTTGACGGTATTCAACAGCTTCCCCAGTCCCTCCAAGGCGAAATACTCACATTGCACAGGAACAACGACGCTATCTGCCGCCGTAAGGGCGTTTAAAGTCAACAAGCCCAAACTGGGAGAACAATCCAACACGATGAAATCGTAATCCTCGCGCACACTTTCCAAGGCATATCGCAGTTTGCGTTCGCGCTGATCCATGTGAACCAATTCAATTTCAGCACCTACCAAATCGAGGTTGGTGGGCAGAATGTCGAGGTTGGGGGAGGAGGAAGGGACAATTGCATCTCTCATGTCGAGTTGACCAGAAACCACCTCATAGCTTCCTTGCACAACTTGTCTCGGGTCGATGCCAACTCCACTTGACGCGTTGGCCTGCGGATCAAGGTCAACGAGTAAGGTTTTGAATTCCAATACTCCCAAGCATGCACTTAGGTTGATGGCGGTGGTTGTTTTTCCTACGCCGCCTTTTTGATTTGCAATGGCAATGATTTTCCCCATAATTGCTGCATTTTTCGCGTTGTAGCGAAGGTACAGTCAGCAAGGGGTGGGTGTGGAGTGAGTTTTACACACTCGCACTGTCCTTTATCAAGGAATTACAGGTCGTCAAAAGCAATGTCGTCGTCACTTGAGGCGGAATCGTCTGAAGAAGATGCCTTTTCCTCGGGCTGCTCTTCTTTGGCAGCTCGCTCGGCGATGGGGTCTCGAAAGTCGCCCGTCTCCATCAGTTCCTTGATTTTATCTACTGCATCGAGAAAACCATCTTCAAACTTGTCAAAATCCTCGCGATAGAGGAAGATTTTGTGCTTGGTATAGCTTGGGTTTCCTTGGTCGTCAAAGCGACGCTTGCTCTCGGTGATTGTCATGTACAAATCTTTCCCGCGAGTGGCTTTCACGTCAAAAAAATAAGTGCGTTTGCCTGCCCGAACGGGGCGGCTGTAAAGTTCGTCTTGGTTCTCGTAGCTCGACATGGCTCTAAATCTTCGTGGTGCTCAAGGTATGCAAAATACCATGAATCTTCTTCAGCGCGAAAGGAAGAGATGGCCTTCCGCCACTCTAGGATATCCAATTTGATCCGTGTAAGTGACACGATACAAATACATTCCATTTGGGCAAAAGTGTTGGCCGTTCGCTCCCATTTGTCCAAGCCAAGGTTCAAGAGGGTCGTTGGTTTGAAAAGCCAATTGTCCCCAACGGTTGGTCACGCGAAGCGCGTAAGAAGAGACACCTCGCACAACGGGGAGCCAGACATCGTTGATCCCGTCGCCGTCTGGGGTAAAGGAGTTGGGTGCATAAAAAACAGATCCACTCACGCTCACTTGCCCTTCAGCACTGTTGACACAACCAAATTCATTCACCACCGTTTGGGTGATTGTAAAGGTGCCTCCGTCACTGTACGTGTATTGTCCTTGACAACCTTCGAGCCCACCGCCGTCGCCAAAACTGTAATAGCAATCTACATTTTGGTCTCCCAGATACTCCACCCAAACCATAGGGTTCAGAATGTCCAACACATTGGGAGATACATCGATGGATGCCACGGGAATGGGAAGAATTTCCACGTTTTCAGCGGATTGCATTTCCAGAGAACGTTCGCAATATCCGCCCGTTTCCATGACCAAACTGATTGGATAAGTCCCAGGAGCCAAATAGGTGTGGCTTGTACTCACAGCGCTCGACGATGTTCCATCTCCAAAATGCCAGGTGTAGGTCGTCGCGGTCCCCGTACTGCTCAAATTGTCGAAGCTCACCGAATGAGGCGGACAACCCGTCCATGGCCCTGCACTGAAATCAATCGTGGGCTCTTCGATGACTGTGACTGAAGATGTAAACGTTTGTTCGCAGCCGGTCAGACCTGGGACACTGGCAGTGAGGCTGACATCATAGGTGCCCGGCTCGGCGTAAATCAATCCCAATACCTGCGCCTCCGATACTTCGCTGTATGTCGTTTCACCGCCAAACGACCACTGGTAGACGGTGTTTTCGTCAGACGAGGCGGTGCCACTAAAGGCGAAGAAGTGATCGTCAAAACAATTGGGGTCGGGCGTGTCAAATTGTGGTTCAAGCAAAAATTGAATTTCAATTTCTGCAGTGGTGACGTCTGGACATGTGAAGTCGGCAACTGCAGTCAGAGAGATGACGTAGATACCTGTGTCTGGAAATGTGTATGTGGGACTGGGCTCAGTGCTGGTCCCCGATGGGATGCCTCCTGCGCCGTCTCCAAAATCCCAATAATAAGCGTCGGCATTGGATGATAGGTTGTTGAAGTCAAAGGTGAGTCCCGAACAGAATTGATATTGATCTTCTACCACAGCGGATGGTTCAGGTGGGGCAACCCAAGTGAAATCTGCATCTGACGAGCATCCGTGGTTGTTCACCGTCACCGTGACATTCCACGATTCGTCATTGCCAAAGGAAATGCCTCCGGGATTGGGAATGTCTGCCAGATTTGGAGTGCCTCCATTGAAGTTCCAAAGCATTGAGGCGTTTGCATCGATGTTGCCTTGAACCGCAAAGTCGAAGACCTCGACATCATTTTCGCAGTTGAATCCATCGATGACGATTGCAGGTTCCAAGGGCTGCCAAACTTGATACAATGCCTCGGAGGTGTCTGCGCAAGGCCATCCTGGATTGACGGTAAGCGTTACCCAGTAATCACCGGGCTCTGGCCACGTGAATGTTGGTTCGAAGTCTGTGCTGATGTCGTCTGTGACCCCGGGAACACCAAAGTCCCATTCATAGCTTGAACCGTTGATTGAGTTGTTGTCGAGGGTGATTGTTTCGCCAATGCACAATTGGGCGGGGACTTGTTCAGCGACCACAGATTGTATGTTGGGGTCACATAGCGTCACGTTGAATTGAAAATCTCTCATGGTGGTGCTGAGCAGCACTCCATTTCGGTATTCCGAAACACAAATTCCGATGGCGTATTGTCCTGGTGAAGTGGGCATTCCCGTGATGATGCCTGTGAGGGGATCAATGCTCATGGATGGATTGGATGTGATGGGGTAGTTGCCGCTGAACCCATTGATGTACTCTACCTCTTGAAAGGGTGGCGTACCCGGAGGATTTGGCACAGGACTGTCAGGGCCATTGCCTCCTCCCGTACCACCGCCGTCGAACGGGGCACAAAAAGAGTAAACCAACTGGTCTCCATCCGCATCCAATGCGCTGTGATTCCAGCTGAAATCAAAGTTGGCACACACCGCGACAGGAGGCAATTCTTGAAAAACGGGTGAACTGTTTTGTGGAGCGTTGTTGCCGTCGTTTGTCCCAGGCACATGAGTGGTGAATGTTGCACCGGGGTTTTCTGTGCCACCAAAATTTTGAAGGTTGCTGATGGAGGGATTTCGACAGCACCTCTGCCAAACCAAATCCCATCCATATGCGTTGACGGGCAAAGAAACTTGGGTTGAATAGATCGCTTCTTCGATGCAAAGGTCTGGTGGCGGTGTTCCGCAAGGGTTCCCCAACACCACGGGCACACTTGAGATGTTGGATGCGGTCAGTGGAATGGCCAAGACATCGTTGTTTCCGATTTGGCCATTTCCGTCCCACATCCCAATGTAAACTTGGTCGTCAAAGCCTGTCTCCAATGTGTTGGCAGGGCCGCAGTCTCGATACACCTTCAACGTAATCAGGTACGTGTTTCCTCCAAGATGTGTGTAGAACAGTTCTCCTCCTACAAGGTGCGTTGCCATGGCGGATTGCGACCAAAAGCACAATGCCACAAAAGCACACATTCGGAACACATCGTGAAACATGTTGCAAGATGAAGCGAAACTCATTTTGTTCGTGAGGTGGATTGTGTCAGCAGGGTTTTTAACGTGAAAACCACCCAAAATGTTGAGTTTCAATATAGCAAATTGCCTCGACGCTTCAGGACATTGAAATCACCTCTTTCAAAAACTCAGCTCAAGCAGGGGGCCGATTTCTGAAAAATTCAACAAGAATGGGGCTGCTCAGAGCACAAGAAAAGGGAGTGACATCCTGCAGTCGCATGAAATTTACTGTCGTGCACAACAAAGATGGGTGTCGGCCTCATGATTCGGCTTACTTTCACGTCGTGGAAGAACAACAAGAGGACCGAGCAAAAGAAGAAAAGCCTGCGGAGGTTCGAGTCCGATTTGAGGATCTCGATTTGCATCCTGACATTGAAGATGGACTTTGGTCCATGGGTTTTGAAACGGCCACACCCATTCAGGGGCAGGCCATTCCCCATGCCATAAGTGGAAAAGATATTTTGGGGATTGCACAAACGGGAACGGGGAAGACGGCTGCCTTCTTACTGCCTACGATGGATCGCATCATGGACACGCCAAAAGATGGCAAAGTCAAGGCCCTAATTGTGGTTCCGACTCGTGAACTCGCCATTCAAATTGATCAAGCTGCTCAGGGATTTGCATATTACACTGGAATCACCTCTCTCGCCATTTACGGCGGAGGCACCGGCAAGGAGTTTTCCCAGGAGAAAAAAGCGCTCACGGAAGGAGCGGACATCATTGTCGTCACTCCAGGTAGGATGCTGTCACACCTGACTTTGGGATACGTTGATCTGTCTTCTCTTGAAGTTCTCATCTTGGATGAGGCGGACCGCATGTTGGACATGGGTTTTCATCAAGACATCATGCGAATCGCAACACATTGTCGCAAAGAGCGTCAAACCTTGCTTTTTTCGGCGACCATGCCTGAACGCATGCGAACTCTGGCTCACGATCTGCTTCAAGACCCTGTAACAGTGCAGCTTGCGCTCAGCAAACCCGCTGCCAAGGTGAAACAAGGCGCGTACATCTTATTTGATCACCAAAAGGATGCCGTCTTGGTGGAGGTGCTCAAGGAGCGCAACGTCAAAAGTGGAATCGTATTTACTTCTCGGAAGCGAACGGTGGGTCAAGTGGTCCGTGCTTTGCGCAAGGCAGGCATCAAATGCGGACGGATGTCCAGTGATCTCGAGCAATCTGAAAGAGAGGAAGTCATGTTGGCATTTCGTCAGCAAAAACTTCCCATTCTCGTCGCTACTGATGTCGTTTCGCGAGGAATTGATATCGACAGCATCGAGCTGGTCGTCAATTACGATGTCCCACCCAATGAGGAAGATTACGTTCACCGAATTGGCCGAACTGCGAGGGCAGAGCGGAAGGGAGAGGGCATCACGCTGGTAACCCCTGATGACATGCGTCGCTTCGGGAAGATTGAGCAGTTGATCGAAAAGGAAGTGCCCAAACTCAGGGTGTCAAAGTCTCACGGCGATACGCCGAAGTATGATCCCAAATCCTCTGGATCTAGGGGTCGAGGTGGTCATCGAGGTGGCATTGGCAAAAGACAGGGAAGTGGTCGCCGTTATGGTGGGGGAAAGTCGTTCGGGGGGCGAAGCAAGGGTGGAGAAAAAGGAGATCAACACTTCCGCAGGAAAGGAAAGCCAGGAGGGGGAAAGCGTCAAGGTGGTTCAAAGGGTCAATCCTCGAGGGCATGAAGTTGACCCCTGAGGAGTGGAGGATCAAGCTTTCTCATGAAGAGCACCGAGTTCTTCGTGAATCTGGAACAGAGAGACCCCATACGAGTGAATTGAATTTGGAATGGCGCAACGGAACATACCATTGCAAAGGTTGCGACATGCGGTTGTTTGACAGCGCGTCAAAATTCAATGCTGGTTGCGGTTGGCCAAGTTTTGATCGCGAAGTCCCCGACGCCAACATCTCTCGAATTGTAGACCAAACACATGGCATGATTCGAATCGAAGTCCGCTGCTCCAAATGTGACAGCCATCTTGGTCATGTATTTCCCGACGGACCAACGGAAACTGGAACGCGATATTGCATCAATGGGGTATGCCTCACTTTCCGTCATGAGCCCTGATCTTTCTTGGGACCTGAGAGATTAGTCTTTGATTGAGGCTCGCTGAATCCAAGCCCAGAGAAGTGCGCCAGAGAGGAAGGTGCACACGGAAATGAGCTCAGCTTGGGTCATGGTGATGCCCAAAAAGTCGAAAGTGGCATTAACCCGGATTTTCTCGACCCAGAATCGCTCGAATCCGTTGAACATCAAATAGGCGGCGAAAATCTTTCCTGCAGAATTCCATCGTTTGCGCATTCCCCACAAGAATGCAAAACCCAAAATCGATGCAGCAGTTTCATAAATGGGCGTCGGAAAGACTGCTGGATCGAGGTATGTTCCGTAACCTTCAAAAGACGGCCAAGGTTGCAAGTTGGGATCAATCAATTTGCCCGTATATCCTGCTGCTCTTGGCCCGTATACGGCATTGACATTGTTTGGATATGCATAGGCCCAAATCCAGTCTGGAGCCCACGACAACCATCCGGGTTTGGGAGATGGGTTGGGAATGCCCCAATCGCCGTCTCCGCTGATTTGGCAGCCCATCCGACCAATGCCATACGCAATCAACAGCGCTGGGGCTGTTGCATCGGCCAGACGTAGGAAATTCATCTTGTGACGTCTCGCAAATGCATAGACCGCCAATCCCCCGACGATGAGCCCCCCATAAATGGTCAGACCACCTAGAAAGGCATTCACGCTTGGTTGTTTCAAGAACGCCACAAACTCGTCGGGATATTCGAGGAGGTGGAACATCTTGGCTCCTAAAATTCCGCCAATGGCCGCTGCCGCGGTGATGCCCCCTACCAGGTCTTCGGGTCGAATGATTTGCTCAACTGTTTTGGGTTCTGGCAATCGATTACGCTGAACCTCCCAATAGCGCCAACCCACAAAAATCAATGCTCCCAAGATTCCCCAAAAGACATTGCCTTCTGTGCTGAACAAATGTGTTTGAGGCAGCCCCCCGTTTTGAAAAATGTCACCGGCATTGACAACGAGATAAAGCACTTTCCAACCGAGGAAGAATCCCATGACGGCTTGAAGACCCAGATCAAAAGGATTGGGAGCTTGACCAACGACAACTGAGGTTTTTTGAGATTGAAAATGTCCCAATTCAGCTTGACGTTGAAGTTCTTTTTTAAGGAGTGCATGGGCCACGAGAAAGGCCATTGCTACAAAGAACCCAAAGCTGTTGATGAGTTTCAACGCGGGTAGATCCCAGCCAAACAAATCGAGGAACGCACAGTACAAATTGGGATACATGGAACGAAACTACGTCAGTCAGACCAACCGTCCGTGAATCCATCCCAAGGGGTCAATGCGATTCAATTTGACCTTACGGATGTCGTTTCCGCGAACATGTTGTGCAGGAACGGCCACTCGAATGTAATTGGGAGAGTATCCCATTCGCAATCCGTCCTCTTCAGCTTCCTCAAAAAGAACATCCATTTCTTGACCGAGGAAGGCCTCGTAATGGGAGCGCTGGGCTTTCAGACTCAAATTGCGCAGAGTCTTGTTGCGCTCCTTTCTTTCTGGCACAGGAACGCTGTGAGGAATACGAAGGGCTGTTGTGTCTTGTCTTTCACTGTATGTAAACACATGTAAATAGCTTATTTCAAGTGATTTGATAAAATCTAATGAAGCAACAAAATTTTCCTTTGACTCCCCAGGGAAGCCCACAATGACATCCACCCCTATGCTTGCGTGGGGCATGCGTTTTCGTATGCGACGAACCCTGCTGTCATAGAGGCTTGTGCGGTAACGTCGGCGCATCGCGGAGAGCACTTCGTCGCATCCCGATTGAAGTGGGATGTGGAAGTGCGGCTGGAACTTACGCGATGTAGCTACAAAATCGATAAGCTCGTCAGTCAACAGATTGGGTTCAATGGATGAAATGCGAAATCGTTCGACCCCTTCTAGGACATCTAACTTTTGGACGAGGTCGAGAAGGGTTTCACCGTGGGCAGTGCCAAAATCACCAATATTCACTCCTGTCAAGACAATTTCCTTGGCGCCAGCTGTGATTGCCTTTTGTGCTTCAGCAACAGTTTGGGCAACAGTTGCACTCCGCGAACGCCCCCGTGCGAGTGGAATTGTACAGAACGAACAGAAGTAGTTGCAACCATCTTGGACTTTCAAAAAAGTGCGTGTGCGATCGCCACTGGAAAAGCCCGGGACAAAAGCCCGAACTTCTCGAATTTCACCAGAAATGGTTCGTGTCACTTCCGTCTTCTGTGCTCCTTCGAGATGAGCCACCAAATTGAACTTTTCTCCAGCACCCAAAACGAGGTCGACCCCGTCAATTTCAGCTATTTCTGAAGGTTTGAGTTGCGCATAGCAGCCTACGACCACAACAAAGGCCGAGGGATTGCTTTGCATGGCACGGCGCACAGCGTTGCGGCATTTGGCGTCAGCTTGATCGGTGACACTGCACGTATTGATGACAACGACGTCAGGAGCATCATCCAAGTGGACGCGCGCGTATCCCGCCTCAGCCAAATCACGCGCAAGGGTGGAGGTTTCACTGAAATTTA
>Ga0160422_10001501_pt1 | contig 14602 bp, 15 predicted proteins | sample Fk160mmetaG_FD_108192 | JGI IMG/M metagenome (GOLD analysis project Ga0160422, IMG submission 108192) | Marine microbial communities from the Central Pacific Ocean - Fk160115 60m metaG | ecosystem: Environmental > Aquatic > Marine > Oceanic > Photic zone | place: The Central Pacific Ocean...
ACCGGCCTGCCCTTTTCGCGGGGAGGCGAAAGAAGATCAGATTTCAAAGGTATTGCAACACTTATACACACGATTTTGGTCGCACAAACGCTTCTTTTTGCCTCGTGAGACTCGTCAGCCAATCCCTTCCGGTCACTTGCGGCCACTGGAACCTGCACCACAAAGGAAGATCCTGTCCGCTCAAGGACTTCGGATCCTCTCCTCATGAAGGGCAGCTCACCCACGCCTCTCGTTTCCAATGGTTCACCCTGTAGCCTGCCTCGGCATCAAGACCCGCGGTCAATAGCACCAACCTTGAGAACGCCTACATATGGAAGGTTCCGATAGAGGCCCTTATAATCAAGTCCGTAGCCAACCACAAATTCATCACCTACGTGGAAACCGACATAGTCCGATTCCACCTCGGCGGCCCGCTTCTTATCCTTACTCAAGAGGACGCAGGATTTAACCATGCCAGCCCCCTGCTCTCGAAGCTTTTCGTCGACTGCTGCAAGGGTGCGCCCTGTGTCGAGAATATCATCTATCAGAAGAACCGCCCGCCCGTCTACCTCGGGTAACCTTGCATCAAGGAAATCGACTCGCCCCGAGCTTTCGGTTGCTCCGTGGTAACTCGCCACATTGATACATTCAATTTCCAAGGGTATGGGCATCCGGCGAAGGAGGTCAGCCGCAAAAACAAGAGCTCCCTTCAAGATGACAATCACCACGAAGGTGCGGCCACTGAACTCCTCGAGAATCCGATCCGCCAGAACATTAAGGCGTTTCTCAATGACCCCCTCGTCTATGAGAACCTTCGCAATATCCTCGTCCATGAGCACATCCAATCATCTCCGCCCGCCCTGCGAAACCCAAACTCGCCATCTCAAGCGGGGCACCTCCCTCATGGCTCCCGCGACCATTTGGGATCTTTCCTCCGGGTCCACCCCAAGCTGCTCGGAATGATCGTGGAAATATTCCTCGTAACGGACCAGATATCAGCGAAAATCAGGGTGACCATGAAATATGCACTTACAGTCATCTCGTTTTTCTTTTGTCTCTGTCTCTTCCTGACCTCATGCGGCGAGAAAGACCCCGCCCCCTCTGAAGGTCCCGCCGGCGATACAACCCCGGTAAAGGCTGATGCCCCCACCACGCCCTCAAGCGAGTCCTCGGAAGAGGAAAGTGCTACTGAGGAAACGCCAGAGGCGGCCACCGAAGACCCGACACCCGCGGACCCTGCACCGACACCGGACCCTGCACCGACACCGGACCCTGCACCTGCACCGGACCCGGAACCCGCAGAGGACCCTGCAGCCAAAAAGCCTGCGCCTGCCTCTGTGATCGCTTTTACAGCAGAGCTCCGGGAAAAAGGCGTCCTGGAACTCATTGAGGAGTTGGAAGAGGCCGAGGAGGATGGCGGAGAGAACCCCTTGCAGATTCTCGATAATCTCAGGCGTCTGAATGAATTGAGTGATGTCCTCAGCACCATAAATACCGAAGAACTCCCTGAGGATCTGAAGGAGCCGGTCGACCGGTTCCGTGACGCCACCTCGGATACGGCGGCCCATATGGAGGAGATGCCTATTCCGGTAGATATCCTGACTGCTGGTCAGGAGGCCATCGGACAATGGTTCGGTGAGAAAATGGCTGAGGACCCACTTTTCCTCCAAAGCATGGAGGACTGGGGAGAAACCATGCAGGAGCTCGGTGGAGAAATGGAGGATTCCGGTGGTGCCATCGAAAGAGCGTTTGACGCCTACGATATCGATCCTCTTGCTCCTTAGGAGCCTAAGAATACCCACGACCTTTCAGAGCCGCATGAAAAGTGCTAGGATAACCCATGCGCTCATTTCTCTTTCTGATTACCCTCCTGCCGAATCTGCTTGCTGCGGAGCCAACTCTCCGCGTTAGCCCCGCGCTCTCCCTGAGCTTTTCTACCGAAAAAGGCTCATTGCACCAGCTGCAGGTCAAGAAAACTGACCCCAAGGGGCACTTCGTCTGGAGGAACGTTGGTTCTGCCATTGTAGGAACCGGATTTCGCTGGTCCACCCTCCAACCTGAGGGAGAATATCGTCTTCAGACCCCAAGCGAGGAGTGGGTGCTTGTCTGGTCCGACGAGTTCGGTGGAGATCGCATAGACTTCACCAAATGGGCCCGGGAGGAGAATAATTACGGAGGCGGCAACAACGAGCGACAAGCATACCGAACAGACCCTAAATACAGTTACGTTGAAGATGGATCTCTGAACATAGCTGTCTACCGCGACCCACACACCACCAGCGACGGCAGGACGCAGCCTTATTCTTCCGCCCGGCTGCGCACAATGAACCGAGGAGACTGGACGTTCGGAAGATTCGAAATTCGTGCAAAACTCCCGGACGGACAGGGCATCTGGCCGGCCATCTGGATGATGCCAACCAACTCTCCCTACGGCAGCTGGGCTGCCGGAGGGGAAATCGATATTGTCGAATCCAGAGGCAACAAGGTCACCGAAACTGTTGGAGCTCTCCACTTTGGTGGAAAGTGGCCTGGTAACGTTCACCTCGACCACACCTATAAATTCCCGGGAAAGAATGCGGCCGAGGATTTCCACGTGTATGCCGTGGAGTGGAATGCAGACACGATCTCATGGTTTGTAGATGGGGTACGCTGGAAAACCCGAAAAAATAATGAATGGTGGTCTGCAAGTGCACGCCAAAATCCCTCTGCACCATACGATCAACCCTTTCATCTAATACTGAATGTAGCTGTGGACGGACGTTTCTTTGAGCAAGATGACCAGAAAGCAGACCGAATACCGACAAACGCTTTTCCCCAGGTGATGAAAGTCGACTATGTCAGGGTCTACCAGTGGGCCAGATAGAAGTTTCTCCTGAAAGGCTTGAAGCAATACAAATTACACTGATTTTGATAAATCCGCGTATATTAGAACGAGATGAGCAAAGAAAAGATCCGCCTGGCCGACTTGCGTGAAAACTATCAGCGAGGAGGCCTCAGCGAAGGTGAAGTTTCTGCAGACCCTTTCGTTCAGTTTGAGAGCTGGCTTAATGACGCTGTGGAAGCGGGTGTGACCGAGCCCAACGCCATGACCCTGGCTACCGCGAACCGTGAGGGAGAGCCCTCTGCCCGTACTGTGCTACTCAAGGGCCTGGACCAAGGCTACTTCAGTTTCTTCACAAACTATCATTCGAGAAAATCCAAGGACTTGGAAACCAACCCAAGGGCTTCGCTCGTCATTCATTGGCGAGAGTTGGAGCGACAGATCATCATCCGGGGAACCGTCTCCCGAACAACCAAGGAAGAGTCGAGAGACTACTTCCAATCAAGGCCGAGGGGTGCCCAGATCGGCGCATGGGTATCCGAGCACCAAACCTCCTCCATTCCAGATCGGTCACATCTCAAGGACCGGGAAGCGCAATTACAGAGCAAATGGCCTGAGGGCACTCAGGTTCCCCTCCCCCCTTTCTGGGGGGGATACCGGGTTGCCCCAGACTATATTGAGTTCTGGCAAGGACGCCCCAGCCGATTACATGACCGACTGGTCTACACGCCTGAAGAATCGCAATGGATCCTCTCGAGGCTTAGCCCTTGAGTTCGCCATTACGAATTTTCTGCAATCTAACACGTTCCTGCTGGAGAAACACAGGAAGCAGCGTGTCCTCGATATAGTGAAAGGCCTCCTGCATGCCGGCGTCTCGATACAACTGACCGATCTGAGCCTCTACCTGGGTTGGATTACCAATCCCCCGGAGAAAATCGTTGGAAGTGAAACGGATAAACTTCTCACCATCCAGGGCACCCTCCTGTTTCAAGATCCATTCCCTCACGAAAAGGGCGAGAACCGCATCCCCAATCCAGGCTTCCTCCCGCTCTCGTGTAAGTCGCTCTTCGTTGTGCTTCATCGAGAAGGCTCTAGGTAGACTCTATCCGGAGTTTTTTCTCAAGTCGTTCCCGCATTTCACGTTCTGATTCCGGATCCCAGTAACCGCTATCAAGCTCGATAAAAATGCCCGAATAGGGCAGAGCTGTTGAGGTCTTGAAGACGAGCACAGTGAATTTATTAGCACTATCTTCCAAGAGAAGAGATAGGGACCGGAATTCCATTTCCCTTGCCGGGTAACCTCGAAGAGTGGCTTCTATCGTGCGCCTGTATCTTCCAATTCCAGGGGCCCGATCGTTTGGGATTTCAGCCAGCTCCCTAGGCAGATAGATCCGTGGCGTCACATTCTGAACCCGTTCCAATTCATCCAGAACTTCCTGAAGAACCTCGGGAATTTCATCCTCAATGAAGATGGTTCTCACTCCGGGCCTACTATGGAGGGGAAATGCTGCATCCCCGATCACTATCCAATTGCGATACCCGAGGGTCTGTAACTCCTGCTTGATGGCTCTTGTCCACGAGCGCGAGCGACGAGGTTCATCATAGCCCCCTCCCGCCCCGGAGCAGCCCGTGAGAAACGAGACCGGAAAAAGGCAAAGAGCCAAGATCAGGGGTGAGCGACTTTTGTTCACGGCACGCCATTTTATGCCTCTAAGAGCCTCTGTCAACGAGGGTGAACTGCCATCCATGCCTCAGCCAATGAACCTTCCCTCCGGTTCTCGTGCTTGGCCGAATTGGAAGAATAACTGCAAATAACGAGGCGATTCAGACCATAGCTGCCAGACAAATCTCAGTCTGAACGCATGGAGGTGTTCCCTTCAAACTGCTTACGGAGTGCACCTGCATCAACTTTGCCCATGGCTGTTCTCGGCAATCGACGCACAGCAAAGATCTCATCGATCCTTAAAATACCAGCCTTACCATCGTTTACTCGCGTGAGGAGATCCGGATGCCCAGCGAGATCCTCTTCGACGAACAGCATCAGGCGAGCCCCTCTCCTCCTGTCGGGAACCGCAAGTAGACACACATTCTCACACCCGGGGAATTCTCTTATTTCGCGCTCCCTCGCCTCGACGTCGACAAGCTCCCCAAGAATCTTCACTGCCCGGTCCGCCCTGCCAATCATGGTCAGGTGCCGACCTCTGATCTCGACTAAATCACTACTCTTGAACCACCCTTCCTCGCCCCGGGTTTTCTGCAGGGATATCTCTCCACAATGTATTTCAATATAACACTCACAAAGCGCTGTCCCTTTGAATTCGAGGCGTCCATCCGCACTTGTGCGGCACGCCCAGATCGGAAGAATTGGAAGATCATCTGCCCGAAAAGGCTCTACCAGTGAATCCAGGCCGGCAGTCGCTATCTGAGATCCTGCCTCGGTCATTCCGTAGGTTTGCAACACCGGCCACCCAAGCTCACGAGCAAGTTTTCCATCTCTCTCATTCAATCTTCCACCACCAGCAATAACGACGCGTAAAGACCGGGGAGCCGTTAAACCTAGCGCAATCAAGTCATGAACCTGGGTGGGAACAAGCGAAGTCACGGTGGAGCGGTCTGATTCAACTGCTTTCGCGAAACGAGCTGCATCCCAGCCGCCTTCCATGATGCTGAGGGGGCAACCCGCCTCGTAAGCCCTTGCCACAACTCCGAAGCCACCAACGTGAAATGTCGGAAGCGCTAGCATGAAGCGATCTGCCTCTGACACCGCGAGGTGTTTGTTTACTGCACGAGCTGACGCGAGAAGAGCTTTTCGACGAAACAACACCCATTTTGGAGGACCGGAGGAACCGGATGTGGCAAAGACCACCCCCTCTTGCCCATCGAGAACATCACGTATCCCCTTGCCTTCCCGTTTCCGCCCCGGAGGGGACAGGATACAGCACCCCTCCGACTCCCAGAATTCGTCCCCGGTCAGCTCAGGCGTTTCCATGGCAACTTTTCTAGAAGATCATCAAACCCAAGACCAGTTCCTCCCGGGGAATTGAATTCTGGCCCTGCACACCCCAACCGCTCCGTAAATTCATCCGCCTCAAAAAGCTCATGGGTCTGCAGTCCCCCGGTCGCGAGATTAACCCCTTCCCTCGCTATTTTTCCTGCCATGTAGGCCGCAAAGCACTGTCCCAGCGGATGATCCATGTTGCTGGTTACCACCACCTGTCTTCCTTCAAGTGCCCCGGCCCTGAGATCTGCTCGCACAGGCTTTACCACCAGAATATCCTCCCCATTTTCAAGACGATGAGAGCCGCGATCCCTTGCTAGCCTAAGCCCTGATATTTTCCGGATGCGGCTCCAGTCTGTCCGGTTCCACGGGCAAGGATCCTCGAGAAAGTCGATTCGGTCCCGTAGCCCGTCAGAGAAAAGCTCACATAAGGTCACCGTCTGCTCCGCCGTTAGAACCTCATTGAAATCTATGCGCCATCCCAGGTGTGGCCAATTTCGCGCCATTGCCTCCAAGTGATTCAAATGATCTTTGAATGTGGGGTCACCCTTTAGCTTTATCACTCGATAGCCTCTGTGAACTGATTCTTCAACTGCTTCCACGGAGTATTCTGTCAGGGTGGCATGGCTTTGCGGAATATATTGCATCACGGAGTCAATTAAGGAATCCCCCGCCTCGCGGGCAGCACCATCGACCAACATCATCCTCCAACTTCCTCGGGCCATATTAGAAACTACCTCATCACGACGCAATTCTCCCAGCAGGTCGTCAAGACATGGATCTCCCAGTTCCGGCCACGGGTGCAGGCATCCAAACCCTTCTCCGGCACGCAGTAGGGCCCCCTCAAACTCTCTCCGTGAAGAAACCGCGTTCAGTTTCTTTTTGGTTTTGAGGGTGTACTTCCAATGGTAGATCGGCTCCATCGCCAGCGGTAGATGATATTTCAGGTTGGACTCGCAACACTAGAGGGCAACTGCCACCGTAAACAGTGCGGCGAACAACATTAACTGAACCGCCGCGATCAAGAGAAATCGGTTATAGCGACGACCCGGCGGAGTAGACCATACCCCGTCCACGCAGAATAGCCCGGCGAAATACCAGGGTATACTCAGAACCGGAAACCATGGCACCCCGTACGAAAACCCAACGAAGGAGAGAGCCATTGCCACAGCGACAAATCCAGTGATCATTCGATGAACCGCAACCTCTCCAAAACGAACCGCCAGCGTCTTTTTGTTGCTTTTCCTGTCCTCCTCTACATCCCTCAGGTTGTTGATCGCGATCAGAAGTGCACTAAGCAAACCAACCTGCAATCCCAGAATTACCGCGGGCCAATCCCATTGCCCGGTCTGGACAAAAAAACTGCCCCCCACCGCGACAAGGCCAAAAAAGAGGACCACGAACAGCTCTCCCAGACCAAGATAAGCGAGAGGAAAAGGTCCTCCAGTATAGCCATAAGCCAGATACAGTGAAGGAATACCGATCCCGACGATCACCCATCCCCGGCATTGCAAAAGTGGAATGGAGCAGAGGCATGCTACCAGAAGGCATACCAAGGCCCCGCGATATACCGCACGCGGTGAAAGCAGACCGCTTGCTGTGACCCGTCGGGGACCAAGACGCTTCTCCGTGTCAGCTCCACGTTCAAAATCAATCGCGTCGTTAAAAAGGTTGGTCGCAATCTGGATTGCCCCTGCGCCCAGAAGAGTCCAGACGGCCAGATACCAGTTGATATTCCCCGTGGAGTGCCATGCAAGAGCACAGCCAACCCAGACCGGAACAATTGCCGCTGGCAGGGTTTTCGGGCGCGCCGCTATAACATAGCTCTTTAGCATATTGGCCGTTCAAGGAAACCGGGGGAACTTTCTGAAGTCTGGATCCCTCTTCTCCAGAAAAGCCTTTTTCCCCTCCTTCGCCTCCTCGGTCAGATAATAGAGCAAGGTTGCGTTACCTGCGAGGTCGAGTAATCCCATCTGGCCGTCGCAATCAGCATTGAGAGCGGTTTTGAGGCACCTGAGAGCGAGCGGCGAGTGCCGTAGCATGTCTCGGCACCACTCTACCGTTGTCTCCTCAAGGCGACCATAGGGAACCACGGTATTCACAAGGCCCATTTCTAAAGCTTCCTTGGCATCATACTGGCGGCAGAGGAACCATATTTCGCGGGCCTTCTTCTGCCCAACGATACGAGCCAGATAGCTTGACCCCAGTCCTCCATCAAAACTCCCAACCTTGGGCCCGGTCTGTCCAAACCGGGCATTCTCAGCAGCAATTGTGAGATCGCAAACCACATGAAGAACATGCCCTCCTCCGATTGCGTATCCAGCAACCATCGCAACTACCGGCTTGGGAAGGCTCCTGATCTTTTTCTGGAGATCCAGAACATTCAATCTGGGAACCCCATCACCTCCCACGTAACCACCTTCTCCGCGCACCTTCTGATCTCCTCCAGAGCAGAAGGCCTTTTCACCCTCTCCGCAAAGAATGACTACCCCGACTCCCTCATCTTCATGAGCCAGCTCGAACGCCTTCATAAGCTCCTTCACTGTTAGCGGACGAAAGGCGTTCCTCACTTCCGGACGATTAATCGTCAATTTCGCGATCTGCCCATCTTCGCTTTTTTCGTAGCGGATATCCTCAAATTCGGCTGCCGTGATCCATTTCACCCCGGAATGATGGCTCAGGCCCCGCCCACTGCAACTATCGATTAACCACGTCGAGCAAGTGTTCAACACATTGCAGGAATTCTTCAGGAGCCTCCCATGGCACCCTGTGTCCAGCTTTGACCGGCCCGAGCAGATAACCATCGGGCATCTCCTTCCATACGGAATCTGTCAGACTCACGAATTTCGGATCCCTGCTCCCAGAGAGCCAGAATACTGGCCGGGTAATACTCGCCAGCAAGCTCCTTAGATTCTCCTGCTTTCCCAATGACCATGAAGTAAACCCCCTCGCGACGGCTACCTGCCTCTCGCGGAGAATGCGACGATCCGCGAGTGGAGTCTCACACTGTCCCTGCAGGACGGGCTGAGCCTCCCACGCCTCGAGGAAACTGTCCCACTTTCCCGCAAGGATCTTGGCAGCCCACTCTGCATCAGCTGCCATCCGTGGAATCTTTTCCTCCTCGCTCTCGAGTCCGGGATGAACCGAAATCATCATGGCTCCACCCCATGCCTCGGGGTCCTCAATAAGGGCATGCAGGGCTAGCCGTCCACCCATGGAGTAACCGATCAGCACTGGAGGTGCCGATGCATTCCGCGCTTCCCTGCAAAGCTTTCCTGCGAAATCCTCAAAACTACATTCTCCATCCTGAAGGTAACTCCATAAATCGATCGCGTGCACCCGATGACCTTCCTGTTCAATCCTTCTCTTGAAAACGTCCCAGTCAGCAGCAAGACCTACGGCCCCATGAAGACACCACAGGTTCATGAATCCCACACCTCCCAGAACTCCGTTGTCTGTTTCTCATCAGGCCGCAACTCCAGCACCAGAGGGTTCGCGTGGTCCATCAGGTCGAAGTCGTCACGACTCGCAACCAACTGGTAACTGAGACCCCACATCGAGGCCCACGATTCGAATCTCCTGTCGTGCCCATTGACGACCGATGTTCGCTCATCCTCACTCATTTCCTTAAAGGCCGGGAGACGTTCAAAAATGCGACCACCACTATTGTTGATGACAACCAGCACCCTTCCTCTTCCATCATCCAGATCGAGAAAGGCAGGTGCGGTCAGGTCATAAAGGACCGTCAAGTCACCAAAAATCCCCCACGCCTTGTCATGTCCAACTGTGGACCCTAGCCATGCTGAGAGCTGTCCGTCGATGCCATTAGCGCCCCTGCTCGCCTGCACCCCCTCGACCGGAACCGTCATCTGCGCACACAGATTCCACTCACGGATTGGAAGACTGTTGCCAAGGAAAAGACTGTTGCCAGTCGCCACATGCGACGAGAGGACCCGCACCAACCCAGGCTCACTGTCGGGGTAACGTTCGAGTAGCTCCTCCAGGACTCCTCGTCGCTTTCCTGAACTACGAAGCAAATCGAGAACATCTCCAACTCTCGGGACAGCGCCCATCCCCCTGAGCACATCATGCACTCTCCCTGTAATCACCTCTGAATCCCGGGCCAGACCCGAGAATCCGGTGCGAGTGATCGAGAGCACCTCAATTTCAGGGCAGCTCTCGAGATCTCTCCAAAAACGGCCTACAGGCACATCCCCGAGGCGCAGCACCCTCCCCGCATCGCATTCACGCAGGAGCGCGTCTCCATCCGTTAGCACGATTCCTCCAAGCACCTCCCTCAATCCACTGGTCGCATCAGCCAGAACAGGAGCACCAAGGGACTTGAGAAAGTGATACACTTCTTCCCGCTCATCTTCTTCAAGCCCCCCTGCCAGCACAACAAGCCCACCGAGGGTCTGCTCAAGAAAATCAACCAGTTTTATGACCGGAGGACGGGGCACTCTTGGTTCCCCAACCGCCCTAACCGGCAAGGCTAGAACGGGAACTTCTTCATGCTCCCGGAGGCAAATATTAAGGTGCCATGGGCGCAAACCACTCCACTCTGCCAGAGGGGATTCCTGTTCACCACTCATATCGCTGCAACCCTCCACGTAATTTCCGAATATTCCTACCTGCTCAATGGCCTGTGGAGCACCGCTGGCGCGATACCCCGATGGTCGATCTCCAGTGATAAGAATCAGAGGTCGCTGCTGGTAGTGCGCCTCGATCACCGCTGGCAGGAGCTCGGCCACAGCGGTGCCGCTGGTTGTAATGACCGCGATGGGAGACTTTGACTCACGAATACGACCAAGCGCAAAAAAAGCTGCGCTGCGCTCCTCAAAATGACTCCAGACCTTGACACCCTCACAACGGATCACCGAAAGTACCAGTGGCAGATTACGCGCGCCCGCACAGACGACAAATTCTCTCACTCCCCTCCCTAGACAGGCTTCCAGTGCTTGAGCTGCCGCTTGGCTCATCGCAGCAACCCTAGATGGCCAACCGAATCCCGCGCAAGCCTCACATTCATTCTGCACAGAAACTTCACGGCCCCTGCTGGCAGGCATCCAAATTGAACGGGCTTAGCAAGAACGCAACCTCATGTGATTCATGCCAGAGCCTTTCCTGCGCACCGACCCGCTAAGAAGGCGCTTCTCTCCGCAGCGTTCTTCTCCCTGGGAGCAGGAATCCCTTACACCCCAAACATACTACGAACAGATTCTCTTTTAAGACGGAGCTCTCGCCACTCGCTCACAAGACGACTTTCCTCAATAACACCACATCCCGAGGGCACGGAAACCTTTTTACCGAGCCAGTGGACCATCCGTATCGCCACAAGTATCTCACAGGCCCCATCTTGAAATAGCCCAAATGGCGAGCCGAACCACAAGGGACACCCGAGGCGATGGCGCCAGGAAATCAAATCGGCGAGGGTTTCTGACGTCCGGGGAAGAGGCCCTAGGGCCGGTGTTGGGTGCAGTAGACTTACCAATCGATCAATTGTCTCCTTTTTTCCGAGCTCAACGTCAATCGCACTATGATAATGAACAAGTGGGCCCAAGTCCATGATCTCACGCGGATGGCGGATGGTCTCGCCTAGGTCAGATAGCTTGGAAAGGAGGGTTTGAGCTACAAACTCGTGCTCCCTGATCTCTTTTTCATCGGCTTCAAACGCCTCTCGCTCTTCTACCCGTGCCGTCCCGGCAAGAGCCATGGCGTGAAGAATTCCATCGCTCAGTTCAAAAAGTAATTCGGGGCTGAGCCCCACCACTCCCTCGTCTCCGTCAATCCACCCATAGGGACGCTGCGGTGCGCTCCATCGCGACAATGCTGAGCCCAGGCCTTTGCAACTTCCTCTCCGGAGCTTCCCGTTGGCAGTGGCCACCGGCACTGATTTTTCGATAGAGCCGCTACGAATCGCCTGGGAAACCTCGGCGAACACTTCAGCAAACGAGTCGACCTCGGGTTCTTCCCATACGATCTCAGGGAACTCTTCCATGAGAAAATCGGGAGAATCTCCTGGCGGCAAGGATTCAACCCTCGAGGGAACAAACCATGGTTGGGAGCATGAAAGCGCGAAATCGTTCCGGTAAAACGCGACACCCCTCTTCGGGGGAGCCGGGTGACTCTCGAACGGACCTCTACCGACCACCAATCCACCATCGGGGCTACCGAATACGGCTGCATTCATCGAGCGGTCCTCCAACAGAAAAACCTAGGCAACCGCATTGGAAATCAGGTCAAGGAAACTTCCTGCCTCCAAGCTTGCCCCTCCGACCAATGCGCCATCGATATCTTCCCTAGCCATCAGGTCCGCGGAGTTTGAAGCCTTCACACTTCCCCCATATTGGATGCGCGTCGCCTCAGCAATCTCCTTCCCAAACTGTTCTGCCACGAGAGTCCGAACGAACGCATGCGCTTCCTGAGCCTGCTCCGGCGTTGCAGTCACTCCAGTTCCGATGGCCCAGACGGGCTCGTAAGCAAGCACTACCGCTGACATGTCTTCATGGGAAAGGTCAGCCAGCCCTCCACTCACTTGGCGGCGTAGCACCTCTTCCAACTGACCACTTTCTCGTTCCTGCAGTGTTTCTCCTATGCAGAAAACAGGCTGAAGGCCTGCAGCAAGGCACTTCTTGACCTTTGTATTTATCAACAAGTCATCCTCCCCATAGATCGAGCGCCGCTCACTATGGCCCAGAATCACGTGGTTGACCCCCAGTTCATTCAACATGGTGGTAGACACTTCTCCCGTAAAAGCACCCTCTTCCTCCTGGGAGGCATTCTGGGCGCACAGGGCGACCGGGGACTCTACCAGCAACCCGGAGGCCGCGGGAATCGAGACAAACGGCGGAGCGATGACTATATCACATGCTTCTGCCAGTTCCCGGGCTCGTGGAAGAAACGACTCAATAAAGGCTGCTGTCTCAGCAGGCCCCTTGTTCATTTTCCAGTTTGCCGCAATGATCAGTTTACGCTCCATAATCGTAGAGTTTTAGAGATTGGTGAGGGCTGCCACCCCCGGAAGATCTTTTCCTTCAAGCAATTCAAGAGAGGCGCCTCCCCCAGTTGAGATAAACGACATCCTCTCTCCAAGGTTATACTTTTTCACCGCTGTAACAGAATCTCCTCCGCCCACAATGGTGAGGGCCTCCGATTGGGCTACGGCCTCGGCAACTTTTCTTGTCCCTTCAGAGAACGAGGAAATCTCGAAGACTCCCATCGGCCCGTTCCAGACAATTGTTCCCGCCGTCGCGATCTCATCACAAAAGCGTTTTATCGTGACATCCCCTATGTCAATTCCCTCCCAGTCTTCCTCTATTTCGCCTCCATCCTCATATACTGAAGTCACTTTTGTCTCTGCTCCCTCCCGGAATTCTCTGGTCACTCGTGTATCCGATGGAAGGAGAATCCTTACCCCTTTCGCCTTTGCCTTGGCGAGGATCTCGAGGGCCAGATCAGACTTGTCAACCTCCAGCAGGCTGCGCCCCATGCCGTAACCCTGCGCATGCAGAAAGGTGAAAGCCATTGCTCCTCCGATGATAAGCGAATCTGCCTTTTCCAGCAGGGCTGTTATCACTTCGATTTTATCACTCACCTTTGCTCCACCAAGAATAACAACAAAGGGCCTCGAAGGCTCAGCCAGTTTTTCACAGAGAAACTCAAGCTCCTTCTCAATTAGAAATCCCATCGCGCTCTTCTCCACGTGATGGGTCACTCCCTCAGTGGATCCATGCGCTCGGTGAGCAGTCCCAAATGCATCATTCACAAAGAAGGACGCGCTGCCTGCAAGCTCTTTCGAGAAACTCTCATCATTTTCTTTTTCTCCCGCATGAAAACGGGTGTTCTCCAGAAGAAGTATCTCCCCTGCCCCCAACTGTTCGCGCTGTCCCGCTGATTCTTCCCCTACACAGTCCTCGGCGAACAAAACCTCTCGACCGAGCAACTGACTCAGCCTCAATGCCACTGGCTTGAGTGAGAAACGAGGATCCTGCTCTCCCTTGGGCCTTCCAAGATGAGAGCAAAGAACCAGTTTGGCTCCTCCTTCCAGAAGATGCCTTATCGAGGGTATGGCTCCCTCTATCCGTGTCTCATCTGTAATTTCCCCATCTTCGAGAGGGACATTGAAATCCACTCTCATGAGGACCTCTTTTCCCTCGACCGGGAGATCTCTTATACTGATCTTGGCCATGCGGTAATGAAGATGGCGATCGGGGAAAGCTCCAACGACCCCTACCCTGCCAACAGGGCCATGGCATCCGCCGCCCTGCAGGAGTAGCCCCATTCATTGTCATACCAGGAGCACACCTTCACCAGATTTCCCTCGAGAATGGTAGTAAGGCCGGAATCAAAAATAGAGCTGTGCTGGTTCCCGACAACATCAGCAAGAACCAACGGCTCTTCACTATACTCAAGCACAGCGGCCATTGGTCCGGAAGAGGCCGCAGCTTCGAAGGCTGCGTTTACTTCCTCCGCGGTTACTGACACCCCGTCCTTTAATTCAGCAACGAAATCAGTAAGAGATCCCGTAGGAGTTGGAACGCGGAATGCTCCGCCATTGAGTTTCCCTTGCAGCTCTGGGATGACGAGCCCAATGGCTCTGGCCGCCCCAGTGGATGAAGGCACGATACTGACCGCGGCAGAACGAGCCCGCCGGAGATCCCCATGGGGAGCATCGAGGAGATTCTGGTCTCCCGTGTAGCTGTGGATCGTGCTCATAAACCCTCGCTCGATTCCCCAGTTATCGTGCAACACTTTTACCATGGGTGCGAGACAGTTGGTCGTGCAGGAGGCATTAGAAACAATAT
>Ga0160422_10001503_pt1 | contig 14594 bp, 7 predicted proteins | sample Fk160mmetaG_FD_108192 | JGI IMG/M metagenome (GOLD analysis project Ga0160422, IMG submission 108192) | Marine microbial communities from the Central Pacific Ocean - Fk160115 60m metaG | ecosystem: Environmental > Aquatic > Marine > Oceanic > Photic zone | place: The Central Pacific Ocean...
CAAGTATGTTTGTCCCTTGATGGTGGAGATTTAAATTATTCAAGTACCCAAGATATTGCTGGCTTCCAGTTTAATCACAATGGATGTATTACTGGCGCTGCAGGTGGAGATGCTGAAGCAAATGGATTTACCGTTTCTGCTAGTGGATCTGCAGTTCTTGCATTCTCTTTTACTGGTTCTGTAGTTCCAGCTGGAGATGGAACCCTAGTTATTTTAGATGGTGACGTGACTGAAGATTGTCTTTCTAATTTAATTTTCTCTGATATTCAAGGTGCTCCTTTAGTTGCCGGTTTTCCTTTTGTTGAGGTACTTGGCTGTACCAATGAAAATGCATGTAACTATAATGAAAATGCAAATACCGACGATGGCTCATGTGATTTTCCTGAGCTAGGCTTTGATTGTGATGGTAACTGTACAGCTGAAATAGATTGCTTTGGAATCTGTGGTGGTGGTGCTGTAGAGGATTGTTTTGGCGAATGTGGAGGATCTGCGGTAGAAGATGAATGTGGGGTGTGTGATGGTAGTGGCCCAGAGCCAAATTTTGATTGTGATGGAAATTGTATTGTAAATGTTGATTGTAATGGCGTGTGTGGTGGTGGAGCATATCCGATGAATTATTGTTTAGATACTGATGGTGATGGACTTGGTAACCCTGGGACAGAAATTCAAGAGTGTATTGATCCTGATTACTTTTCTCTGGGAACTTGTTCTGATTCAAACTGTGATAGTTATGACTATAATGATTTAAATGGAAACGGAACATTCGACGCAGACGATGAGCCGCTTTGCTGGTGCGATAATCTTTGTTCTGGATTTGGAGACTGCTGTCCTGATTCATGTGCAAACTGTGGCTATGATTGTGGAAGAGAATTTACAGCTGGTCAAAATGATTTATATTTTAGAACTCATGATATTGATGGAAATAGAATTATGAATAATAACACAAGAGATTGTAGCTCAGATGTATGCTTATCTCTTGATGGAGGTAATCTAAATTATTCTTCAGGTTCAGATATAGCCGGTTTCCAAATTTTTCATGATGGATGTATATCAAATGCTTCTGGAGGAGATGCGACTGCAGCTGGATTTACAGTTTCTACAAGTGGTACGGTTGTATTAGGTTTTTCATTCACGGGTTCAGTTATTGCTGCTGGTGATGGAACTTTAGTATTACTCGAAGGGGAAGTTAGTCAAGATTGCATGCCTAATTATATATTCTCAGATGTCAATGGAAATCCATTAACATGGGAGTTTGATGATGGGCAACCTGATCCAGTCTATGTAGCTGATTGTAGTGATGTCTATCCTGATTGTGAATTTAATGAGTATGATTGCGCTGGAGAATGTGGAGGTAGTGCTCAAGAAGACCTTTGTGGTGAATGTGAAGGAGATAATACATCCTGTACTTTAGAATGTCCTTCAGGTACAGATGTATGTCTAACTATCGACGGGTCAAATCTTGATTATTCAAGCACAATGGATATTGCAGGTTTTCAATTCAATCATAATGGCTGTGTCGAAGTCGCTAGCGGTGGAGATGCAGAAGCAAATGGTTTTTCAGTTTCAACGAGTGGAAGTGCAGTTCTTGCATTTTCATTTACTGGATCTGTAGTTCCAGCAGGCACAGGTACATTAGTTGTTCTTGATGGTGATGTAGATTATAGTTGTTTATCTAATTTAATTTTCTCAGATGTCAATGGAGAACCTTTAGTGGTAAGTTTTCCAATTCCAACATTTTATGGATGTACAGATAATTTAGCATGTAACTATGACTCTAATGCGAATGCTGATGATGGAAGTTGTGAATATCCTGAAGAAAATTTTGACTGTAATGGTAACTGTATTGAAGATATAGATTGTAACGGTATCTGTGGTGGTGGAGCAGTAGAAGATTCATGTGGAGTGTGCGAAGGTGATGGTTCCAGCTGCACGGTTCAATTATCTTTTGGCGCAGTTGGTGATTCATCGCTCGAGATTTTAATTAATACTCCTGTAGATGTTGGTGGATTTCAATTTGCTGTACCAAGTTTAGCAACTTTAGGTAATGCTTCAGGTGGATATGCAGCAGAAAATGACTTTAGTGTTTCTACTTCTAACCCATCAGAAGATATGTCTATGGTTCTTGGATTTTCATTTACAGGTGGTATTATTCCTGCGGGTAGTAATGGTGTACTATTTAACGTTGACTATGTTTGTGAATACCCAGGTCCTAATACTGCGTGCATTGAAGATATAATAATTTCAGATCCTCAGGGTGGATCACTTCCATCGGTATTTGTAGGTGAGTGTGCTGAGGTTGGAGCTGACCCCGTTTCAGGTTGTATAGATTCAGAGGCATGTAATTTTAATCCAGATGCAAATTTAGATGATGGTTCTTGCTTGTATGATGATTGTGCTGGTGAATGTGGTGGTTCTGCAGAATTTGATGATTGTGGTGTATGTGAGGGAGATGGTGAAAGTTGTGCAGTATATATTGAATCTAGTGTAGCAACAACAGTCGATGAGTCAGTTCTAGAAGATCTTGATTCATTTGCTGAAGATTTTGAATCATTCCTAGAATCTGAATTAAATCTTCCAGATGGATCCGTAGAAGTTACATTTATTTCAGTAAGTTCATCTGATAGGGATGATGTAGAAATAACAATTGATTACACAATAACTCTTTCTGAGGAAGAACTTGCAGAAACTAATTTTACTGGAGAAGATGATATTAATCAGGCACTAGAGCAAACTGAAACAGCTATAGAAGATGAGGGTGGTCTTCCTGAATTTGTATACGGATGTACCGATGAATCTGCTGATAATTATAATCCAGATGCAAATATAGATGATGGCACATGTGAAACTGGTGGCTCAAGTGTCATTGATTATTGTATAGATCTTCATTTTGGTGCAAATCTTGTAAGTTTTTATGCGCTTCCAGATGATGTATCAGTTGGAAATATGATGTCGTCCCTTGATGGTGTTGTTACTGGAGTAATTGGTGAAGGTGTAGCTGCAAGTCCAAATCCAGTTCTTGGCTGGGTTGGTAGTTTATCAAATATTTCACCAACTTCAGGATATTGGGTAAAGGTTTCAGAAGGTTCTCAGCTTTGCTTGAATGGTGCTACTCCTCTTGACCCAGCTAATACAACATATGATTTACATTTTGGTGCAAACCTTATCTCATTCCCAAGTGCAGGTAGTGTAGACTTAGCTACTGCGATTCCTGATGATGTAGAAGGTTCATTTACTGGAGTTATCGGTGAAGGTGTAGCTGCAAGTCCAAATCCAGTCCTTGGTTGGGTTGGAAGTTTAAATGCATTCGAAGGAGGTAAAGGGTATTGGGCTAAAGTTGATGCTGCAATTGAATTTGAGTTTATTGCAGATGAAACCAGTTCTCGATTACAGGAAGTTAATGCTTTTGAAGAGTTTGGATATACTCAGTCTACTGAGCAAGCATTCTACTTTATTGAAGATATTAGATTTACTGATGGATCTAGTATAGAAAAGGGAGATATTGTTCTAGCTTACAATGATAATGTGCTTGTTGGAGCACGTGAGTGGATAGGTAGTTTTACTGATATACCAGCAATGGGATCAGATGGATCTTTCTCAACTATTGGCTACTGTAATACTACTACTAAACCTGAATTCAGAGTAATTAAAAGCTCAACTGGTGAGGAGTTTATTTTAGATATAGATGCTCCAGAGTGGTCTTCAAATGAGATATATCAATTAGGCGTTCTTAATGTAGATAATGAAATCTCACCAAATAGCTTTGATATCTCAAGCGTTTATCCAAATCCATTTAATCCATCAACTAACATAGTAGTTGATATTGCAAAAGAGAAATTTGCAACAATTAGTATTTATAATGCAAATGGGCAAGAGGTTTCTAGTTTATGGAGTGGGGTTCTTACTGATGGTTCTCACTCATTTACATGGAATGGAACGGATCAGCCTAGTGGCCTTTACTTTGTTCGTTTAAATATTGATGGAGCTGTGAGTAGCGCAAAGTTAATGCTTATCAAATAATAAATTAAAATCATACGGATGATTCTAATCAGTAAATGCCTCTTACTTCATTGAAATAAGAGGCATTTTTCATTTATGTTATTGTTTGTTAATTGTAATAACCTTTTACATTTTCAAAAATTTTTTTTTATTAAATTATTATCATGATTAAATATATTTTCCTATCAATTTTCTCTTTACTCTTATCTGATAGTTATAATATGCAACTGCTTGGTTATTTACCTTTCGACCAACAAACGTCAGATATTACTGGTTTTTATCAAGATGGTAGAGAATTTGCCGTAGTTGGGCTTCAAAATACCACAGCATTTGTCGATGTTACAGATCCTGCTAACTCATTTGAGGTCGGACGAATTGATGGGGGTACTAGTATGTGGAGAGATTTAAAATACTGGGATAGACATGTTTATATTGGTACTGAAGCAGATGATGGAATAAAAATTGTGAGCGTAGATGACTTAGATAATCCCATATTAGTTAATACAATAACTGATGTTGATAATTCTCATAATATTCATATTGATGAAGATGGATATTTTTATATCGTAGGTGCAGATGAGCATGAAATATGGATTTACGATTTATCGATTCCATCAAATCCAACACTTGTTGGAACATGGGATGAAGAGTATATTCATGATCTTGATGTTAAAAACAATCTTGCCTATGCTATGGGTATTAATACAAGTACAGCATATATAATTGATTTATCAGACAAAACGAGTCCCCAGACATTAGTATCTTGGCAGTATCCAGGCATGGCACATGATGCAGCTGTTACAGAGGATGGAAATTATTTAGTTACAGCTGATGAAATGCAAGGCGGTAATTTAAAACTTTGGGATATTCGAGATTATTCCAATATTAATTTATTAGATGAATTTACAGTCGACCCTACTCATTCGGTTCATAATGTCTACATAAAAGATGGCCTTGTATATACATCCTATTATGCAGACGGAACTCGAGTTTACGATATTTCTTCACTAACGTTTAATGAAATTGGTTATTATGATACTAGTGAAATTGATGGACTTTATGTAGGTAATTGGGGTACATATGTATATTTGCCAAGCAATAATATTATTTCCAGTGACATAGAAACAGGTTTATATATATTGCAATTTGGAGGAGTAACTATTCAGCATGATAATATACTGGATCATCCATATAATTCAAATTTGATCAACTTTTCAGTTAATGCCGAATCAACCACGGGTGAGATTGTCTCTGTATCAATGTTCTATAGTTTTAATAACAATTCAGATTGGAATGAAGTTCCTATGGATTATATTGATGGTGACTATACTACTGATCTTCAAATTCCTAATGATGGAACTGTGGTTTCTTATTATTTTTATGCTCTCAATAATCAAGATCAAGAATCTTACTATCCTTCTGGTGCTGAAAATTCACCAGTTGTATTTGTTGTTGGTGATCTTCCAATAATATACAGCCAAGATTTTGATTCTCAAGTAAATGGCTGGACTGTTACTGGTGATGCAGTTGGAGGGATTTGGGAACTTGCAGAACCTAATGGTACTTTTTATGGTAATGTTCCAGTTGCTCCTGATAATGATGTTACACTTTTAGGTGAACTATGTTACGTTACTGGAAATAATGCGCCAACTAATAGTCCATCAAATGATGACGTAGATGGAGGTGAAACAATCCTAAAGTCTGATTTAATCGACTTGTCATCAGAAGATAAAGTTATGCTCACATATTACAGATGGTATACAAATAATCTTGGTGATAATCCATCAACTGATATTTGGCGTGTTGATGTGTCAAATAATGGTGGAGGTACTTGGGTATCTTTAGAGAATACTAATATATCAAATAATTCTTGGGATAAGAGAATGTTTTTCTTAGATGACTATGTTACTCTTACATCTGATATGCGACTAAGATTTATAGCTGAAGATACTTTTTATGATGGTGAGTTTGGATCAGGTGGATCTATAGTAGAGGCAGCTATTGATGATATTTTAATTCAATCTATAAGTTCAAATAATATCATGCCTGGTGATATTAATTTTGATTCTATTGTCGACATACTTGATATTGTCATGACTATAAACTTTGCATTAGGAATAACTACTCCAACATCTCTACAGTTTTACTCTGCAGATGTCAATTCTGATAATATTATTGATATTTTAGATATTGTTAATGTTATTAATATTATTCTAGATTAAATTTATTAAAATATCTGGAAATCTTTTGAAATATATATTTAGTATAGTTTTTTTTGTATCCACATTGTTTTGTAATGTTCATATTAATAACAGTTTTATACTCTCGACTGGATTATCAAATATTTCTAGCTATTTATTAGATAATGAAGAAGTTTTTTATGATCCACATATTTCGCTGGGTTTTTCAAGAACAGATAATATAAAATTTACAAGCGAATTTGGATTAGAGTATAGTTTGAAATCCAATAATTCTTTTAAGGAAAGTGAATACATAGCAAATGAAAATTTGTTTGGTTTAAGACTATTCTCTTCAATTTCTTACCAATTTTCAATATGTAAAATTGGATTCAGATCATTAATTGATTTATCACTTCCTAAAAACAGCTTTATTTTTGGTCCTTCAGTTGCATATTTATTTAAAATAGGAACATTAAATTTAAATATTAGTTATTTTAAGGGATGTGCAGACTTTATTAACTTTTCAAAGTATACAGATAGCTTAGAATTACAAATTTATTTTGGTATTTAAAGGATACAAATTGATTAATTCAAAACAACGATCAAAACTACGCTCTTTCGCTCATCACATTAAGCCTTCTATTTACATAGGAAAATCTGGCTTAAATGATGGAGCTTACTCATCAATTAGTGAATCTTTAGATTCTCAAGAACTTATTAAAGTAAAGTTTAATGAGAATAAAGACTTAAAGAAAAAATTAATTTCTGATTCTGAGCTAAAGCTTTCCGCTTCAGTAGTTGGTTCTATCGGGAATACTGTAATTATTTACAAGCCTAACGAAGATTTAGTCCAAAGAAAGTATAAAATTTAATGATTTCTAGAATTGTTGATAACCCTGTAAAGACACTTTTTATTTTATTTACTTTAACGATAGGTTTTGCCTACTATGCGTTTTTTTCAACGAACAAACTCATTGTTGATTTTTCACTTGAACAAATGTTTCCTGAAAATGACCCAGAGAGAGATAAGTACGATCAATTCAGGTCAGAATTTTCCAGGGAAGATGATAAGTTTCTTCTAATATACAGTTGTGATGATCCCTTAAGTAGAGAAAATATTAAAAAATTATCAGTAATTGATGAATTGATTAATAAGATTGTTGGAATCCAGCAAACAACTAGTTTGTCGAATATTCAAGAAAATGATGAATTCTTGTTTGATGAAGCTCTTGATGATAGTACTTGGGAAGCTCACAAGGAAATGGTGCTTGATCATCCACTATATACAAATTTAGTTATTTCTGAAGATGGAAAGTCCGGTGCAATATTTGTGGATATGAAAGATGATGTTAACAATCAAACCTTAAGAGAAAATTTATTTAAAGAAATTGATAGAGGCTTGGAAATTCATGGCAGAGACTGGGACTGGTATGAAGCAGGAATACCTGTGCTTCGAACTAGGTATGTAGAACTTGTTAGTAAAGAAAGATCAATTTTTATTCCCCTTGGAGGATTGGTTGTAATCTTAATTTTATTTTTTGTTTTTAGACAAGTAAATTGTGTGGTGTTGCCCATGACAAGTATTTTTATTACTTTAATTTGGGTATCTGCTCTGATGGCTTATCTAGGAATTACTATAAATTTAATTTCATACTTAACGTATATTCTCATACTTATAATTGGCTGTTCAAATTGTATCCATATTCTTATGAAATATCATGAATGTGTAGAGCAGGAAGATGGAAATATCAAATTAGCTGTTCAAAGAGTTATAAAAGAGCTAGGTGGAGCATTATTTTTAACAAGTTTAACAACAGCTGTAGGTTTTTTCTCATTAATGATGACAAATATAAGGATAACTCAAGAATTTGGTTTTGTTCTTGGTGTAGGTGTTGTTCTTATGTTTATCGTTGCAATAATTACAATACCAATTATACTTCTCTATCTTCCATCTCCTCCACAACACCACATTAAAAGATTAATTTCTCAATCTGATTCATTCTCAGTTGATAAAATAGACGCTTCAACTAAGAAGTTTCCATATCCTATTCTTGCTCTTTCCATTCTGTTTCTAATTATATCATTTATTGGATTAAAGAGCATAGACTATAATATTTCAATTTTAGATGATTTAAGGCCTGGAAATAGTCTTTATGATGATATTATGTATGTAGATAAAAATTTTGGAGGCACTCTTCCTCTCGAAATAGTAATTAGTAATTTTAATTCATCTACTACTAATAAGGATTCATTGTCTTTGGATAACATTTTCAATTTAGATTTTCTAACAAAAGCTGATGAATTTGAATCAAAAATTGAACAAATATCGCATATCAAAAAAGCAATTTCAATGAATGACTACATAAAAGTCATTGCTAATTTTTGGGAACCTGAAAGAGGAATGTCTTTACCAGAGTATGATGATGATATCTATGATTATCTAGATTTAGCTCCATCAAATATAGGTACAAATTTATTTAATAGTGATTCGACCAAGTATAGAATTACATGTAGAGTTGGTAATATCAGATCTAAAGTTGCTGATAGCTTAAAAGTAGAGGTTCAATCAATTTTCGATGAAGTTTTCAAGGGTGGGAGTCAGGAGGTCCTTATATCAGGAAGTACTCTGCTAGCTCTTAGAACTCAGGGGTTTTTGATAAGAGATTTAACCACCAGTTTTATATTAGCTTTTATTATAATTTTCATTTCAATGGTTATATTATTTCGCTCTATTCGTCTATCTTTAATTTCAATCCTTCCAACTATAATACCGCTTGTTGCAGCAGCAGCAATAATGGGTTTTTCTGGTATAAAATTAAGACCATCAACAGCAATGACATTTTCAATAGCTCTTGGTATAGCTGTGGACGATACCATTCACTTTTTAGCTAGATTTAGACAAGAGTTAAAAAAGACTAAGGATGTAGGACTTGCTGTATCTAATTCTATACTTTCAACAGGAAAAGCTATCATAGGTACTACTCTAGTGCTCTGCATGGGCTTTTTTACGCTATATTTTTCAGAATTAGTCCCAAACCATGAATTTGGTATATTGGCGACTATTATCTTAATCATAGCTCTTATTTCATCATTACTTCTATTGCCAGTATTGTTGAATTTATTTTATAAACATAAGCTAAAATAAGTGGATAATCTATATTTTGATAAAGATGTAAATCTTGATTCTATTACGAATTTAAAAATATTTGTAATAGGGTATGGTAATCAAGGTAAAGCTCATGCACACAATCTTAGAGATTCTGGTTTAAATGTAGTTGTGGGCTTGAGAGATGGTAGTCCTTCAGCTAAGCTCGCCCATGAAGATGGATTTGATTGTATGGATATTAGTGCAGGGGTTATGGAGTGTGATATAATAAGTATATTAATTCCTGATCAATGCATGGCAGAAGTTTTTAAGACAGAAATTATTGAATATTTAAGCCCAGGTAAAATGCTCATATTTGCTCATGGCTATAATATTCACTTCAAAGAGATACTTCCACCGCCTTTTGTTGACGTAGGAATGGTTGCTCCTAGCGGACCAGGACACGCTGTTAGGAAAGAATTTCTTGATGGCAATGGAGTGCCTACATTATTTGCTATATATCAAGATTTTTCAGGCAAGACTAAACAGATAATTCTTGAATACAGTAAGGCTATTGGAGGTACTCGTACCTGTTGCTTTCAATCAACTTTTAAAGAAGAAACAGAAACAGATCTCTACGGAGAACAAATTTCTTTAACTGGCATTATACCAATGATAATAAATGAATCATTTAAAGTATTACTTGAAGCAGGATATTCTCCAACGGTATCATGGTTTGTGAGTTTTTATGAAGTTAAAAATATAGCTGATTTGATAAGCAAGATTGGCATTAATGATTTTTATAAAGCGGTGAGTGAAACTGCCGAATATGGTGGATTGAGGCAAGCAGATAAACTCATTGACGACAAATTTAAAAATGAAATGAAGTCAGCTTTAGATTTTATTCAAACTGGAAAATTTCATCAAAATTGGAAAAATGAATCAAGGACTGGTTACCCAAAACTTAAAGCGATGAGAAAAAATCTAAAAGATTCACCTATTAATGAGATTACAAATAAGATGCTGAAGATATTAGAGCAGAATAAAAGTAATGAGAGTTGATTTATTTTTTTTCATTTTATTATGTTTTTCATTTAGCAATACAAATAAATACAGCTCAGAATTAGATAGAGCGATTTCTGATTTATATAATTTTCAACTTGATAGTTGTATTTATAAACTCAATATTTTATCCATTGAAAACAAAGAAGATGCACTGATACCATTTCTTAAAATTGCAGCTAAATGGCAGAAAATACTTTTAAATGAAGGTCATGATTTATCATACAAAGTAATATATGATGGAATTGATTCGGTTGTACCTTTTTATCTAGATATGATAGATAAGTACCCAAACGATCCGAGTTACCCTTTGTTTTTAGGTTCTCTTTATGGTCTAAAGTCAAGAATTGATCTTGCTCAATCTAATTGGATTGATCTAGTGATTTCTGGTGCTAGAGGATATAAATATATTGATAAATCTAGGCAGATAGATAGTTTGTATTATGATCTTTATATGCCAATAGGAACATTAGAATATTTCTTGTGTAGGTCTTCATCTTCTATACAGCTAATTGGAAAGCTTTTTGGTATGCAGTCAGATTGTACGGAGGCGATTGAGAAGCTAGAGACCGCTTCCTTATATTCTAGGTTTAGTTGGATTGAAGCAAGAAATGTTTTATCATATATTTATCTATATATTGAACGTGATTATGAAAAAGCATTGGTTGTAAGTTCATCTATCGCCAATCAATTTCCAGGACATCCATACTTTGCTTATTTGAAAGCGGAAGCACTAGTTAAGCTAGAAAAGTATCACGATTTTGAAAAATACGAGAAAGATTTGCAGTACTTTTATTTATATGGCCCAAAGAATCAAAAAATTGAGTGCTATGATAAATATCTATATCTGAGAGCCCTTATTGCATTTCAAAATAATAAATATTCTGAATCAGAAAAATTATGCAGTCAAATTATCGAAGGATACGAGGTAGAGTTTAAATGGATTCTAGGATTTGCACATTTTATAAGAGGAAAGTCAATTGAAATATTGGGTGATCGAAATAGAGCAATACCTGATTATAAAAATGCTATTAAATATTTAACTCATTACCCAGAATACGATGAAGCTAAAGAGCTGATTCAAACCCCTATTTCCGAAATAATAAATAGTACAGAACACTAGATATAAGTCCTGGGTACATTGGGTCAATGGTTGAAGGGGTAAATATAAACCAGATTCCAGTTATTATAAGTGGTGCTAAAATAAAAATAAATGGACTAGCAACTCTTTTATTGCACAGCGCACATAGCATAGGCATTAAAAGAGCCGATACTCCAAAAGAACCAGTTACGTACCATATGTCAACTGCATTTTCAAAAAAAATGGCTAAAATAGTGGATATAGACGCAGAAACTATAATTCCTATTTTTGTATAGCTTACATTAATTTTATCATCATTTCTTTTACCGAGTAAATCTCTGCCTATGGTAAATCCTGATACAAATACAAAGCTGTCTATAGTAGACATTATAATTGCAATCATAGAAACGATAAATAGACCTTGAAGAATTGGAGGGAGGGCATATGAGGCCAAATCTAAAAATGGACTATATTTAACTTCGGATATAATTGCAGCTGCGTATAGCCCCGTTACTACTGATATAAAATCAAATATAAACCAAAACAGAATTGATATTATTATAGCCTTTCTAGCATTTTTTTTTGAGCTACTAGCAAAACTTCTTTGATAAAAATTGGGGTCTATAAAAGTTACTAGCGCTATAAAGCCCCAAGCAAATAAGTAACTCCAATTTAAATTGCCGGGTATCGAAAATTTTATAGGAGGTAGTTCTTTTGTTAAAAATTCATAACCACCAAATTTTAGATAAAGATATATTAGTATCCCTAAGAAACCGATAAACATCATTGAGAATTGAATGATATCTGTTCTTAATACGGATCTGAAACCCCCTTTTACTGTATAAAAAACTGAAAATATAGTGCCTAATAGAATTGAGTTGATAAAACCAATACTATACACATAGTCAATTATAATGGCTAGCATTTTAATATATGGAGCAGGTGAGGCTAGAAATACAATGATAATAGCTGCTAAAATAGCTGATTTCTTATTAAAAGAATTATAAAAAAGTTCAGGAATACTACTAAGATTACTTTCAGATATTTTAGAAGCGATAAATAATGCATAAATTAAAGCAGCTATATAGTAAAAGATTCCGAACATTACAAAAGTAACAATACCATGTTCGTAGCTATATCTACCCACCTCAAGGATGCCCCCGTACCAAGTTGAGACTAAGCTCATTACAAGCGCTGGAAGAGTTGCTTTTCTATTTGCAAATAAAAAGCCTTTTTCTGAATTTTCTTTTGGAGTTAGAAAACCAACGCAGAAAACTAATATTAGGTAAAATGCAATAAATACCTGTGGAAATGAGAAGATCATTTAAATATCATATCTAATACTAAATCCATAGTGAATAGGAGACCCCCATTGTACATACAACTCATCTTCATAGTTTGGAGGAACAAGGCCAAAATAAAATCCTCTAACAGGATAACGTATATCAGTAATATTATTTACAAACGCACTGATAAGCCCTGAATTGAATTTATAATTTAAAGATAAATTTATTAATTGATATGGATCTGTTTTTAAATCGTGGCTATCTGAATAAAAATAGCTCCCTTTGTATGAAGATTTAACACCTATAGTTAATACATCGGTTGGTGAAAAATCAATCCCAATTGCACCAGAAAGGTTAGGAGCTTGCGCTTGCTCTCTATCACCTCTAATTTCTTTATCGGTTTCAGATGTATAAAATTCATATTCATCAACCCACGTTTTGAGATATCCAATACTTGTAGTTAGTTTCATTCTATTATTGAAAAATAAATTTACACTTTCTAGTTCAAGGCCATAATTACTACCAGTACTTGCATTAGATGTAAAGAAATAGAAGCTATTTGGATTTCCAGGGTCTTGTTGTGAAGAAACATTAACCTGCAGGTCTTGTCTTTGCATGAAGAATAACGTCGACTGGAGGCTCCTATTTTTTTTAAATAATTTATATCCAACTTCATAGTTAATATTTGTTTCAGAATTATAACGTCTATTTTCTAATGATATGCGAGGATTTTGATTAACACCACCAGACTTATACCCTGTTGATATAGATGTATATATTCTTCTGTTCGGAGCTATGTCATAATAAATTGCACCTTTTATGGATGGAAGCAATTCATCCATATTTTCAATAGATGTATTGTAAGTAGTATCAAAAACTCCATCGTAATCAAAATCTTTTAAACTTTCACCTTCATAACTTAATGAAGTTGACTCAATTCTACCGCTTAAGTCAAAGCCAAATTGTTTTCCTAAAAGGAAATCAAACTTTGAATATAATGCAAGATTTAAAATATCAAATTGCCCGCTAAATTGATCAGCTTCTCCTCCAAAAATCCATCCATTCATGCTATCTTCTTCTGTTAAGGATTTTTGATAAAGACCAAATATGTATTTAAACTTTTTACTTCCTCTGTCTGGTGATATCAATCTTATTTCGTTAGATATAGTCTCTCTTATTTTATCTGAAGAATCAAAATAATCATATGGAGAATAGAAGCCATAATAATATGAATCAAAGTTGTAAGGTTCGTTTTCCCAAAATGAATTGTTACCCCAATCTCCATCGTAACTATGTTCCATATTGCTATTTGATTTTGATATTATTGTAAGGATTTTATGTCCATTTTTAAAAAGGTAGGAAGTTTCTAAAGAAATAGCTGATAATTTTTGTTTATCAAATCCTTGACGATCTGTATAAGTAATTAAATCTTCATTATTATCGGGAGACCATGCATCATATTTATTATCCAAATCAACACCCATAAAAGTCATTTGGAGATTAAAATTACTTGTAATTGACCAACTAAACTTTGACCTAATCATAGTTTCTTGTTTTGAGTTACTATCTATTTTTTTGTAATAAAAATTTTCTCTAAAACCATTTGCGTAACTATAAAAAACTCCAGTTCTTAAAAGAATTTTTCTACTCAATGGACTATTAACTACTATGCCTAAGCGTTGATTTTTATCATTACCATGCCCTGAAAATACACTTGCAGACCAAAATGGCGTAGGGGATGAGGACTTTAAATTTATAGAACCGGCAAGGGAATTTGATCCAAATATAGATGATTGTGAACCTTTTACAATCTCAACTTGAGATAAGTCAAACATTATTGCTGACATTCCAATTCCACTTAAATCTATATTATCAACGTTAAAACCAACAGAAAAGTTTGGAGG
>Ga0160422_10001504_pt1 | contig 14594 bp, 9 predicted proteins | sample Fk160mmetaG_FD_108192 | JGI IMG/M metagenome (GOLD analysis project Ga0160422, IMG submission 108192) | Marine microbial communities from the Central Pacific Ocean - Fk160115 60m metaG | ecosystem: Environmental > Aquatic > Marine > Oceanic > Photic zone | place: The Central Pacific Ocean...
AGTCCACCCAGGTCGACGACGGTTCCTGGAACGGGAGCTACGGAAAGACCTTCTGCACCTCCGCCGCCCTCCTCTCCCTGGCCCTCAACTACCGCTACCTGCCCATTTACGAACGATGAAGATTCTTCCACCCCTCGCCTTCCTCCTTCTCGCATTCCCATCCCCGGGACAAACCTTGCCCGCAACCGCCCCGCAGCTCCTCATCGGAGGCGCCGATGCAAAAGTCGACAAACAACCCGAGGAAGCCGTCCGGGACCTTGTAGTCGGACTGGAAAGGGTTCGCTTCTTCGACGGTTCCGACCTGAGGGGTTCCATGATCAGCCTAGACAAGAAGAGAAACCTCTTTTGGCGGCACGAGTCCTCCTCGGACCCCATCCGCTTCAAGTTCCGGGCCGTCGAGTCCCTCGTCCTCGACCGAACCTCGCCCGATGAGGCCGAGGGTCCCCGCAACCAGCTCAAGATCCACCTCGGCAACGGCGACAAACTTCGTTGTAACTTCAAGCGTCTGGAGAAGGACAAGCTTGTGGTCGAGACCGGGTTCGCCAACCGGATCTCCATTCCCCTGGACAAGCTCCGCCGGATGGAATTCCTCCCTTCCACTCATGAAATCCTCTACGACTCCACCCAGGGGCTCTCCAAGTGGAAAAGCAGCAACCGCAAGTCCTGGACCTCAGAGGAAGGAAGCCTGGTCTCCGTTTTTTCCGGGAGCACGGGAACCATCCTTCCCCGCAAGGATGCCCTCGAGGTCGAGTTCGATGCCCAGTGGGAAAGATCCTTCTATCTTGCCATCCGCTTCTTTTCAGACTCCGACGGGGCCAGTTACGGAAACACCGGCTACCACCTCTCGTTCTCCAACAACCGCCTCAACCTCCAGGCCAACAAGAGGGTCAAGGGAAGGATTACCCGGGAAACCCTCGGTTCCACGACCATCAGCGAGCTCACCACCAAGAAAAGCGGTCGCTTCTCCGTCTTCGCCCACCGCGAGAGGAAGGAATTCATCATCCGTCTCAACGACCGGGAGATCGCCCGCTGGAAGGATGCCAGCGAGGATTTCTTCCCGGACGGCAACGGGATTCTCTTCATCAACCAGGGAGGCAACTCCTACATGCGCCTCAAGGAACTGAGCATCACCGGGTGGAACGGAAAGTTTTTCCCCCTCGCCTCCAAGTCGAGGGACGACGATTCCGCCAACGCCATCGTCACCTTCTCGAATGGGGACTCGACCGAGATCACCGAGGGAACCGGGGAAAGTGATGTTTTTTCCCTCCGGACCAAAAGGGGCGACTTCGAAGTTCCTCTCGAGCGCATGAGAAGCCTCGCCTTCCCCGGTGGGGAAGAGGAGGAAATCGACACTTCCGAGCAGGTATTCCTCAACCGTTCGCTGGGCCGGCTGAGCTTCGACCTCAAGGCCATAGACGACAAGACGCTGACCGGGACGCACCCCTCCTTCGGGGAATTCACCATTCCGCTCACCGTGATCAAGAAGATGAGCTGCAACCGCACCCTCAAGAAGATCAGGCAGTACCTCGACCAGCTCTCCAAGGCCCGCGAGTCCCTCGACCAGCGACGGCCCGACTTGGCCGTCACCGCTCTCAATGAGGCCAGCCCGTCCTATCGCGGCTGGTACTGGGGCCGTCTCATGCTCCTTTCCGCCAACATGCAGTCCAGGGAAGTCCTCAGTTTCGCCCCCCACCCCGAGAAGGGACTGACCAAGGTTGCCTTCGCGGGGAATTCCGAGACCGTCCTCTCGACCGGAAAGGACGGCAACTACGCCCTCTGGAACGGACACGCCAAGCTGGCCGACGGAGAGTTCAACGACCCCGCCTCCTTCCCCATAGAGATCGGCCGGTTTTCCAACGAGGAGCAAAAGGTGGTGACCATCTCCAGGCCCTTCTGGCTGGGCGAGACAGAGGTCACCCAGGAACAGTACGAGCTGCTCATGGACAAGAACCCCAGCACCCGTAAGGAGCCCAACCTTCCGGTGGAGGTTTCCTGGAACGACGCCCAGGCCTTTTGCCGAAAGCTCGGCCAGACCGAGAAGCCCCCCGCCGGCTACGAATGGAGGCTGCCCACCGAGGCGGAATGGGAATATGCCTGCCGGGCAGGCTCCACGGGGCCCTATTCCGGGAGCTCGGCCGGGCAACTCGAACCGGACGAGGCTTCCTACGCCAGGCACCTCGGAAAATTCGGCTGGTTCTCCCAGAATTCCTCCGGCCAGACCCATCCCGTGCGGGGCAAGAAACCGAATGGCTTCGGGCTCTACGATATGCACGGAAACGTCTGGGAATGGTGCATGGACTCGGTCAAGCGCAACAAGACGAGCTTCATGACCGACCGCAAGTCCGGCCTGGTCGACCCCTATTCCGGGGAAGGCGAATGGCGGGCCCTCAGAGGGGGTAACTTCGAGGTCCCCTATTCCCGGTGCCGCTCCGCCTACCGCGGGGCCAATGCCCCCAATGTCACCCAGTCCGACCGTGGCTTCCGGCTCGCTCTCGCCCCCATCCTGAACGAGGAAGGCAACTCCAGCGCCCTGCCCAAGCCAGAGGACTTGAAGATCGAGAACCTTTCCCTCTCCATGATCGCCATTCCCAAGGGAAGCTTCCTCATGGGAAGCCCCAGTTCGCTCACCGCTCCCCGGGCCATCACCGACTCGAGCGGAGACTCCCTCCTTACCGGATCCGGCAGGGGCGTTCTGGGCAAGACCGATTTCTCGGGCAAGCCCGTCATCGCCCTGAATGAGTTCAACGCCTCCATCAGCGCCTTGTCCTCCCTCTCCGACCCCGAACTGGCCCTTGCCGGCTGCCTCGACGGAAGCGCTCACCTCTACGACCTCGAGGCCAAGCGGTTGGTCAAATCCTTCCGTGACCACCGCTTTCCCGTGACCTCGGTCGTCTTCAGCCCCAAGGGTGACGTCTTCGCGACCTCCGGCCTCGACGGAAGCATCAACCTCTACGAACGCGAGGGGCTGGCCCTCAAGTGGAGCTTTTCCGGAGCCGATCAGGGAATCGGGGTCGATGCCATCGAGTTCTCCGGGGACGGCAAGCTCCTTCTGGCCTCCGCCCAGGGATCCGCCCCGGTCCTGGTCGATGCCGGCGAGGGCAAGATGATCCGGATCCTCGAGAACGGCATCGGCGGGTTCGTCGCTTCCCATTTCCATCCCGATGGAAAATCCGTCGTTTCCGTGACCGAGAAGGGCCAACTGGTCTTCGTCAACGTTCCTTCCGGCGTAGCCTACAACCTCATCCGCCTCAACCTAAGCGGGGTTCGGGATTTCTCCTTCTCCCCTCACGGCAAGCGGATCATCGTCTCCAACGAGGAGGGAATCTGCTCCATCCGTGACTTTCCGGACAAGGGAACCATCGTCGTGAAACCCCCTCAGGGAGAACTCGAGACCACCCCGGACTATTTCTTCGCCATGACCATCGAGGGCAAGGCCTCCATGGGCAGCCTGAGCGACTTCATGCAGGGGAGAAACCTCGACTACGGACCCGATGCGGCCCCCGCCGGCTGCGCCCACTCGCCGGACGGAAAATGGTTCGTTACCGCGGTGGACGGTGCTCTTCGTCTGTGGCGCTCGGAAACCGACAGCTGGGTAGCCACCCTGGCCGAGAACCTGGCCGCTCCCGTCACCGACTGCGCCTTCTCCCCGGATGGGAGCTACGTCGTCGCCAAGCTTCAGACCGGTCACCTTCTGGCCTATCCTTCCGGCGCTGGGGAGAAAGCCCCCGACGCGATCAAGTCGGGCAAACAGCTCGAGGCTTGGCTGAAAGGGGAGGATCAACGCTAGCCCGTCCCGGGAAATTTTTGGTTGTCTCCCCCGCCTGAGTCGTTACCCAAGTATTTTGTAGACCTCGCCCATCCCACCTACCAAAATTCAATTTTCATGAAACAAAATCTCAAAACCTGCATTAGCCTGCATTTCTTGGCCTTTTGTTTGCTTCTCGGTGCCTGCGGAGGAGGCGCCTCCATACCCGTACCCGATGCCCCCCCTCCCTGGCAGGAAGTTTCCGGTCCCGGGTCCCCTTCGGTTTCGGGCGGCCAGCCCCTCCCTCCCCGCCCCACCGGCCTCACCTATGGCCCCCGCCCCTCTTGGAGAGATCGATTTCCGCCTCCGCCCCCCTCGGATTCCCCCTATGAGCCGCCCCGTCCGTCTACCCCCTCCCCATCTCCCTCCGCCGAACCCGTTCGCGTATCCCCCAGTCCCGCCTACCCCGCTCCCACGACTTCTCGTCCCGTTTACTCGGCCAAGCCCACCTACACCGTCAAGGCCTACGCCAACGTCTGGGTATTGGTCCAGGACAAGAATGGCAACGAACTGGAATGGCTCAGCATGAAGGCTGGGGACGAAGTTCCCATCATGCACCGGGGACCGCTCACCATTACCTGTTCCTCGGGAAAATCCGTGAAAATTTCCGATAAATACGGTAAGAAAGTGGATGCCGTGGCCGACGACAACGGCATCAATATCGTCCGCCTGCCCTAAAAAAGTAAAAAAAATTATTTTTTTTGAACGAAACCGAAACTAGGGGGGTCTTACCCATTGACCAACGTCAGTTTGTTTCAGTTTAGTTTGTGTTTCAAAAGCCAAAAAGCGCCGCTCTCAAAGCGGCGCTTTTTTTTGCCTATTGCCCGGGCTCAAGAGCCGGTTCCCCCTCGGTCAACTGGACCGGGGGATGCTCGAGCCGAACGTTGACGTAGGCGCAAAGCCCCTTGAGAAACTTGAAGGAAACAAGGCTCCAGGCATAGACCGTATCGGACGCCTCGTCGTAAATCGGTCTGCGGTAGTCCCAAAGGTATCCGTTTCCGCCATCCAGGCTGCGCCCGTCGGGAGGTCCCATCAGTTGCTGGATTTCTATGCGGTTTCTTCCGATCGCCAGGTGCTCGAGGTTGTTCTTGCGGAAAATCCTCTCTCCCTGGCCCAGTTTCAGGTCCCGTTCCAGCGTCGCTCCGCCTTCTTGGTCCGGGGCGTTCCCGAACCCGCCTCCCTGCCTGGCGAAAGTGCCACCCGTTTCGCAGGAAACCAAAAGGGTTAGCCCGAGGGGCAAAAGAAGCGCCAGCGAGATACGCAGAATCTTTCCTGAACCTGAATGTTTCATCGTTCCGAGATACTCATCTTGGCAACGCCCCGCTCCTTAGTCAACCACGCGGATTGGCTCAGCTCAGGGTTGTCCGGTCCGCCCGATCTTCAGGTTCCCTCCGAACTGGTCGAAGGCTTGGCGGGTATTGATCGGGTTGCCCCCCGAGGAGACGTTTTGGATGAAGTTCACCCGCCCGAGCTGCTGAGCCGCCGGGATGGCCGTCCCGAAGTTGGGATACTTCCCATCGATCGGGCCCTTCAGGCTGTTCAGGCGGATCGTTGAGGTGGCGGGAAAATTCACGTTGCTGAGACGGAGGGTGGTTGCCTCCATGAGCACGCTGGAGGGCGGGCGGGAGAAGGTCATCCCGTCCACGTTCAGGTTCCGGGCCGCCCTCACCGTGGCCTTTGCGTTGGCCCCGAAGTCAACGTTTTGGAGGGACACGTCGCGCATCCCCTGCACCGTCGCCTCCTGCGAGACCAGGACCTTGACTGCGTCGAGGGACAAGTCGGAGCGCGAGGAGAGAACCAGATCGCTGGTCGCCGAGCTGAGGGTCATTCCCGGGGAAAGCTTCGCCTCCCCCGCGCTCATCACCACCAGCCTTGCCTTGTCCGCAGCCTGGTCCCCCCAGCTCAAATCGCCTTCCATCACGAGAGTACCGGATGCGCTCAGCACCACGGTCTTTCCGCCCGCGCCGGACAGGTAGGGTGAAAGGGCCTGGGCATTGGCGGGCACGACGAGGTTCGCGCCACCCACAAAAGTGGTTTCCCCCGCCACCAACTGGTCCGTTTCCAGCTTGCGGTAGAGGGCGGAGATCTCCTTGTAGAAAGGGTTCCCGATCACCTGGGAACTCTTCAGTTCGGTCGGTCCCGAGCCCGCCGCCCCGGTGAGGGAATAATCACTCGCCAAGACGTCGGCCACTTCCGCGATCGCAATCTGATCATCCGTCAAGGCGGCGCCACCCGAGGAAGCCTCCAGTTCCTCCAGGATGAACGCATTACCCGATTCCTTGAGCTTGGCCCCGAGGCCCAGGAGCTTCTTGTCCGCCGTATCCGGGGCGGAATTCCCGGGCAGGCGGTCGGGGGCCGAGCCCTGCAGGTTGGACTCCGTGAGGGTTCTCGTCAGCAGGCTATCCGGGAGTCCCTGCTCGAGGGCCTGTACCGCCGCCTCGTCGGTCAGGCCGAGGATCTTCGCCCGGGTATCGTCGGAATAGGTAAAGAAGGCATAGGCATTGGCCTTGGACAGACCATCCATCCGAAGCACCCGGGCCGTCACCTCGGGGGATTCCCCGAGGAGCTTCTCCTGGGCCTGAGCAGAGAGCGAAAAGAAAAGATCGGCCTGCCGGCCATCGAGGTCGTACTTCGCCAGGACCGCCGTCATCTCGTCCAGCCTGCCCATCTTCCTCGCCTGCCTGGCCAAGGGAATGTTGTCCAGGACCTCGCTTGCCCGGGCCGGATTTTCCCTCTCCGGGGAACCGGAAACCCGTGATACGGATACAGGAAGTGGATTTTCCGGCTTGGCCGGCTCGGTCCCATCGGGCTTGATGACCGCCCCCGGTCCCGGTTTGGCTTGCTCCCCCGGCTCGGCATCCGGCTTGGGCCTGCCATCGGGACCGTCCGGGGCGCCGCGCTGCGGGCCTTCCGCATCCGGCTTGTCGGGCCCGGGTTGCCCCGGTGGGGGCTCCCTGCCATCCGGGGATTCGCCCGGTTGCCCTTCGGGCCGGGTCCGCGGAACGAATTCTTCCCGCACGGGGGGCTTCCGGTTGGTTGCCCGGCTCATCGACTTGCGGACGAAGGTCATGGGCAGCCTTCTCGTGGAGATTAACGCCTTGTCGTTGGAACGATTGATGCGGCGGGTCGCTTGCGGGGCAACCGGGCGTTCCGCCGGGTTCATCCTCGGGGGGGCCGTGAGCCCCCTTCCCGCGCCCACCATCCTGAGGGCTCCCCCCGCCCGCGGGCGGAAGGAAACGGTCGATTCCGTAACATCGAGGAGCATGCCCCGGCCCGGGGTGAAGTTCATAGAAAACTGGGTTCCCCGGATGCCCGCCGTCCCTACCGGGGTGGTGATCTCGAAATTAGATTTCGCGTTGAGCTTCTTGGTCCTCACCACGATGTCCCCGATCTCCAGATCGATCAGGATGTTCGAGGCGCTTGGTTCCTCCTTCAGTTCGGCCAAGGTCCCCGCCGCATCGAAAGGCTCCTGCAAGAAAGCCTCCACCTTCATCGTGGTGTTCTCCCCCACCGTGACCAGGGTCCCGTTGCTCAGCAGGAGAATGGCCTCACCCCCCTCGCCCGTTGCGATTGCATGCCCATCGGTCAGGAGGGCTCCCGGCCTTATCTTTTCGGACACGATCTTCTCCCCCTGCCCGTGACGGATCTCAAGGGGATCCCTTTTCGCTGCCAGGATTACCGCTCCCCGCTCCATCGATTGCTCGCCGGCAACCGGCAGGGCGGCCCAGGTCCCCCAGAGAAAAGCGATGGTCAGGAATGCCCTCATGGGTTTTGCACGGTCCTCCATTTTTTCAATTGATAGTCGTAGAACAGGCGCGTCCCGTCGTGCAGGCCGAAGAAATAGAGCCACCCCACCCCGCCTTCCCCATAGAGAAAGGGATAGACCTTATCGTCCGTCCAGAGCCACCCCACTCCGTCCAGCCAGAGCCAAACACCGGCCGATGGACTCCGTACGGGGAAGACCCATCCCAGTTTTTCGTGCAGGACCCACCCGTTGGAGGACTGGAAGAACCTCCCCAGCCAAGGGCTCGTCCACCAGTCCTTGGTCGCCCCGGGGGTAGCCCCGATCCAGCCCGGTCGCAAATCGGAAATAGTCTTGAAATGCCCGTCGCTTCCGTAACTGATCCCCTCCCCATTGATTGCATAGGCCCGGAAATAATACTTTTTTCCAGCCACAAGCCCGCTCGCCGTTACCGAGAAGGCGCCCGTATCGATTCCGCCCGTCAGGTCGGTTACCCCGGTTTGCAGGAACCTCGGGTCGGGGTCGAGCGAGAGCAGGAATCCGCTGGTCACTCCAGCAGCCCCTCCCCCATCCATCACCTCGCCCTTGAGGACGGCGGAATCCGCTCCCACCGATTCCGCCTGGCGGGTCTCCACGATGGGCCGGAAAACGTCCGCAACCGTAATACTGAAAGTCAAGTGGCGCAGGAAGGTGCCGTCCGCTACCCGTACGAGGGCTTCATAGGAATTGTTGGCATCCGCATCGCCTGGGTTCTCGTAGTCGGGCGGGGTCTTGAAGCGGATGAGTCCGCTGGTGGAATTGATCTCGAACTTGTCTTGGTCGGCGCCGCCGGCCAACGAGTAGACCAGGACGTCCCCATCGTCGTCGGTAGCGTTTGCGTCGAGGGCCACGACCTGGTTCTCATAGGCATCGACGGCCACGGGGGACGTGAAGACGGGCGGGTCGGGCCGGTTGGTCACGGTCACGGTCACGGCCTGGGTCACGGGATAGAACCCGTCGTCGGCCTGTACCGTCACGAGGTAGGCTTTGTCCCCGGCAACCGACCCGTTGGCCTCGAAGTCGGGCGGGTTGACGAACCTGAGGACCCCGCTGGCCGGATCGATGGAGAACTTGGCCTGGTCGGCTCCGCCCGCGAGGGAGTAGATCAGGGAATCCCCATCGGCATCGGTCGCATTGACGTCGAGGGCGAAGGTCAGGTTCTCGGGAGCGCTGGAGGATGCGGGCGTCGTGAAGACGGGGGCGTACTCGTTCAAGTCCGTCACCGTAACGCTCACCGCCTGATCGACGAAAAGGGACCCGTCCGATATCCTCACCGTCACCGCATAGGCGTTGTTCCCCGCCGCCGATCCCGGGCTCTCGTAATCGGGGGGCGAAAGAAAGCTCAGGATTCCCGTGACCGCGTTGATGGAGAATGCCGCCGCGTCCGCTCCCCCGCTGAGCGAATAGACCGGTGAAGTCCCGTCCGGATCACTCCCATTGACGTCGAGAGCAACGGTCAGGTTCTCCGCCATTACGGCGACCGCGCTGGAAAGAACGCCCGGGGTCTCGTTGACGTTGGCAACGTTGACCACCAGGGACTGGCTTGACCTGGAAACCCCATCGGTCGTCTCAATCGTCACCGCATAGGCGTTGTCCCCCGCCACGGAAGCGTTGGCCTCGTAATCGGGGGGACTCTTGAAGGTAAGGACCCCCGTCGAGGAATCGATCGAGAACCTTCCCTGGTCGGCGCCTCCCGCGAGGGCATAGACCAGGGCAGTCCCTTCCGGATCGCTCGCATTTACGTCAATGGCGAGGACCTGGTTCTCCGATACGCTGATCGTGGCCGGGGAAGTGAAAACCGGGGGATCGTTCAAGTCCGTCACGTTGATGGTCAGGACCTGGGTGACCGGGGCCGTGCCGTCGGTCACCCCGACGGTCAAGGTATAGGTGTTGCTTCCGGCAACCGAGCCCGGGTTCTCGAAATCGGGCGGATTCTGAAAAGTCAGTCCTCCACTGCTCGTGTTCAGGTAGAATTTCGAGGAATCGCCCCCCGGAATAAGCGAGTAGACCAGAGCATCCCCGTCCGGATCGCTCGCATTTAGGTCGATGGCCAGGGTCTGGTTTTCCGGGACGCTCACCGTGGCCACGCTTACGAAATAGGGCGGAAACTCTTCCATCAGGCGCTGAACTTGGGTAGCAACCTGCACGGGGTTGGAACGGTTAACATTCGTCCCGTCGCCCAGTTGCCCATTAAAATTATTTCCCGACGCCCAGACCGTCCCGTCCGATTTGAGCAAGATCGTATGAGCGTTGCCGGCGGCGATCCCCGCGACCAAGGTAAGGGGGTTCCCTAACGCATCCTTCACCCTTTCCGCATGATTGCGGTCGCTAGTAGTGCCGTCCCCTAGTTGACCCGCGTTATTTAATCCTACCGTCCAGGCCGACCCATCGCTCTTCAGGTACACGCTGTGATTAGAGCCCGCAACCGCAACTATGCTCGACAGGGGAGTGCTTACCGCATCCACCACCTGTACCGGGTTGGAACGGCCCGTGGTCGTCCCGTCCCCGAGTTGGCCATTATTATTTCTCCCCACCGCCCAGACCGTCCCATCGCTCTTCAGGAACACGCTGTGATAGCTACCTCCCGAAACCGAGACCACGCTCGAGAGAGGAGCCCCGCCAGCATCCACCACCTGTACCGGATTACTCCGATCCGTGGTCGTTCCGTCCCCCAGTTGGCCATCATCATTTCTCCCCACCGCCCAGACCGTCCCATCGTTTTTCAAAAATACGGTGTGGTAACCGTACGCCGAAACGCCCACAAAATCCGAGAGCGGAAACCCGCCCGCATAAGTCACTTGTATGGGATAAAGTCGGTCCGTATTCGTCCCGTCCCCCAGTTGACCGTGAGCATTCCCTCCCGTCGCCCAAACCGTCCCGTCCGCCTTCAAAAAGACCGTGTGCTCACCTCCAGCCGAAACCCCAACCACCCCACTCAAGGCATTTCCGGATGAATCCAAAACCTGTACGGGGTTGGACCGGTCCGTAGTGGTCCCATCCCCCAGTTGGCCATCATTATTTCTCCCCACCGCCCAGACCGTCCCGTCGCTCTTCAAATAGACAGTATGGTCAAACCCCGTCGAGCTTCCCAGCACCCCGTTAATCGGATTCCCCAAAGAATCCACCACCTGTACGGGGCTGGAACGGTGCGTTGTCGTTCCATCTCCCAGTTGACCATAAGTATTTTGCCCCGTCGCCATGAGCGTTCCGTCGATCTTCAAATAATCGCTGCGATTGCCTCCCCTCAGCCCGGCAACCGAGAGAAGAAGGACCAAAACCGGGACAAGCCAGAGAATTCCCCGAGATACAGGAAGGGAAAATCGGAAGGGAGCGGGCTTCAAGTAAGAAAAGGTTATGGGTGCATCCTTGGGGATGCCAATCCGATAGCAAGATAAATTATCGGTTTTGCCCAAGCCCGCGCCATAGGGAAATGGCGGAGAGAACGGGATTCGAACCCGTGGAAGACCTATTAGATCTTCACCGGTTTAGCAAACCAGCGCATTCGACCACTCTGCCATCTCTCCAAGCCGAGAAACGAGCATAAGCGATGGAGCACGCGGAGGTAAACCCAAAAGATGAAAGGTTTTGCGGGCTGGTGGCCCGGGGAACTAGATGAGCTCACGGATGGGCCGGACGTCGGGGTCGACCAGGTAATGGGGACGTCCGGCGGGATCTTCCACAGTGTTGGCCCGGGGATCGATCCCGAGTGAATGGTAGAGGGTGGAGAAGACTTCCTGAAAGCGGACCGGGCGGTCCACGATCTCTCCTCCCTGCTTGTCCGTCCGGCCAATGACCTGCCCGTGCCTCATGCCTCCCCCCGCAAGAAGGGCGAAGGAAGTGCGGGGCCAGTGGTCGCGGCTGTTCATCTTGTTGATCTTTGGGGTGCGTCCGAATTCGCCCCATACCACGACCGAGACATCCCGTTCCAGTCCGCGCTCGGAAAGGTCGCGCAGGAGGGCGGAGAGACCTTGGTCGAGAAGGGGAAACTCCTCACGGGAGCGGGGAAAGTTAAGGCCGTCCCCACCGTGCCAGTCCCAGCGGGCGTAGTTGAGTGAAACCACCCGGACGCCCGCTTCCACCAACCGGCGGGCGACGCAGAAGTTGCGGATCATGCGGGGAGCCCCGTCGCGCAGGTAGCGGGGATCGTTGACCCCGTAGCGCTCGACCACCCGGGGGTCTTCCTTGGTTAGGTCTAGGGCATCGGCCAGACCGGTGTCGGAAAGGATTTCCAGGGCTTGGGACTCGTAGGCGTCCAAGCCCTTCATCTGTCCCCTCCGGTCGGCGGCCCGGCGGAAGTTGTCGAGCGAGGCGCGCAGGCCCACGCGGTCGTTGAGGCGGTCCAGGCTAAGCCCGTCGAGGGTCATGTTGGAGACCCTCTTGCCGGGGTCTTTCTCGACCAACTGGAGGGGTGCGTGAGCGGGCCCGATGAACCCGCCGTCGCCCTTCTTGCTCCAGCCCGCCCCCGTCGGGTAGACGAGAGAGGCGTTGGCCGGAACGCCGTTTTTGGAACCTTGAATCTTGGAGACCCAGGATCCCCAGTTGGGCCATCCCCCGGCGGGGGCGTTGTTGGCGTCGCGCTTGGTCCGGCCGGTCATGCACTGGTAGGAGCTGTGGGCCCCCTCCGAGTCGCAAATGGAACGGATGATGGAAAACTTGTCCCCCAGCTTGGCGAGGCGTGGAAAGAGCTCGCAGATTTCCATGCCCGGAACGTTGGTCGGGATGGGGCTGAACTCCCCGCGTATCTCGCTCGATGCGTCTGGCTTGAGGTCGAAGGTATCGAGGTGGGAGGGCCCGCCGGGAAGGAAGACGTTGATGACCGCCTTGTGCGAGCTGCCCACGCCCTGCTTGGCCTCGAGGTCGAGCAACTGTCCCATGGACAAGCCACCGGCGGCCATTCCACCGAGCTTGAGGAAGTCGCGCCTCGGTATCCCGTCGCAGTGCGATCGGTTGCTTCGGTTTTTTCCCAGAAGGTTCAACATGGTGACTTCATGCATGGTACGGCTTTATTAGAGTTTTTCCTAGTAAAAACAGTAATTTTATACGCCTTTTTTCGACCCGAGGGTTGACCAGAAGGCACCCTTGGGAATAGAAAACCCACCATGAACCCGAAAGACCTCCACAGCATATCCGCCCTTGATCAAGCCAATGCCAGCGAGCACCTAAGCGAGCGTGAAAGACACCTCGTCGGGCTGGCCGTCACCCTTACCCGGGGCTGCGTCTACTGCTCGGGCGGACGCATCGAGAAGGCCCTCGCGGCGGGACTGTCCCAGGAGACGGTGACCGCAGCGGTGGACCTGACCGCAGCGGTCAATGCGGGGGTGGTGGTGCGCACCGCCCTGCAGGGAATCGAGGGGAAGGACCTTTCCGGTTCCTGCGACGACGGGACCTGCTCGGCCGGGAACTAGGGGGCTTCGGTTTCCTCCGGTTCTTCGGAGCCGGGAAGCTCAGGGGGAACGACGAACCGGCCCTTCGCCCGCACGACCTGAAAGGGGGTAACGAGATCGAGCTCGCGCCGGGGCGCGGCATCGCTCTCGAAGCCACCGTAGTAGAGGAGCGTGACCACCGCGGTGGAGCAAATGTACTCGGAACCGAACTCGCTCCCCTCCTCGGGCTTGAGGTCCTCGTTCCAGAGGGCCAGCATGCCGGTGAAGTCGTAGCCGAAGAAATGGCCCGATTTCTCCCGGCACAGACGGATCCCTTCCCGGATCCGTTCCGGATCGATGCGGTCCCACTTGTCGAGACGGTAGGCGTCCCAGTTGTAGGTTCGGAGGGAATCGATCCCTTCGTCCAAGTTCACCCCCTTGCCCCCGGCGCTGGTGAAGAGGACCTTGCTCCCGGGCTTGTCGGGGTCCTCCACCACAATGGCAAGGTGCCCGTACTTGAAGAGACGGTAGCCGATGACCGAGAGCTTGCCCTCCGCGAAAAGCTGGCGACGGGCGTTCCACTTTTCCTTGCGGTAGGCAATGACGTCTCCCACTTCCAGACGGTCGGTGAAGAACCGCCACTCGGCATCGCCCGTTTCCTTGCTTTGCCCAAACACGCCCGAGAGACCGAGAATGGTGGCCCCGACGAAAGCGGCGAGAGATCCCGCGAAGAGCTTCCGCCAGCGCCCGGAGCGCCTCGGCGGATAGTCCCGCCCCCAGAGCAGCCAGGCCGAGACCACGGCGAGGGCGACCGAGGAGAGGATGAGCAGGTCGAGCAGCGGGCTGGAGGTCTCTCCATCGAAGGAGATGACTTTCTCGAACCGGCCCACGTCCTCATCCCGGGCCTGAGTGGAAGGACCGTCGTCGGAAACGCCCTCGACCCAGGAAAGGGATGACCAGCCATCGGACTGGCCGAGCCAGAGCAGATGCGCGACCTCGTAGGCCAACACGAGGACGACGATGAAAAGGAGTGTCTTGAGGAGGGTTTTCAGCAAAGGATTCACCATTCATTAGCCGCGGGGCAAAAATGGCGAGCAGAAAAAAAACGCTCCCGCACGGGGTGGATCAGCCTACTTGCGGAGGAGGGACTTGAGCATCTGGACGTTCTTGCCCGCGAGCGCATCCCCGCGGTCGGAGGCGAGGGTGAACCACTCGAGAGCCTTGGCGTTGTCCTTGGGCACGCCCTTGCCGCGCAGGTACATGATGCCGAGGTATCGGGCGGCCTCCGCGTCTCCCGCATTGGCCGACTGGGTGAAGAGGGACAGGGACTTGCCGTAGTCCGGGACGGATCCGCGGCCGAAGTAGTGCTTCTTGGCCAACTCCCTGGTCTCCTCCGTGGAACCGGTGGCGGAAGGAACGGGAAGAGGCGGAGGCTCGGGGAGAGTCGGATGGGGCGCGGACGGAGGGTTAACGATCGGGGCGCTCTCGTAGGGAGAGGGAAGATCGGGGGTCAGCCTGGTTGCGGAAAAGGGGGGAGGAGGATCGGGGGAGGGAGCCGGTGGGGAAGGAGGGAAGGAGGGAGGCGGAGGAAGCGGAACCTCGGCCCCGGAGGAGGGATCGAGTGGGGAGGGAACGTCGGGCCTAA
>Ga0160422_10001505_pt1 | contig 14593 bp, 12 predicted proteins | sample Fk160mmetaG_FD_108192 | JGI IMG/M metagenome (GOLD analysis project Ga0160422, IMG submission 108192) | Marine microbial communities from the Central Pacific Ocean - Fk160115 60m metaG | ecosystem: Environmental > Aquatic > Marine > Oceanic > Photic zone | place: The Central Pacific Ocean...
CCAAGCAGCCACGCCAAAGGACATGCGTCTCCTGCCGCTAGAAAAGCCATGGCAGATGCCGGTTTGCCCACGGGCTCAATCAAAGGTTCAGGACGCGATGGCCGCATTCTGAAGCAGGATGTAATGGCTGCTTTGGCTGCTGGCTTTGATGCGAGCAATGTGCGGTCTGGATGGGAAGGAAGCCGAGATACGAGACGAGAAAAAATGAGCATGCTGCGCCGTAAAGTGGCAGAGCGACTGGTCTCTGTGAAAAATGAGACTGCCATGCTGACAACATTCAACGAAGTTGACATGAAGCCAGTGATGGACTTGCGTAAAAAGTACAAGGACGCGTTCAAAGAACATTTTGGTGTGGGGCTCGGGTTCATGGGATTCTTCACAAAAGCGGTGACGACGGCACTTGCTGAATTTCCTGCAATCAATGCCCAAATTGATGGCAAAGAACTCATCTATCACGATTACGCTGATGTTTGCATTGCAGTCAGTTCGCCCAAGGGGCTGATGGTGCCTGTGGTTCGCAATGCAGAAACCATGAGCTTGGCAGAAATTGAAGCAGAAATTAAGCGTTTGGCGATTCGGGCGCGAGATGGGGAGCTTACGGTTGACGAGATGCAGGGAGGAACATTTACAATCACGAATGGAGGTGTGTTTGGCTCCATGCTTTCTACCCCCATCATCAATCCTCCCCAAAGTGCGATTCTCGGAATGCACAACATCGTGGAGCGCCCTGTTGCAATCCTTGGAAAGGTGGAGATACGACCTGTCATGTACGTCGCACTTAGTTACGATCATCGCATTGTCGATGGCAAGGAGAGCGTGGGCTTCCTCTACATGATTAAGGAAATGATTGAAAACCCGGAAAGAATGCTTTTTGGCGGGAAAACCCCTTCAGAAGTTTTACTTGGCTTGTGATTCATGGCGCCATGGCCATGTCCAACAGAATCATGGCATGAGGCGCTGAACGACCTCTTTGTATTTGGTTGCGTCGTCAGCGAGCACAGTGACGATTACGCCTTCTTCCAATTCTTCGGCAAGCTGCACAGCACCTGCAAGATTTGCAGCTGCAGACGGACTGACGAGAAGACCTTCTTCCTTCGCGACGCGCCGAAGCATGGCGTTGCTTGCTTCGGCGTCAACCAAACGAGTTTCGTCAGGAATTGTAGCGTCAAAAATCTTGGGGGCACCAGATGTTTCTAAGTGTCTCCACCCTTCGAAGCCATGAAGGTCAGTGCCTGGCTGGAGTGCGACAAGTTGAATGTTCTCGTTGAATTCTTTCAGTCGGCGCCCCGTTCCAACAAACGTCCCCGTCGTTCCCAGACCAGCTACGAAATGCGTGACGCGCCGGTTTGTCTCTTCCCACAATTCGACTCCTGTATGATTGTAGTGCGCCATCCAATTCGCGTCGTTGCTGTATTGGTCGACAAAGTGGTATTTGTCAGGATGACGTTGTGCCAAATCTCGTGCAGCACATTTTGACTCATCTGTTTGTCCAATCGGACTGGTTAAAATGAGATTCACACCCAAAGACTTAAAAATATGCATTCGTTCCTTCGAGACATTTTCAGGGATACACAAAGTCACAGGGATGCCTGCAGCTGCCGAGAAAATGGCATAGGCAAGCCCTGTGTTTCCATAGGAGGTGTCGATCAAACTTTTCCCTTGTAGAGCCCCTGAGGCCAAAGCATTGTGAAGAATACTGATTGCAGGTCGGGCCTTGATGCTGCCACCAAATTGCTGCCACTCAAGTTTGGCATAAATCTCCACTTTGGGTTTGGGACTTAGGCGCAGCATGGGGTGAAGTGGAGTGTTTCCCACGTGCCAACGGAGCTCGTCGATCGCGTTAAGTCTGGGGTCGAGTATGGGTGTGGTCATTCCAGTTTGGGTCAATGAAGAAGCCCTCGTTACGAACGAGGGCTTCTTGGGGTTACACGATTTTGAGAATGTTGTCATTCACGCATGCGCAAGAAGGCCCTGTCCAATAGACAGCAGCAACAGCAGCATGCACTCTTTTGAAATGACATCATTCCAAGTTCAAAAGAAACACCGTCAATTCCAAATGGCGTTTTGGAACAACCTGTAAAATTCATCGAAGCACTGAAAAACGCTCGGCATCTAAGCGAATCAAAATGCCCACCAGTAGGGTAAATCCCATCAGCGATGAACCGCCATAGCTAAAGAAAGGCAGGGGAATGCCAATGACAGGCGCCAACCCCAGCACCATCCCGACATTGACAAGAACGTGCATGAATAAAATGCTGGCCACAGCATATGCATAAATGCGGGTGAAAGGTGAACGTTGCCTTTCTCCCATATGCAGGATTCGCAAAATCAAAAAGACGAAGAGCATGACAACGCCGGCGCTGCCCAAGAAACCCCATTCTTCGCCGACGGTACAAAAAATAAAATCCGTTTCTTGTTCAGGGACAAAGCCATATGCAGTCATCGGACCTTGGACCCAACCTCTGCCCAACCAACCTCCTGACCCAATGGCTGCCTTGGCGTGGCGAATGTTGTAGTCCGCATCGGGATTGTCCACATCGATGCCGAATAAAACATGAATGCGTTCTCTTTGGTGGCGTTGAAGGACGTTTTCCATACTTAGATGCACCCCAGATGAGAATGCCATGCCTGCCAGCAAAATCAAAGCCCCTCGAATTGTTGTGCGCTTTCGGTACCTCGGAAGTGTGGCCGCTCGGACCAACATCAGGGAGCATGCGCCAAGAATGGTCACCGAGAAAAGGAACCACCAAAATCCAGTGGACGATCCAAGGAACGGATACCAACTTTCATTGGCGCTGAAGAGAATGGTCAATACGGCCAGGACGAGGGCTGAGACCCCGAGCAAAAGGACATTGCCGCTGAGACCTTCACGGTACAAGACAAACACAAAACCGCCAAAAACCAAAACAGTTCCCGCGTCGGGTTGAAGCAATATGAGCACTGCAGGAATCCCGATGATGACCACTGACTGAAGTCGGGCGGCCAAGGTTCGCCATGGCCGCCCATCTCGACTCAGATACCATGCCAACATGAGGGCAGTGGCGGTTTTGGCGAATTCGCTAGGTTGAATGCTGAAGCTTCCCACACCAAACCATGAGCGAGCTCCCCCCACTTTTTTCCCCACGATAAGGACAGCGACCAACAGGGTTAGCACTGTGATGTATTGAAGCACAGAGGTACGTATGTAAAATTCTCCTTCGACGGCGAGCAAACCAACCATGAGAAACATGCAAATTCCCATCCAAATGAGCTGCTTTCCCGCTTTCCCATCCATGTCCCAAATCACGTCAGCTTCCGCGGTGGCACTCACAACGTTAAGCCAACCCAACAAGACCAATACAATGACTGCGATGAGTGTGGGCCAATCGAGACGAGACAACACATTGAACCGACGAGATCTCATGGCACAGGCAGGTTTGACTGAAGATCAGCGAATTGAGGGTCCAAAGGATAGGTTGCGCCCTTGACCCTTCGTTCTCGGTCTAGATCGGAGACATTTCCATTCAGATATTTCTCCAAGAGCAAGCCAGCAATTGGTGCGGCCCAATCGCCTCCTGCGCCTGCATATTCGACATATACACTGACCGCAATCTCAGGAGCCGTTCTCGGCGCCAGAGCCATGAAGACACTGTGGTCAGCCTGGTTTTGATTTTGGACGGTCCCAGTTTTTCCACACGCAACGATGCCAGGGGTGTACGCTCGTCTCCCTGTCCCAGTTTGATCCTCAATGACAGCTTGCATGGCGTCGAGAATTGGCTCAAAATGCGAGGCTTGAACACCCACGTCGCGGCGGACTTGAAATTTTGGCGGTTTGCCCTTGCCTCCAATGTCTCTGACGAGGTGGGGTTCCATGTACCATCCTTTGTTGGCTATGATGGCGGCCAAGTTGGCCATGTGAAGGGGGGTGGCCAAGAGTTCCCCCTCTCCAATGCTAATGGAATAGATGGTGCGATATGTCCAATGACGACGACCGTAAAGTTTGTTGTAATAGCTGGAATCGGGCACAAGTCCGGGGCGTGTTCCTGGAACATGACCACCTAGATTGGTGCCAAAACCAAAATCCTCGACGCGTTCGGTCCACCAACCCAATCCCAGTCGGGCATTGTCAAATTTGTCGAGGTTGGGGTACTGGTTGACCATGCGGCGCATGACCTCGTAGAAGTAAGGATTGCAGCTATGCACTACGGCGCGCTGCAAGTTGTCTTGGGTGTGAGCGCCATGGCAACCGATGATGTCGCGATTGCAATTGATGTGGGTTCTCGGGGAAATGACCCCCTGTTCCATGGCAATCAATCCTTGAACCATTTTGAAAATGGACCCCGGTCGGTATGTGCCACGAACGGCCCGATTGTAAAGGGGCTTCCAAGGGTGCTTGGCCAAACTGTCGTAGGCTGCTCCGCGAGTTGTCCCAGTGAGCAGATTGCCATCGAAAGAGGGTGCGGAAACGAAGGCTAGGATTTCACCTGTTGTAGGTTCGATGGCGACAATCGCGCCTCTTTTGCCTTTCATTAACCGTTCGGCATACCGTTGAAGGTCGGCGTCAAGCGTCAGGGTAACATCGGAACCTGGCTCTGGCAGCGAGTCCATTTCTGTCAACGTATTGCGAACATTGTTTCTCACATCAACGAGGTGATGGCGAACCCCTGGAGTTCCCCTCAAATCAGATTCGAACAGTGCTTCGATCCCGGATTTTCCCTTGTAATCTCCCAGTCGGTATCTGGAATCGCGATTCATGTCTTCGCGGTCGACTTCGCGGTATTCGCCAAGGATTTGACTCGCAATTCCAAAGACATTTTTGCGAACTGAATTGGTTCGTATTGTCAACCCCGCGTAACGCCACAATTCGGAGGATATGGCTGCGTACTGCGGGGCGTTCATTTGGCGAAGGAGTGGCGAAGCCTTGTATCGAGAGTAACGCCGCGCCTTGGAGAGTCGCCGGTCTAACTCCTCACGCTCCAGCTGGACCAACTCGGCAAGGGCGGCTGTGTCAATGTTGGACATGAAACGTGGCAGGACCATCAGATCATAGCTTGGAACATTGTTGATCAGCATTTCCCCATGTCTGTCAAGGCAAAGTCCCCGAGCGGGCTTGAGTATCTCTTGCTCCTCTGTAAGCCGCTCCGCCCGATTTTTCCACTCGTCCGTGGTGATTTGCATTTGGAACAAGCGAAATACAAACAACACACCAACACCTAAAACAATTGCACCTAGGATGCGCTGCCGACCAGCCAATTCACCTTGATTCAGCTCCATGGATATGCGCTGACGTTTCTTTGATTGCCTTGTGAAGGCCGATTCAAAAGGCCTTGAATAAGCAAAAAGGCCGCCACATTAAGAAGGGTGGATAAAGCAGTTTGACCCAGTGTACGCCCCACCAGAGGCCATCCATTTTGCAAAGAGAAAAGCACACCCCAATACACTGCAAGCCCCAAGGATGCAAATGCCGCATAATTGCTCCAACCGTCGTAATGCGGATTTAAGACGTGTCCCTGACGCAAGCCCTCTCTAGACGGAATTGTGGAGGTTATTGCAGGATAGACCATGCCAAAAGTTGTTGAAGCCGCGAGATGCATTCCCCCTGTAAAGCAAGCGACATCCATCATTGCACCCATCAGGGCGGTCAGAATCAAGTAAGTTGTGGGCGGCCATCCGACAGGCATCTTGAGCAAACCGTAAATGTGGACGGCGAGCAAGCCGTAGCCGCCCCAAAAAATGCCATATCGAAACAACAAAACCTGCGAAAGAAAGGCACACACAATTGTCCAAAAGAAAGGGAGAAGTGAACTCATGGAGAATTGGTTATGGCATAACTGAGACTGTCAATTCTTGAATTGCGCTGGTGTTGGAGCCACACCACGTGCCTGAAGCTGGGATAGTTGGCGCCTAGGAGGACAATCACCGTCTGGAATTCATCAGCTTCATTGCCGATGACGTCTTCAACAACGCCAACAGGAATGTCTGCAGGAAAGACACCATCGAATCCCGTGGTCATGATTGTGTCGCCTGGCAGAACCAAATTGGCCCAGGGAATGTCCAATACTTTGACGCGCCGAACATCTCCATCTTTGGCCACCATCCTCCCAGATTGACCGTCCCGTCCCAAACGAACGCTCCACTGGGCTTCTGGATGTATCAGAGAAAGAACAAGGCTCTCATGGGCCGTGGTGTCCACGACGCGACCGGCGGCGAACCCTAGTGAGAGGACCCCCACACCTGGTTTGAGTCCATCGTAACCGCCTCGATTGAGCACCATCCATGGAGACCCACCCCAGCCGGGACTTCGAAGCACTTTGGCATATCCTGTTTTCCATGGATTCGTGAGTCTTTCTTTTGAAGATTCCAACTCAGCACGGAGCTGGGAATTTTCAAGCATGATGAGCCGATTGGATTCAGTAAGTTGGATCCAGTTTTGAATGCTTCCAGTTGTGTTAAGCCAGGATCGAGAGGTCCACATGGACCAACTGGCAAGCGCTGTACGATGGTGACTGTAGGTGGTATTCATCCACCCGAATGCGACTCCCCAAAGCGCGAAGAACAAAATCCACCTGTGGGTACGCGCGAGAAGGGCAAAGAGATTTCTCACGGCCGAGGAATCAGTTTCTCATTAAAAACGGAAAGCGATCGATGTTTTTCAAAGCGATCGCAGTGCCTTTGGCCACCGCATGCAATGGGTCGTCAGCCACGTGAACCGGCAGTTTGGTTTTTTGAGAAATGCGCAAATCCAATCCACGAAGTTGCGCACCCCCGCCAGCCAAGAAAATCCCAGTTTTGTAAATGTCGGCAGACAATTCGGGCGGCGTATGTTCAAGTGCGCTGTGGATACTTTCCTCAATTTTGCTGATGCTTTTGTCCAAAGCTCCGGCAATTTCAGAGTAGGTCACTACAATTTCTTTGGGAATTCCCGTCATTAAATCCCTACCGTGCACAGCATAGTCCTCAGGGGGGCTATCTAGCTCTGGCAAGGCAGCGCCTACGGCAATTTTGATTTGTTCCGCAGTGCGTTCGCCAATCAAGATGTTGTGTTGGCGACGCATGTACTCCTCAATGTCGTGGGTGAATTCGTCTCCTGCCACTCGAATGTTGGTGTCGGTCACAATTCCTCCGAGGGCGATGACTGCAATTTCAGATGTTCCTCCGCCAATGTCAACAATCATGTTGCCCATGGGCTCTTCCACGTCAATTCCAATTCCAATCGCGGCAGCCATGGGTTCGTGAATCAAATAGACTTCCTTGCCACCTGCGTGTTCAGCGCTGTCTTTGACTGCTCGTTTTTCTACGTCTGTAATGCCGGACGGGATGCAAATGACCATGCGCAGAGAGGGATTGAACCAGGATTTTCGTCCAGAGATGAGTTTGATCATTCCCTTGATCATCTGCTCGGCGGATTCAAAATCAGCGATCACGCCGTCTTTCAGCGGACGAATGGTTTCAATGTTTTTGTGTGTTTTCCCGTGCATTTGCTGAGCCAAACGCCCGATGGCCACCACGTTACCCGTTCTGCGGTCTTTAGCCACAATGGAAGGTTCATCGACCACCACTTTGTCCTGATAATAAATGATGGTATTCGCCGTCCCCAAATCCATGGCAATTTCCTGCGTGAAAAAGTCGAACAATCCCATAGCCTAAAGGTATATGGGCCCCAGCGATGGACCGCAGCATTCCTTCGCATTCTGCTCACATGGTTGATAAGTTCCACTTTCGAGTGGATGTGGGTTGGAAACGCTGCGTGGTTGTGAAAAAAGGTCAACGCACACAGGCCGATTTGGCGGGATTCTTCAATGGCGGAAGTGGCGCACTCCCGTGGTGTACATTGCCAATCCCAAATCATTGCACGCATCAATGCTCTTTTGGTCGTTGATGGACCCGCCAGGCTGAATCACGGCTGTCACGCCTGCTTTGGCGGCCAACTCCACACAATCGGGGAAGGGAAAGAACGCGTCGGATGCCATGCTTGACCCCGTCAGGTCAAACCCAAAACGTTGTGCCTTTTCGACTGCTTGCTTCAGGGCATCCACGCGGCTCGTTTGTCCTGTTCCACTGGCGAGAAGTTGCCCATTTTTGGCAAAGACCACGGTGTTTGACTTGGTGTGCTTGACGAGCTTCAATGCAAACAACAAATCTGCAGTCCTTTCCGGACGATCGGCTTCGGTCGTGCACGTCCATGTGTCGATCGCTTCCATGTCATTGTCACGTTCCTGGATGAGGTAGCCGTTCAGGGCCGAGCGCACAGTCGCTTTGGGCAAAGCCCCTGTCTGACGCTCCAACAAAATTCGATTCTTCTTTTGCGACAATACCGCAAAAGCGTCCTCGTCGAACCCCGGAGCGATCACCACTTCACAAAACAAAACGTGGATGAGGTTCGCAGTGTTGAGATCGATAGGGCGGTTGGCGATGAGAACGCCACCAAACGCACTTGTGGGATCACCAGCCAAGGCATCGGCATAGGCCTCTGCCAAAGTGGGGCGCGTTGCACAGCCGCAGGCGTTGTTGTGTTTGAGAATGGCGAAGGTTGGGGAGTCGTTTTGGAACTCCTCCATGAGCTGCACCGCAGCGTCGACGTCGAGGAGGTTGTTGTAAGACAGAGCCTTTCCGTGCAGGGGCTTCAACAGCCCGTCTAAATCGCCGAAGTACTGGCCTAATTGGTGTGGATTTTCTCCGTAGCGCAACGCTCTCGCTTCAGGCACACTGAGGTTTAAGGTGTCCACTTTCCCGCTTTCAAGGCTGGTGTCGCTAAGGTGCGCGTGAATCATGGTGTCGTAGTGAGAGCTGACGCGAAACCCACGTGCGGCCAAGGTTTTGCGCTCGTCGAGGGTGGTCGTTCCATCCCTTTTCAGGACCTCAAGTAGGGTGCCGTAGTCGTCCATGGAAGGAATGATGACTACGTCGTTGTAGTTCTTCGCGGCTCCGCGAATCAGAGCGATGCCTCCGATGTCGATTTTCTCTACGATCTCCGTTTCTGAGCCTCCCCCAGCTACGGTGGATTCAAAGGGGTACAAGTCCACCACGACCAAGTCAATGTTGGGTAGTTCGTATTCCACCATTTGAGCTTGGTCACCTTCGTGGTCTCGACGGTTGAGGATTCCGCCAAAGACCTTGGGGTGAAGCGTTTTCACACGTCCGCCCAAGATGGAAGGGTAGTCCGTCATAGATTCCACAGGTACAACGCTGGCCCCCATCGCCTCGATTGCCTTTTGCGTGCCGCCAGTGGAGTAAATGGTAACTCCGAGCCGTTGAAGTTCAGCTACAATCGGTTCGAGGCCATCCTTGTGGAAGACCGAAATGAGGGCTGATTTGATGTGACGTATGTCAGTCATGTCGATGAAAAGAGGGATTCCGAAAGCCGCAAAACTACGATGCGAAAAGCGATATCGACGCCTTGCGCAGTAGCTTCGTTTGATGCTTTGGTTCACGCTTTTTCGCGAGAGTTTGTTGTTTGCTTGGCAGGCGATTCTGGTCAATCGTTTGCGGACTCTGCTCAGCTTGCTCGGTGTGATGGTGGGAATTTTTGTCATCAGCACGGTCTTTGCTGTCGTGGATAGCCTTGAGTCAGAATTGCGCGAAACGTTCAATATGCTCGACGACGACGTGTTGTTCGTGACCAAGTGGCCGTGGTCGCCTGGGGGAGATTATCCTTGGTGGAAATACGTCCAGCGGCGGCCACCGACTGAACGAGACCTCGAGCTTTTGATGCCGCGTCTGACGTTGGCTTCAGCAGGGATGTTTCAAACCAAGGCCTTTTTGGATGCAGAGGCTGGAAACAGTCGCATGTCTGGCGTGGTTGTGGGGTCTGTTTCGCACGACTACAACAGGGTCATCAGTTTGGACATTGAGCATGGACGTTATTTCACAGCCTCGGAGAGTGCGATAGGTCGTCCAGTTGCCGTGATCGGTTTTCAGGTGGCGAATCAATTGTTTGGCACTCAAACTTGTGTGGGCCAAACCTTGAAAGTGAGAGGGGTGCGTGTCGAAATCATTGGAGTGCTTGCAGAAAAAGGAGAAAGTGCTGTTTCCGCGGGAATGGATGAATTGATGCTCGTACCCTCGGCCTTTGCACCTCGCTTGTACCCTCCAAGCTCAGACGACGAGGCCTTGATTGCAATCAGAGCCAACCCTGGGGTGAACCTAGAGGTGCTCGAGAACGAATTGATACAACAATTGCGCGCCGTTCGACGCATTCGACCTGGACGGGAAAAGGATTTCTCTGTGAACCGCATGGACATGTTGACGGAGATTTTGGATTCCATTTTTACCAACTTGGCTTTGGGAAGTTGGTTCATTGCCATATTCGCCATCCTCGTGGGAAGTTTTAGCATCGCCAACATCATGTTTGTTTCAGTTCGGGAAAGGACCAAAATCATTGGCGTTCAAAAGGCGGTTGGGGCCAGGAACGCCTTCATCATGATTCAGTTTTTATTCGAGGCCGTGGTTCTGTGCGTGTTTGGCGCTTTATTCGCTTTGTTGGCCACGCAGGGAACCATCGTCGTGGTGAACTTCATGGACTTGGGCATGACCTTGCACATAGCTCCCAAACGCGTGCTTCTGGCTCTAGGTGTTGCGGTGACTTCAGGCTTGGTAGCAGGCTTGGCACCTGCCCAAAAGGCGGCAAATCTTCCTCCAGTAGAGGCCATGCGCGCTCACTGAGTGCAACATGTGTGAGTTTGGATAGACTTGTTCCTCGAATGAGAAATCGAGCTCAAAGGTTGATGGCCAGTCCGATTCGAATGGAGGAGGGAGGCAAAGTCATGCTGGATGTGGCTGTGCTAGAAACATTGCCGTTGTCGTCGATAAAGATGCCATCAGGATCCGCGATTTGAACCACATTGCCGCCGTCCAACTGAAACGATTCTGCATAGCGCGCTGTCACGAAGGATCGATTTCCCAGCCGAAGTCGAAGCCCCGCAGCGTAACCACAATCGAAGTTGGAAGAGAAAAACGGAACGTCATTGATTCTTTGGCTTTCCGCACCTCCATCGATGACCAAGCGCGCTCTCAAAAAGGAGCCGCGTACCCCACCAAATCCTTCTAAAAAAGGTTGAAAGCCAGAATTCTGGAATAAAGTCAAACGCAACAGACAGTGGGCATGTGCCAATTGATTCCTCACGCGCAAGGACCCAGGGGTGCTGGTGCCGTTCGCATCCATAATGATTGTGGTATCGAGACCACCAATGGGTTGAAAACCAGCGTCAAATCCGCCGTCAAGAATTCCCTTGCGATCGTGCTTCATGTAGGTAAGTGCAAAGCCATATGAGGGTTCATCAAGAACAGATTCCAGGTCGTCTCCTGGAACATCCGAGAAGAGATGTAAGCCCACATGACGCCACTTTTCTTTGAGAAGGATGTCTTCTTCAGGAACCTCTACAACATCTAGGAGATTGGTTTGGGACAAGGCGCCTCCAATCGAAGCAGCCAACGCCAAGGCCATCGCCAAAAAGCGCAGGGGCGCTTTGATAAGACTACGTTTTTGGGTCATCTCTTTCACTTTTCGTTTCATCAATGAAATCACGTCCAAGCATCGTGCCAAAGAGGTTGTTCACAAATGATGGAGAGCAAAGATAGTACAGCGTTTGGTGTGGTATGCGGGTTCAGAGCCATGTTTGTGGGAGAAATGACAAGTACGCCGAACTCCATTTTGATCACTGGCGCCGCAGGTCAGCTCGGCAAAAGACTGCTTTCTTGTGCCGAGAGACGTGCGAATTTGACTGTGGTGGGACTCGATCATGATGATTTGGACGTGTGCAATCGGGATGCTGTAATCAAAGCCATAGCTTCTTACCAACCTTCTGTGGTCATCCACACCGCGGCTTTCACGGATGTTGACCGCGCAGAATCCGAGGTGTCTCAAGCATTTAAAGTCAATGCCACCGCAGTACGCAATGTTGCTGAAGCGTGTCGAGATTCAGGCGCTTCCTTGATTCACATCAGTACAGACTACGTGTTTGGCCATGGGCCGCGGCGACCCTTAAACCCTGACGATCCAACGGATCCGAAGACCGTCTACGGAAGAACCAAATTGTCAGGTGAAAAAGAGTTTTTGGATTCAGGCGTTGCTGGTGCCGTTGTCCGTGTCGCTTGGCTTTACGACACGGAAGGTCGAAATTTCATGAATACCATGCTTCACCTTGCCGCTCTCCATGGAGAGCTCAAAGTTGTGGACGACCAATTTGGGATTCCTACTGCGGCTCCGGTCTTGGCGGATGCTCTACTCGACATGGCAGAGAGGGGCACAAACATGCCGCAGGGCGTATGGCATTTTGCGCATGCAGGTCACCCCACAACCTGGCATGGATTTGCGACGAAAATCATGGAGATGGCTGGTCTTGATGTTCCCGTCGACCGCGTGGCGACGGAGGCATTTCCAACACCGGCAAATCGACCTTCTTGGAGCGTTTTAGACGGGGAGCCATTGCGCGATGTCATGGGTTGGCCCACTCAAACATGGATAGATGCTCTCACTCAGGTTTGGGCTTTGAAACAAGCCTGCGGTTGATTTGGATTTGTGAACTTTGGCCTTCCCATGACAAATGAATCCATCCTGAATGACGCACGAGACAGGGCAGAGCCTTGGACGCGGCCGCCTCACGACGAGGAAACGCGAAACACAGTTCGACATTGGCTGGAAACTTGTGAATCCGACGAGGATTCCCGAGAAGCACTCATCGATGCTTTTTACAGGGATTTGTCTTTTGGAACGGGAGGTCTTCGGGGCAAAATGGGTCCTGGGACGAATCGCATCAACGCGACCACCATTGCAAATGCCACCCAAGGCTTGGCCAACCATCTGAAGAAGGTGCATGGCGAGGCGTCGTCAGGATCACCTTGGCGCGTTGCCGTGGCATGTGACAGCCGACATCGCAGTCAAGAGTTTGCCCAAATCACTTCTGAGGTTCTCTCCGCCAATGGCTTTGAAGCGTGGCTTTATCCTGAATTGCGCCCTACACCCCAATTGTCTTGGACAGTTCGAGAGCTGGGAGCTTTGGCAGGTGTTGTGGTGACGGCCAGCCACAATCCTCCGATATACAATGGATACAAAGTGTACGCTTCGGACGGAGGACAAGTTGTGGCACCAGAAGACGCTCAGTTGGTGGCAGAGGTTCGTGCCCTTGACGCATCAGTTCCGGTTCCCCGAAGCCCGGATGGAATTCGCGTTTTGGATGCCTCATGGGACGAACGATTTCGTTCCATGTTGCTGAAGTTTCGATTGTCTTCGCATTTGGTTCAACATGGTTCAGATCTCCCCATTGTTTTCACGGGCTTGCACGGGACGGGTGCAATCGCAGTACCCCCAGCGTTGAAGGCTTTTGGATTCCGCAATGTCCACGAAGTGGCTTCTCAAGCCATTCCTGATGGGGATTTCCCGAGCGTTTCCAGCCCCAACCCGGAAGAAGGACCAGCCTTGGCTCAAGCTGTGGCCTTGGCGAAAGAAGTTGGGGCCTCTTTGGTCATGGGAACAGACCCCGATTCTGACCGTGTTGGTCTCGCTGTGCCTAACGGGGCCCAAGGGTTTGTGTTGCTCAATGGAAATGAGACTGCGGCCCTGTTGGCCGACCATGTCCTGTCCAAATGGCAGGAATCTGGGAAGTTGAATCGGCCTTCATTCGTGGCCAAAACCGTGGTCACAACGAATTTGCTCATCGACATCGCAAACGACTACGGCGTGGATGTGAAGGAGACCCTCACAGGATTTAAATTCATTGCGGAGGCCATCCGTCAGGAGGAAGGCAAGTCGCAATATGTTGTGGGCGGAGAGGAGAGCTATGGGTATCTCGTGGGAGATGAGGTGCGTGACAAAGACGCCGTGCAGAGTTGCTGTTTGTTGGCAGAGTTGGCACACGACTTACACGTGCGAGGGGAGGGCATGTTGGATCGTTTGGCAGATTTGCACCGGCGTCACGGTGCGTACAAAGAAGGGCTGATGTCTGTGGTGAAAGAGGGGAGGGAGGGAAGAGCCCAAATTGAAGCCATGATGCTCAAACTCCGTTCGGCGCCTCCGATGGAGCTTGCGGGGGAGCGCGTCATTGAGATTCTGGACTTTCAATCACGTGAGGCAAGATCGCCTGAAGGTGCAATGCTACGTGCGCTGTCACAGGCTTCCTCCAATGTGATGCAGTTTGTAACTGATTCAGGGTCGAGGGTCACAGTTCGTCCCAGTGGCACAGAGCCCAAAATCAAGTGTTACGCGAGTGTCAGAGAAGATTGGGATGGCATGGGGTCGCACTCAGATGTCATGGATCTTCTGCAGAGTCGGGTGGAAGCCCACTTTCGAGCACTCGGTGTTCAAGGTCATTAAGGGTTGGAATCAAGGCGGGCGCGAGGGATTCAATGTGATCGAGAAGTAAGGTTGGCTGGTTGCTCGCAGGCAACCAACTTCGGTAGCCATCCCACCGATTGAGAAGCATCATCACAAAAGACAAGACAAGGGCATACTTCAAGAGCCCAAACAATGCCCCTGCGGACTTGTTGACGAATCCCAGAGCTACAAAATCAAGTATTTTCTCAAGAATTTTAGCTAAAAGACGAACGACAATTACCACGAGTAAGAACGTCAGGGCAAGAGATAACATGTGGATGGAATTGGCGGACCAAGACAGATGCG
>Ga0160422_10001506_pt1 | contig 14588 bp, 4 predicted proteins | sample Fk160mmetaG_FD_108192 | JGI IMG/M metagenome (GOLD analysis project Ga0160422, IMG submission 108192) | Marine microbial communities from the Central Pacific Ocean - Fk160115 60m metaG | ecosystem: Environmental > Aquatic > Marine > Oceanic > Photic zone | place: The Central Pacific Ocean...
CGTTATACGCACATTTGCATCTGCTTGTTTTATTGCTTCTTTTAATACGTCCGCATCACTCATATTAGAAGGCATATTTTCATGCACTTGGTTATAAGTTCCCATCCAAACAATAGAATCTACTATACCTTGAAATGTTTGTTGTAAAAAATATCCATGACGTTTACCCCAATCTTGCATTTTTTGAAATTTATTTGGATTTATAATTAATTCATTTAATCTATCTTGTATATCAAATATCAGATTTTTTTGTCTATCAGCCATAAATGGTGATGCTTCTGCAATCATTTGCATTGTTCCTTCTCTATCTTTCATATATGTAATTAAACCGTTTTTTAAATTTCTTGGTTTTACTTTTACTAATGCAGGGAATAAACCAGTAAGTTGTTGAAATGCGTTAGGTAAATTACCAAACATAATACCTAAACCTGCTCTGCGTTTTTGCGTTTGTAAAACACGGTCAAAACTTGGACTAAATCCAGAAGGAGCATATGTTTTTTGTGTAGCTGCTGCTTTTAACCAAGGCATTATCATTTCGTCTTTTACAACAGGGTCTATAATTTTTAATTTTTTTGTAAATTCTTTATTGTTTATTATTTTTAAAGTATCTTGCAATACTGGTTGCACATAGGCATAACGCAATGAATCATCTATGTGTTTAGTCATATAACCTAAATGCAAAGACAATGGCTGATAAAAATTTTCAACACGACCTTTAGTCATTCCGTTTTCTACTTTTGGCAATGAATTTCTAAATTCCATTTTCATAGTATTTATTTCTTCTTTAATATCTACCTCTGTCATATTGGGATCACCTTTTGCAGGTACATAACCTCCTCTAAATTCACCAAATCTATTAAGTATAGGTGTTGCTTTAACTACTTTAAAATAATATCCTTCAGTATCTCTATGTGTTCTTTGTAAAAGTGGCAACATTTTTTCATTTAAATCCCATACTGCTTGTAAAAAATCATAATCATTTTTAGTTAATATACCTTCATCTATCATACGTTTAACAAACGCATCCCAATGTGTTGTATCTAACGATCCATCCTCGTTAAGCTTGCCCCATCTTCTGCCAAGTAATAATTTCTTTTTATTGCTGTCATTGCCTGTATGCAACATAGCTCCTAATAATTCAACTTTACCCCTACCGTTACTTTCTGATCCAAATGTGTATGCACTGGATTTTTCTTCAACAAATTCAAATTCATTAGCAATTATTTCTGAATCGCCAAAATCAACAGAAGCAACTAAATCTGAATAAGCTTTTGTAAATACAGTTTGTGCTTTTCTATATTCATCTAATGCTGTTTTCATTGGAAACCATAATGTGTTATAAAAATCGCCTAATTTACCGCCTTTTAATTCTAATACTGCTGACCCAGTACCTTTTTGTACATTACTTGCACCATCCATTTCATCAGCCCAAGGTTCAAAACGTCTTAATTTTGCTTTAAATTCTAGAAAAAATTTATTATATAAATACGATTTAGGTACAGCTTGTGTTGTACCAATAGGATTATCTCTTCTGTCTCTAAGTTTTTTGCTTCTATTAATTATCACATCTTGTCTATTATTTAATGTGTCAATTATTGGTTGTATTTGTACTAATTCACCTTCTAATTTTATTTGTTGATCACGAAGTGATTGATACCATAATGATTCCATTAAATCATTAAAACTTAAGAATTCATCGTATGTTAAATCTTTTAGACCCTGTTGATTTTTTGTTGCTCTTGTATTTAAAATCATTGGTTCTAGTTCTGTATATAATGGTTCGTCATATAATCTTAAATTTTCTATATATACATCTGCGTTTTCTACTGTTGGGCCAAGATTGTAAGAAGATAAAATAACACGACCTACATTAACGTAATCTATATTTCTTTGGCTTTTACCCTTTTTTGTTAGTTTTTCGTCTGATTTAAAAAATTTTTTATATTCTCTAATAGCTTTGTTGTATTCTTTATGTATTTCAATTGCTTCTTTGGCTAATTGGTTATTAATTAATTGTGACCGTTTTGCTTTTATTGCAGCTTTTGTATCACCTTTTTTCATAGCTTTTTCAGTTTCTTTTAAAGCTCTTGCTTCAGCACGAGTATATTCTGATGGTCTTATTTCAGATAGTTGTTTATCAGCTAATACATCTTTAGCAACTTGTCTTGCTGCTTCAACTTGAAACGGTATTGGTCGCATTGCCTTAGACAATGTATTTAACTCTACAGCTACAAACCTAGCCCTAGCTTCGTTATGTATAGCTTCTTGTATTTGTAATTCTAATTTTCTTGGATCAACTAAATCACTATGTTTTTCTAACATACGTTGTTGCGTTATTTCAGTAATAGTTTCATTTATTGGTTTTGCTTCTAATAATGCGTCAATCATTGCTAACGAATTTGGAAAACCAAACATATCTGCAACAACCTTTACATCAAGTCCTTCGTTGCCAACCATTCCATATTTACCTGTTCCTAATTGTTTTATTTCTGTAGCCATGTCATAAAATGGCACAAGTTTTTGTAAACTATTTTTTGATATTTTGTATTTACCTTCAACTTTAATTTTTTTTCCTTGATCGTTTACAGTTTCACCACGTTTTAAAAACAATAATGCTTTATATCTTTTATCTTGTAAAACTTCTTTAGTTACTTCTGCTTGTTCTGTTTTATATAATTTTTCTATTTGCTTATTAAATTCTTTTGTTTGTAATTTTCTTTTATTACCAATCCAACGCACTTGTCTCATACTTTGTTGCGCCATTATTTCTAGTGTTTCTTCTTCTGCTTCGTTTAACGCTGCCGTGTATTCTGCCCATTGCGCATCATTCATACCGCTTTGTTCTTGTGTTTGGAACATAGCTTTCATGTCGTATATTTGTTCTGCTTGTATAATTTGCTCATCAGTAGCTAACATACGATCCATAACGCTTCTAACTTCATTAGTTAAGATTGGTAAATCTTGACCAGTTTCTCGTCTATATAAATCATTTAATCTTGTGCTTACATCTTGATAAACATCTTTTATAAACCTTGCAAATTGCCTAAATAATTTTTGCAATCCTTTACTTGGTGCTTTTTTTTCAAACAAATATAGTTCAAAATTATATGCAAATGATTCGTGATATTTTCTTTTTTGATTTAAATCAAAACTTTGCCATGTTTTTAAATCTTTAACACCCCAAAATTGTAATAAAGTATCAAAATCAGCAATTAATTCTGGTGGAGCAGTGTTTGTAGAAACTATATTTTCTAAGACAGTTAACATATAATGGGCTGTCTCATGAGCAAAAGTAGAAAAATCTGCTTTTTCAGTTAATAAAGTTGTCAAAGTAGTTGGCTCAAACCTTCCTCGTGGACCTTCAAAGGCTTGCTGTCGAAATCCACCACCTTCTTCCAAATCTTTTAAAGCAAAATAAGTTTTTTTTACTTCTGTTTTTTCTTTTTCAGATAAAGCAAAGTAAGCATCAGCTTCTGCTTCTGACATATTTGCAGTTTTTTCACGCCATTGTCTTTTTCTTCTAGCTGCGTTCTCAGTTTGTTTTCCCGGTGAAAATCTAGTTAATCCAGTAAGAGCATTAATTCTTTTTAAATCTGTAGTGCTAATTGTATCAGGACTATTTATAGATTCTTCATTTATATTGCCTTTCCTTATGTTGTCTAATATTTGATCTAACCTAGCTTGTTTTTCTAAATTTGCTCTTGTTGTTCTTAATGCTTGTGTTTCGTTATATTCTCCTGTTTTTACTTGAATAGATCCTCTAGGTTTTCCAACATTGAGTCGGAAATCTTTTCGTCCATTTGGGAATTCATCATCGAGACTAAGTCTAGAAGGTTCGACTCTGATGGCAACTGCTGTATCACCATACCCAGTATCTGCGATAGCTCTGGTGGTAACGTAGACATCAGGTTCTCCAGCACTTCTAAGTTGACCTGTGGCCTTAATTGATTCTGCTGCTCTTCTGTTGGTGTGGTGGTAGACAGTGACAGTTCCGTCTGGGTTGATGGGGAGTCCTGTGGTTTCGTCAATGTTTCTTTGTTGCTGGAAAGTATCAATCTCTCGTACTCCTCCTGTTCCTCCTTTTCCAGATTCACTTCTTCCTGTGCGCTCAATGGCCTGACGTTTGAGTTCATTGTCTACCTCCTGTAATGTGGTTTGTATGTCAGCGTCTAATACGCCTTGTTGCCTAGCTAAAGCTTCAGCAGCATTTGCGTAGTCAGGTGCTTCGTTGTCTTCGTAACCTGTGTTTGTTTCTTGTGAATCAAGTTTAGCAGCATCATACAAGCGTCTTTCTGGATACCAAAGCAATGCCTGTAGATCTGCCATTGTAAGATCTTTTTCGGTTTGTTGCAACTCTGCCAACACTTGGCTAAAAACTTTTCTTATATTTCTTCTTTCTGGCGCACCACTTGGAGCTTCTTTTTGACCATCTAAATATTTAGCTAACGCATTACCGCCTTTTCTTATTTCACCGCCAAGACTTATGTGTGGATATCTTTTTTGTGGTTTGCCTAGTAAATCTAATAAAAACTGTTTTCTTTCTGGCTTTTCTGTAATTGTTGCTATTTCATTCATTCTTGCTCTGTTTGCTTTTTTTGTGCTTGCTTTTTGTATTGCAACACCTACTTTGTCTAAATTAGATAATTTTACTTTTACTCCAATAATTTCTGACAATAATTTTTTTTCTTGTAAAGACAATGCTTTAACTAATTCTTTGAGTTGACTACGTTTTACTTTTGCTTGTTTTGTATAGTCAATAACTAACTCACCTCTTATTCTTCCCCATGTACGCATTAACCACCTATCCATAGTTAATTGTTCATAGTTACCATATAGATTTGCAAAAAATCCATTACCAATTTTTGGCCCCATTACCGCAGCACCATATACAATTTCGCCTTTTGTTTCCCCAGATACTTCGTCATTTGTATACGCTTCAACTTCTTTTACCGTGTGTGTTGTCTTCATAAATTGTTCAAATTCTTCAAATCCTTTTTCCTTAATTAATCGGTTATACAATTTAAAATTTCGGTTTATTGCATCGCTTGCGTCACCTATACCTATATTTGTAGGAAATTCACCGTTTTCTACCCAATAACTATATGCTTGTTCTGCAAGTTCAAAATTCTTATCTACTTTAATACCGTTGGATGTATTAGCTAATGCCCAAGTAAAAGCAAAGTTAGCTTGAGGATCTGTTGTTAGTTCTGGATGTATAAGAGACAGTAATGCTTTAGCTTTTGTAACTTTTTCGTTATACCAACCAACCGCATTTGCGTTTTCTTCTAATGCAAATTTTGCATCTTCTAAAACAGTTTGCACAAGATATTTTTCTACTTCTGCCGTAAATTCTTTAACGTCAACTTTAGCTTTTTTAGCTTCTTTTATTACACGTTCTTGTAATGCTAACTTAAAATCACGATTAGTATTGTATGTTTTACCTTTTGCAAAATCAAAACTTTCTCTTATATTAGATATTTGATATAAAGCTTGTGGTATTAGTTTGCCTTGTTTTTGTGTAGCTTTTTGTTCAAATGTTTCTAATGCTTGTTGTTCATATATATTGTTTATTTCAGTAGACCAATTGCCATTATTATCTATTGATTTAACACCATTAACATCAAAAATAACTACTTCTACAACTTCTCCAGCATTATTTACAAGCGTCACTCCATCAAAACCTTCAGATATTAATTTATCTCGATACGCATCTGCTTTTGCTCTACCACCTCTCATCATGTCTGGTTTAATATCTATATTTTCAATTTTTGGATTTTCTAATCGTACATATAATTTCATTATTTTTTTCTCGCCTTTAGCTCTTATGCTTTTATTCATCGTATATATTTTTGCCAATCCTTCATTAGGCGTTAGATACACACCAGTACCTGCAAATCCTGAGTCATATCTATTAGGATGATTTAAATCAAAATGATCAAAACTATCAGTTGTGCCGTGATATAAAACTTGTGGTGTGCCGTCAGAATTAGTTAGTTTAGATTTTCTAAACCAATTTTTAAATAAATCTGTTTCAGTTTTTATCGTGCCATCTTGATTAAAAAACTGTGCGTTAAACGATTTTCTATCTGGTGTATCCCTTTGTATATTGTATTGATATTGATTTAAAAATTCTAATGGTTTAATACCTAAACGCCTAGCAAATGCTTCTGCAAACGCTTGTGGCAATGCTGCCATGTCTCTTGCTTCTTTAGCTATATATCCAGCATTTCTTAATTGTTTTGCAATTTGTTTTTTTACTAATCTAGATTCACTTTGAAATTTAAGTAATTCAGTTTTTGCTTGATTTGTTGCTTCTCTTGCAGCAGCTAAAAGTTCTGGTTGATCTTTAAAAAATTCTGCCATTTCTGTTTGGCTGTATTCTTTTTCACCAACTTTTAAATGTGGAAATAATGAATTACCTAAATTTGTACCAGAAATATTAGCCATATATTTACCTGTTGGAATTTTTACAAGTTTGCCTACTGATCCTTCTTTTTTTGCATTTTGTAATTCTTTATATAATTCTGGCGAAAACATTTCTAGTTGTTCATTAGTAATTTGATTGTTATCTAATTGTTGTTGAAATGTATTTGCATCAAAATAAAAATCAGTTATACCTGCTTGATCTGCTAATGCTTGCGTGTAATCTCCGTATTTATCTGGATTTCTAATTTTTGTTTTATCGTCTTTTGTAATTTGTGATAATTTTTCTAAAACAGAAGTAGTATTTCTAGCTCTTGTAGCTTTACTCCAATTATTGCTATATGTCATACCCGGCCCTATCAATCCAAACAAAATCATGCCTTTCATTGTTTCTGTTAATGTTGAAAAAATTCTGTCTCCTATTTCTTCTGCACTAATTGTTTGAATTTCTTTTTCACTTAGATCAGCAAATAAATTAACGCCAGCTATTGCAACCATTTCTTGTGCTAATTCTTGTCCAGTTTCTGTACCTAAAACTGTCACATAATCTTTAAGAAATTGTCGAGTTGCTGCGTTGTATGTAAGTTTTAATCCAGATTTACTTAAAGCACTTTTTGCAGTTTGTCTAAACAATCTTTTCTGTAAAGCTTTAGCAAATGGTGTTTTTGCTATTCCAGAACGTGTAAACATTCCTTTAACACCTGATAATGCACCACTATATTTAGGTGCAATTAAACTTAAACCATATCTTTCTATAAGTGCATTAGTACCACCTACAGTATTTGCAATTACTTTTGCTTCGTTAATTCCATAACCTTTTTCTCGTAGTTCTAACCATGAATGACCGCCTTCTACCATATAACTGTCATACGCTAATTTATTTTGGAACGCATTCCAACCAGTAAACAAACCTACAAAATTACCAATAGTTGCACCTACGGCCTCACCGCCAAACATTATTGGGCCGTCAGGTACTAAAAATCCTATACCTGCACCAGCTAAAGTTTTTGTTTGCCATGTAGCATAACCTGTTAATGCAGCTTCTGGTATTGATGAACCAAATTGTCCAACAAAGTAAGATGCTCCTTCTATAAGTCCAACACCATCAGAATCAAAATTATTTATTGTTTCACTTATTTGTTTTAGTCTTTCGTAATCTTTTATATCTTGTTCGGTTGGCACATAATTAAGATCAAATCCAGTTTGTAAATCTTTAAATTGAACATTATTATTTTTAAATCTTTGAGCAATAAAACCCATTTCTCTGCTTAATACACCTTTTCGTATGCCTTGCCATGCGTCTTCTGGTACAGATGCAATACTTTGAAAAATGTTTTCGTTAGAAGCTAATCTTGGAATATTGTCATATGCTATAGCTGCAAAATTAGGATCACGCAATTGCCTAGCTAAAACTGGATTTACCATTGCAAGTTTTCTTGCTTCTATATCTTGTTGCCTTGCTCTTTCTTTTAAATAATCTAATGTTTCATTGCTATTAATAACCATACCGTCTGGTAAATTTAATTCTTTTGCTAATCGCTGTGCTTCTCCTGTACCGTCTGGATCATTTTGTGCAGCAGAATTTAATAAAATTCTTAGCTCTTTATCTTTTTGTTTTGCTTCTGCTTCATAATATCTATCAAAAACATTGTAATTTTCACCTAAATTTTGACTAGGAGCATATTGTATTAGCCTTTCATTGTTGTTATAAAAATTGTCAAATGCATTAGATGATGTCATAACTATTTTAAATTTTCGGGTGCTAATTGATAATTTAAATTTGCGTTTATAAATTCTTCTGCTTCTTTTAATGTTTTTGGTCTGCCAAACTTAACCCACTCTTCTGCTATGTTTTGTTGATTCATAGGCAATTTACGTCTATACAAACTACCCATTATTGCGGTACTTACTTCTTTAGTAATTTCTGATGTGAATATTTGTTCAGTTTTAGTACTTCCGTCTTCTTGTTTTACTTTTACTTTTACAAATAAATCATCTAACCTGTCCGGCATGACAGTACTTGTTAATGTATTTTTTTCTTTACCAAAACCAAAAGTACCTTGTAAATTAACTTTATCCATTAACACGTTGTTTAATATTTCAACTTTTTGTTCTCTTGTTAATTTTTTGTTAGATATTCGTTGTGCATAATCTATTCTATCAACCCATTCTGTGTGTATAGCTCCAAAATCTGCTGCATTACCACCAAACTTAGACTTGTATACCCATTCAAAACCGTTTTTAAACATAACATCTTTCATTAAATCTTTATTGCCGTTAGCTTCTATATATTTATCTTCACTTTGTAACTCTTCTGCATACCGTTTTAACCCTAAATAATCTGATTTTGATATTGTATGCATATACGAAGGTAAGTTATCTCTTATTTCTTTTGGATTATTAATCAACTCAGCATATGTAAGGACGTCAGTTTCATTTGGCTGTCCTTTTTTTAATAATTCTTGATCGCTTTCACTAAAGTTTTCTATTTTTATTCCGTTAGCTTCTAAATTTTTCCAACCACCTTCTTCTGCAAATGCTATTTCTTTTGCAGCGTTAAGACCTTCGTTATAAACTTTTGTACGTTCATTACTAATTTTTTTGTATTTAATTTCTAAATCTTGCAAAGCATATTTTTGTTGTTTAGGATCTGTAATTGTTTCTTTTATTTCTGCTTTTAAAACTTCTAACGGACGTAGTCCTGTAATAAAATCTACGTCACTTGTAAAATTACCATCGTAATTAATACCTTTTTTTATTATTTCTAAATCGTTTGCAATGGTAACTGCAAATTCACCCTCACCAAACCGTCCATATATTTTGTTTGCTTCTTCAGAAATTAATTTGTTGTAGTTATTTATAATTTTTTCATTTATCTGTTTTGCATATGTTGCATCTTCTTTGTATCTAGCTGTATCTATTTCTACACTGGATTTAGCTTTTGTGTATAAACTGTCTGCTTTTTTAACACCTAAATGTTGTATGGCAAATAAATGTGTTGTCTGATGTTCATTTATTAATGTTGCATTAGAATCCAGTTTATAAAATTTTGATTCGTTTCTTATTTTTTCTAAGGTATCAATATTGTTCTCTTGCGTTTGACCTGCAACTTCTACTTTGTCACTATGATGCCCATCATAAACAGACGCACCTGTGCCATCATCTTCATGATGATTGCTTTTAAGGCACATTAATTTTTTTGTTTGATCTACAAAATTACCAGTGTTTTGATTACCGTTAGCACTTAAAACGCCATTAACACATTTTTCACCGTTGTAATCTTTATGTTTATCTTTAATTCGTATTTCTAATTCAGTAACTACATCTTTAATTTCTTTTGGTTTATGCATATCTACATATTGTTTAGCTAACTGGTGTCCACCGGGTAATTTTACTAATTCGTCTACAACACCTTTCATTACTTCATCGTTGTATTTTTGCACTGTTTCTAAATATGTTGAACTTAATGGCCCTTTAGTTATATCTGTATTACGACCATTTAATTCTGCATTACGTTTTATTTCTAAAAGTCCTCTGTAATAATTAACAGCGTAATCTCCATTTTCTTCTTGAAAACTTTCAAAACTATTTATTGCACCTGTTTTAGCTATATTTATGTTTGCTTCTGCTTCTTCAGTTAATTTTAATCTACTTTGTTTAAGAGAGTGTTTACTAGCACTATTTACTGATATACGTTTTGACGCAGAATATTTGTCGTTAAATATTTGTTTTTGACTATTGTTATCTAATGTTTCTAAATATTTATTAGATATTTCTTCTAAATCATTTACTAATTTGTCATATGCAGTTATAGGTTTATTTGTTTCTTCGTCATAATCTACTGTTGCTATTGCGTCACCACGTTGCAAACTTAAATATTCATTAACTTTTACATCTGCTTCTTCTTGATAACCTCTATATGCTTCATTAGATCTAATGTCATCATGCTGATCTTGTAAATCTGCTGCTATTTTTGCAAATTGTTTTTGTGCATTACTTAAACGTCCTATATCTTGTGCAACACCTGTATCTTGTACTGGCTGTATATTAGTTGCAGAAAATAATGGTGTTCCACCAGTATTAATTTGTTCTGTAGGTGTCTGCTGTAAAGGTACTGTTGCCATAATTATTCAAGTCCGGGAATTAAACCGTATCCTTTATTTGCTGCAAAATCACCAACACCCGACATAAGCGTACTTGTCATATTTAAAAATGGACTAACAGTTGATGCAGTAGCAAACATATTACTTGCTGATACACCTAACATATCTGACCTAATATCAGCTTGCACACCTCTTGTTCTCATTTGGTTTGCAGCCCTTACTCTATTACTATTCATAGTTATTTTATCTAGTTCTCTCATAACAGCATCCGATGCAAAAACATTGGCAACACTACCGTATCCAAGTTGTACACCTCTTGCAGCAAAACTTGTTCTAGCTTTTCCTTCTTTTAACCCTGCTGCCATTGTCTTAGTCATTATTTGTCTGTTATATGCTCTATATACTTGCTGTGCTTCCATCTCCAACATATCGGCATTTATTTTTGCCATGTCTTCTTGATGTTCTAAATTTAACCCTGCACTTTCTGCTTCGTATTTTTGTCTGTTGGATGCTGCAATATTGCCAATAATACCTGTTACAGTACCGCCTATTGACATTATTCCGCCTACTGTATCCCAACTTTTCCAGTTTATTGCCATAAGTTCAACACCTATTTATTTTTATACTATACAAACAGTTTATCGGTTTACGGTTACACTATCCACCGATAGATACTTCTAAAGTAACTCCAACAACTGTTAATGGTAATGGATCAGTTTGTCTTATAAATATTTGACCGTAATCTTGCCAAGAAGGAGTAAGCATTATTTTTATATCTTCAGTTTTTAAATTTGGTGGCGATCCAAATGGTTCTGTTGTACGTTGTTTTGCTTCTACTAATTTTTCTGATGTAGGGCCAACAAATATACCAGAACTTTCAAACACACGCAGCCAAGCATGATTCAAATTTTTAACACGGCCTTGACCAACAGCTTCTGTTTGCAATGCTAACGGCAAAGTTTGCAAATCACATACATAAGGTAAACCTATATGTGTAATGCTAGACGCACGGTTTAAAACAATACCGCCATTACTATCTACCACTCTAGTTGGATGTACAGCACCGTCAGCTAATATGCTTACTGTTTTGCCTACTAAATGACTTAACCCAGATAATGTTTTTTCTGCTATTTCATATGTAGTTATTGCTGTGTTTTGTAGATTGCTTGGCAAATCACGATCTAATTTTACAGTTGCAGTATGATCATCTGCAATAGCTGTAATATCACATCTATAAGTTTCAGTGCCATCTACTATTACTATTGCATCATTTAAATCTGTAGTTAATCCATTATTTCCAACTTTAAATACTGGTATATTAGATGGAAATTCTAAAGTAACAGAACTACCTTTTGTGTAATTACCGCTGCTAGTTATAGTTACAGTGCGTGAGTTATTTGTATTTGTGCCGTTATAAGATCTACCAGAATCTACAAAAAAACTATCACGTTGTGACGCATAATCTCTTGTACCCATACGTTCTATATATCTTTTTGTATTGCCATTTATAGTTCTTTTAATTACGCAATATGCTGCATCTACACTGCCTTCAGCTACTGTTGTAACGCTTTCAAATGTGCCGTCAGTGTCATGTTGATGCCATGCTCCTACCTGTTGTTCTGGTACATATGTAAGACCTACTAATTTACCGCTTGTACTAATCATCCAAACAATTGGTGTTGGTGCTTTAGCTAAAGTCATATCTGTAATATCAAAACCATCAAACAAATGTGCTGCCCTAATAGATAAATCACCAGTAATAAAACCATTAGATTGCCAGTTGTATCCTAGTTCTCTTGCATGACCACCACGGCTTGCAATATAAACCATACTGTTATTAACAACTACAGGTTGCGTATCATTAGCTCCTACATATGATTGTGGTTTTACTGCTATAGATGTAGGTGTTATTGCATCGCTGTTTACAGATGTTACTCTCCACTCCGCAGCTTCTGTCATAAATAACAATTGTGTCAACGGTACTATATGTTTTATTCTGTTTGCTTCACGAGCAGCAACTTTAAATTTAATACGGTCATCATCTCGTATTGGTAATTTAAATGACATATCACTTTCTGTACCTGACCTAGTCATAAATATTGTTTGCGGTTCATTATTAGTACCAGCAAAAACTCTACGTTGTTCAAAATAAGAAACAGCATTAGGAAAATTATTTGTACCAGAAAATATAGTTTCGTATCTTGGAGGTGTTATAGCAAAATCTGGTGCAATATTATTATCAACAATGTTATATGTACTTGGATTGCCAGACGAATCGTGATCTCTTTCTCCTATAAATCCAAATAATCCACCTTGTTCTTTGTACACTCTGTATCGTGACGCACCTGTTACTTTGTTCCATGTAATAGTATTTTTAGCTCCTGTAACAAAAATATTATTTGATACAGTAGCAGTACTTGATGCTGCACTTTCTCGTACTCCATCAGCAGCTATTGCAGTTACAACATAAGTATGGTCTTCGTTAGTATCAGAGTTATTACTTGCTGAAGAAGGCATATATGCAGTAACAGATAATCCTCCCGGTGCTGATATTGCTGCTGTAAAATTTATATCAATAAAACGCCATAATGTTGCACCCAATCTTCTTAGTTCTGCTGGTTCATGATTAGGATGCACTAACGTCATAACGTCAGAAGATTGCACAAATTTAATATCAAATAATTCTGATTCCTGATATGGTGACGGCACTTCATATGTCATATCAGAAGGCAATGCATACCAATTTGTAGAGTTAGGTGGTGTGCTATTTGAATGTGCTGTTTTAGCGTAATAATTTGTACCGTTATGTAGTGCTATATCGCCAATGGAATAATTAGTACTATTGCTCCATGCTGACCCATTTGTATATTGCAAAGTTGCACCTTGCGTATGAAATCTAAAATATTCATGACCCATCTCTATAACCATTGTCTGCGACACGTTAAACCTAAATGGTATTAATCTTGTTTGTTTTGTAGAATCTTTAACTTCTTTAACAAAAAAGAACCCCGGTCTGTTTTCTGCTGGCCCTTGTGGTTTAGCAATAAAATTACGCATTGTTGCTGCACCTTGTTGATATTTGCTGTCATCAATACGACCTGCCATTTCTGGTGATATTTCACCACTAGAAAAAGATTTTAGAAATGTCCGTGTATTTGGCATTAATTACCTCCCAGATGTCCAAGGCACAATATGTTCTACGGTTACATCTCTTTGTAAATTGTCTGTTTGTTTTGCAGTTGTTAAATAACCTGTCATTATTTCTGTGCAACGCTTTGATTCTGCCCTTCCTTGATCTCCTTTAATTATTGGCCCTGCCAACATAGAAGCTAAATGCCATGACAAAGTAACAACAAATAACGGAGAAAATTTTGTTGAATCAGTTATTAATGATTGATAACGTAATAATGCATTTTCTTGGTTTGTATAAATTAAATTTCCTTCAATTACAAATTGTTGTGGTGTATAGTGACCAGCTAATATTGTTGGAGCAAAATTAGATGTTATACCTCCCGGTGTATCGCCAGAAGACATTCTTGTAGCGTAATCATTTTGTGCTGTAGGAGATAATATTGCTAGCGGTGTAATCATATCAGCAGGTGCTGCATATGCATATTCCCATTGATCTATTGTGTTATTAACAGTTGCTAAAGTTGTACGTTTAGAAGCAAAATTCCATGTGTGAAATTCTAACAATGTATTTCTTGCTATAGGATAAAATCTAGCAGCTTGTTCCGCTTGTGCAGAACCTTCTGGTGGTTTTATCGAAGCAATAGTTGCATCATCGCCTAAATGTGCTAAGGCAAGGTTGCAAATATCTATTTCAGTTGCCATAACATCTCCTATAAAAAAAGGAGGTTAGCAGTATTACTACTAGCCCCCTGTAAAACGATAAGAAGACCAATACCTATTTACTAGCTGTTTCAAGTTGACTAATAAGAGTTTCTTTTGTTTGTCTTCTATCTAGCTCTACACCAATAGAACGACCATAAACTTCAAGTTCTGCTTTAGTCATTGATTCATAATCAATTGATTGAGTAGTTGGTTTTACTTCTTCTGACA
>Ga0160422_10001507_pt1 | contig 14575 bp, 15 predicted proteins | sample Fk160mmetaG_FD_108192 | JGI IMG/M metagenome (GOLD analysis project Ga0160422, IMG submission 108192) | Marine microbial communities from the Central Pacific Ocean - Fk160115 60m metaG | ecosystem: Environmental > Aquatic > Marine > Oceanic > Photic zone | place: The Central Pacific Ocean...
AGTGAAGGTTCTTTAATACTTTCTTCAATACTTTCTTCAATACTTTCTTCATTTATTAATGGTTTAACCCTTTTGTTATATCCACCACCACCAGCTAAAGTCCAAAAAAACCAATAACTGGGGATTGCTAACCCTGCAGCGATAATAATTGCGAAAATTTGTTCTATCCTTTTCATATAATAATTTTATTCTAGAAATGAAAATTTGGAAATAAAGGAGTTAATATAGAGTCTTTCATTCTAATAAACAGTGATTAGGTTAGATGGTATTTCGAAAATATATTCAACAGATTTAGTCTTGAAAGATATTAACTGGGAAATCAAGAAAGGAGAAAAAATTGGTTTAGTTGGATCTAATGGAGCAGGTAAAACTACTCAGTTAAAAATTTTGAGTGGAGAGGTAGAGCAGACGAGTGGATTTATTATTAAAGAAGGTGAGCCTAAGATAGCTTATTTAAAGCAAGAATTTGATTTGGAATATAAGAAGACTGTCAGGCAGGAGTTAGAAAGTTCTTTTAAAGAGATTGAGATATTAAGAAAAAAAATGCAAAAAATAGAGATAGAAATGAAGTTCACTCAAGATTCTTCGGATCTAAATATTTTGATAAAAAGACATAGCACCTACGAAAGACAATTTGAATCTTTAGGCGGGTACAAAATGAATGCTGAGATAGAGAAGATATTACCTAAACTTGGTTTCTCTTTACAGGATGCAGATGAATTGGTTGAGAATTTTTCAGGTGGATGGCAGATGAAAATTGCCCTTGGAAAAATAATGTTGCAAAAACCTGATTTGCTTTTGTTAGATGAGCCTACAAATCATTTGGATATGGATGCAACTGTTTGGCTGGAAGAATATTTATTGCCACTAAAAATCTCAATCATATTAATTAGTCATGATCGTTATTTTTTAGATAAGTTATGCGAGAGGATAGTTTTTATTGAAAATGGTATTTCAAAAACGTATAAAGGTAATTATTCAAATTTTTTAGAACAAAAATATTTAGATGAGCAGTTACAAATAAAATCCTATCAATTACAACAAAAAGAGATTCAAAATCAGAAAAAATTTATAGAAAAATTTAGAGCAAGTGCTACTAGAAGTTCTCAAGCTAAAAGTAGAGAAAAACAACTCGATAAAATTGCTAGGATCGATATCCCTACTAAACATGTTAAGGGTCCAATTTTTACCTTTCCTGATTGTCCTAGATCTAGTAGATCTGTTGTGGAAATTAAAAACTTATCGCATGGATACAAAGATGAAATAATATTTTTTGAATCTAATATGAAAGTCTCTGCAGGAGATAAAATTGCATTCTTGGGACCTAATGGATCCGGTAAGTCCACATTATTCAAGCTAATTTTAAAAGAAGTTCTACCGGATATTGGAGAAATAACTTTAAGTAATCATAATTTAATAATTAGTTATTATGAACAAAATCAAGCTGAGGCATTAGATTTAGATCAATCAGTAATTGAATCAGTTTTTGCAAATAACCCGAGTTGGTCCCAAGAAAAAGTACGAACTTTTTTAGGAGGCTTTGGATTCTATAAAGATTCTGTTTTCAAAAGAATTAAGCAATTAAGTGGTGGGGAAAAGGCAAAATTAGCATTAGCCTTAATGATAATGAGACCATGTAATTTTTTATTACTTGATGAACCCACAAATCATCTTGATATGCAGTCTAAAGAGAATCTTGAGAAAGCTATTCAGAATTATAAAGGAACAGTTTTATTGATTTCTCACGATAGATATTTTATTTCTAAAGTAGCTAATAAAATTGTAGAGATTAATGATTATCAATTAAACTTTTATCATGGAAATTATGAATATTATTTAGAGAAAAAAAAGAAAATGATTAACTAAATCAATTTTTTTAAGTATTTTTTCTTACCTTTTTTGCTTGGTTTTAAAATAACTTTACATTCTTATAGGCAAGATCACTTATTTCACTTTACATTTTTATTTGTCTTTGATTAATGTAATTAATACCAATTAATTTTGCAGCATGATGATAGAAAATGATGATTTCCAAAATCTAAAAACTTTTAAATTAGATCCAATTGAAAATTATTTTGAATGTATTTCTTCTTGCGATATCTCTGATGGTCAATGTATCTCTAAATGTATAGAAATTTTAAAGGATAATGAATTTTAATTATTTCTTAGATTACGAATATCAATTGGTTTTACATTGATTTTTACGATCTTATTTTTTCTTCTTATTAATAATTTAGAGAATTTATTAATGCCATTTTTACTTATTGCGTCAACAACATCGGAAGAATCATTTATAGTAATTTGATCAACTTTTAAAATGATATCGTCTATTAGGATTCCAGCTTTCGCGGCAGGGCTATTTGGGACTATATATCCAACTTTGACTTGATTTTTATTTAGATCGTAAGAGTTTTCATTTATTAAGCTGATTCCAATCATTGGATGAATCACTTTTCCATAAAGTAGAAGTTCATCAGCAATTTTCTTTGCTTTATTGATAGGGATTGCAAAACTCAGTCCAGCACCGGGACCTGATCTGATTAGAGTATTAATTCCAATTACTTCTCCATTATTGTTTAGTAAAGGACCTCCAGAATTACCCGGATTTATTGCAGCATCCGTTTGGATAAGATCAAATTTCTTATCATAAATACCTAATTCTCTGACATTGCGACTGAGGTTACTAATTATACCCAGTGTAACTGTGTTCTCTAATCCATAAGGATTTCCAACAGCAATAGCCCAATCTCCAACTTTAATATTATTAGAATTGCCCAATATCGCTTTTGGCCAAGGTCCTCGGCCTTCAAGTTTAATGACAGCTAAATCTGTTATTAAATCTTGTCCAACAACTTTTCCTTTGAATCTTCTTCCATCAGATAAACCTACTATTAATTTTTCTGAATTATTAACCACATGTGCATTAGTAATAACTAAACCATCTTTAAATATGAATCCACTTCCTTGCCCTTGTTCTATCTTGGGTTCTGAACCGTATGGAAATCTAAATCCAAATAATCTATCAAAATATGGGTCTATTAAAATTCTTGAGTCTTTTTGGAAGTTATTATTTGGAATAATCCTTTGTGTATCAATAGTTACTACAGATGGGCCAGCTTTTTCTATCGCTGAAGTAATAAAAGACTTGTTTGAATTTGCTGGAGATGTTGCTAAATAATTTTTATTGATAATTGGAGATGATGTAGCATTTTGCTTTAAAAATACACTAAAGATAAGTGTTGATAGAAAAGCTAAATGTTTAAATTTAAATGTTAAGGGTTTACCTTTCAGAAGAATATTTAAAATCATCAAGAAAATATTTTTAAAACAATATATTTTATAATAATACTAGAAATTTTTATTAATGAAATTAAGCGATTTTTTTTATCTTTTCAAGCTAAAATGGTTGAAAAGGTTCTAAAATAAATTCACAAAGGATAATTACGATGACCATTTTGTTTCCACTTATCTATTCTTTAGCATTAATATTTTTAATTTGGAAAGCATTCAAAGTAATGTCCAAGGGTTGGGGATTAGATAATCAAAGTAAAAATCAACTTCCAAATACTATGCCTTCAAGAAAATATACCATTCATCCTGAATTACTTGATAAGTCAGGTAATATTACAGATGAGGAGTTGTTAACAGTACGATTCTCTAATGATAGTGATACCACAATCGAAAAAGGTACTACCCCTGATTAAAAATTAATTTACAATAAAAAAAAGGAGATTTAATTGGAACAAAGAACAAAGATTGTTGCGTCTGTAATCCGAGCATTAAAATTACCTCCGCGTTTTCGTTTAAAAATGCTTAAAGAGGATCCAGTCAGGCTTGAACTTAGCTTAACTCCCTCTTATGGTAAAAACCCTGTAGTTGTTGGTTTAGTTGAATCTCTAGATCTTGTAGCAAGAAGGGATAGAGAAGGCAAAATTCCAAGAGATCTTCAAGGGACTTGGGATTGGACAGTTAGACATGGCAAAGTCAGTACAGGAGGATGGAATCCATTTTTAAAAGAAGCTTTGCAGACAATGTTTGAGACTGGTCTCCCTGCAATAATATATGAGGAATTAACAGGTGAAGAATATAAACCTGTTGATGGAATTAAACACATTAAATAATTGATTAATGAAATTTCATATATTGAGCAATAAAACGCTAATATATAAATACTAGGAAACAAGGCAATTATTATGAATGAGGAGAGCCAACCAAGATATGGTTTTGTTGATTTTGCTGAAACATGGAATGGTCGTTTAGCCATGATGGGTATTCTAATTGGATTAGGTACTGAATTAATTACTGGCCAAAGTATCCTAAGACAGATAGGTATTGGATAATTATTAGTAATTAAATAATCCTAATTAATTTCTTCTGCCTCTATTTCAATTACATCTTTTGAAAGATCATTATTAATACTATCGTATAGATTCTGGTTTATATTAATTTCTAAGCCACAATTTGGACATGTAGTACTATCGTCTGTGATTATAATTCCACAATTTTGACAATTTTTTATTTTAGATTTTAAAGTCTGAAAACCTAAAAACGTTAAGAGAATAATTAATAATGGAATTAAAAATAATAATAATAAAATATTACCCATTAAGCTAATAAAAAAATTGAATCCAAATATTGGAACTATCAGTAAAAAAATTATAGAGTAAGTGAACAATTTGTTTTGCATATCTGAATAATTATTAGATTTTTTTTCTGTATAAATTCTTTTGCCTTTCTAAAATTGACATACTAGCAATAACTACGCTCCAACATTGACCAAAATAAAGGATCACTCCAAGTAGCCATACCCAAAGAGTAAGTACTAAAAAACCACCGATAAATCCATATGCTTGAAACCTAACTCCAAGAGATAGAATACTTTTACTCACTGCAAGATTTAGCGTAGTTAGTAATATTCCTATGAGTATTGCGCCTGGAATTAGGGGTTTAAGAGGCACCTTCCTACTTGGTAAAAGAGCTTGTAATAAAAGAGCCATTAAAGAGAATCCAACTAAAGGTACAGCAAATTGACCAACCTGAAGTACTGGAAGTTTTAAGACTATTCCAGATAGCCAATTACTTGATGTCGCTAATTCTTGCAGTACAGCTCCAGGTATCATTCTAAGATTTGCACTTATTTGATCTAGAACCATAAGAAAACCAATGAAAAATACTATTAAAAAAGCCTCAACCCTATTCCTAAGAAATTTAGAAGCCTGTTCTCTCCAGGGAGAGAAACTCTTTTTGGAGGGTAATTCATCTTCCCAAAGTCTATCGGAACCTCTTTGAAGGGATAAATAAGCATTACCAGCTGTAAAGAGCAGAAACATCGCTCCTAAGATTCCTGCTCCAAACCCTTGATCAATTAATTTAAATAAAGTTGTCTCTACTAATTCAACAACTGAGGGTGGAAGGATTTGTGCAGCTATCATAATAATTTGTTCATCCAATCCTTCTTGTTTACCGAGGAACCAAGATGCGACAGATAATGAAATAAGAAGTATCGGAAAAAAAGACTGAAGTGTATAGTATGCAAAAGCAGCACTTAAATCTATACAGTCAGATTTGCTCCATCTTTCACATGCGCCCCATAAGCTTTTGAGAATCCATTTTGCATTATGTTGCATATTAATTCTCTTCAAATATTTTTCCTAAATCTTTTTTATTGTATCTAAAAAGATTTATTTGCAAGTCTTAACTTGATGAACAATTATTTTTTGAGTAATAAATTTCCCCAAGGTTTTAAATCTTCAATATTCTTATTATTTCTTCCAGCAATCAGTGGAAAATTCACTTCAGAAAGGTCCATTCCCGATCTTAAATAATTAGGATTAAATTCTAACCAGTTAATTATGCAATTCAATTCTTCAAGAATGAGCCAAGCAGCAGCTATATCCCATATTTTAGGGGTAGACTCTATCGCTCCAAAAGTTTGACCCATAGCAACACTAGTTAAATTTAAGCTAGAAACTCCTAAGAGTCTTATTTTACCGGGGAAAATTTCATTAGGATTTTTTTGTAAAATTTTTATTGATCTACTACATAAAGAGACACATGCACTTCTCTCTAAATTGTTTTCACATATAATTTTTTTATTATTCAGCCAAACACCTTCTCCTTTGATAGCTACAAATTTCTTCTTCAGCATAGGAATGATAAGAAAAGAGGATTGAGGACTTCCTTGGACAAATCTCGCAACAGAAATAGACCAAAAAGGGATCCCAGCGGCAAAATTAGTAGTACCATCTAAAGGATCAACAATCCAGTAAGCGTCGTTCTCGGGCACAATTTTTTGCCCCTCCTCACTTAAAACTCCTTCATTAGGTGAAATATTAGATAATCCGTCAACAATAGTTTTGTCACTCCATAAATCGCAACTAGTTATGAGTGATCCATCGGGTTTATTGCTCGCAGTTATATTACCAAAATCTTGTAATTGCTTATCACTAACAGATTCAAGCAGTAGATGAAGTGCATTTAATTGTTCCTTATTTAATTTATTGTTATTATTCATCATTTATCTATTATGCATTTAATAATCACAAAGTGTGTTTATTTTATTATCTATACTGTTAGGTGAATTCTTCATACATTTAATGCTTCTTTGCAGGAAAGTAAGCCGTTCTAACTTGTCCAGATTTGTATTATAACTGAAAATTGTGTTTATTTTTTTTGCTCTTGCATTAGTTAATTCTTTTTGCCTAATTAAGACATCTTTCAAAGTAGATATTCCAACATCATATCTTAATCTTGATAATCTTAAAGCTTCTTTACTGGCATTAATTTCTTTTCTAGTTGATAATAATTTCTCTTGATTTTTTAATAAATTTAAATATGTTTCACTAATATTTTTTTTAATACTGTTTTGTAAATCTAATAATTTATATTTTTCTGATTCAAATTCAGATCGCTTAGCTTTAGAAGAATTTTTATTTTGACCTCCGTTAAAGAGCATCCAAGAAAAATTTAAACTAATAGTATTGGTGTAGCTTGAATTTGATTCCTTAGGATCAATACTAGTTGAAAGTGTGCTTCCTTTAGTAAAGGAGCTGGACAGGTTATTACTGATATAGATTTTAGGAAGATTTGCATTACTAAATCTTTTAGACTGATTTTTTTTAATTAGACTTTGAAGATTTATATTTGCAAGTGAATAACTATTATTGATTCCGTTTTCAATGTTATCGGATAAAGAATAGTGCCAATATCCTTCAATACTCTGTTGATTGTCCAATGTAAATTCTTTTTTCAAGTCTAAATTTAATATTTCTTTCAAGGAGATTTTATCAATCTCTTGCTCTATTTTATTCTCATTTAGAAATTGTATGTCCCTAGCTAATTGTGCATTTGCTTCAAGAACTTCAAATTTAGTACCAATACCAGTATCTAATTTTGAGTTGGCATCTTTTAAACTAAGATTTGATAAATCGACTGCAGTTTGCGCATTTTTAGTATTTTCGTATGATTTTTGAAATTTATGGTATCGAAGCTTAGCCTCTTGTATTAGATCATTTTTCTTTATTTCATAGTTATTTTTAGCTATTTCAAAATTATTTCTCGCGGAACTAATATCTAAGCCCCTTTGAGGATCAATTAAATCCCATCTCAGATTTAAAGTAGGATTTACTTTTATTTGGGAGGTTTTTGTATCGTTATTACTACTTTTATAGTTTTTGCCATATAAATATTGGGGAAGACCATTCGCGGTTATATCTAAAGATGGATATCTCTTGGATATTTTGCTTGATAAGTTATAAGAAGAAGCATTAATTAATTCTTTAAGGGATTTCAGTTCTAAATTATTTTTAATAACTAATGAAGGTATATCTTTTAAAGTTATAACTTTCTGAGTTAAAAGATTTTCGATAGATATTTTTTGATCTTCTTTTAAATCTAAAACATCACTATGAGCTGATGATACAGATAAAAAAAAAGATATAAGTACTGTCGAATTGAAGATTTTCTTAAACATGATTTATAAATCTTTTTGCTGGAGTAATACCAATAAGATTCTTAATAATATCATTTGCGACATCTACAACGTGAATGTCTGTATTAAGGGCTTTTTCTACATCAGAAATCTTTTTATCATCCAAAAACAGATCACTATTGACTTTAAGCATCATTGATGGAATGAAAATTGCTTCTCCTAAGGTTTTGTCTTTTAGTCCCTGTATCAAATCTTCTCCTGTAAGTAATCCCGTAACAACTTGATCTTGTCCCCAATATAAACTTGGTAAACCATAAAGATTTACTTTGAGACCATCTATCTCATTTAATTTGTTACATGTAGGGATTAGTGCTTCATAAACTAATTTACCTACTATCCAGCTCACTTCTCTACTCTTGAATATTTTTTTTGGTAAAGACTCAGTTTTAACATCTAGCATTTTTAAGAAACTTCTTATGGTGCCAACTCCGTTTGTTTCTTGTGGCATATCTTCATAGGTTTTATATTGTGGTAATTCTTTACCAGCTATTAAATACCATTCGTCAGAAAGCCAGCAAAATCTAGTGCCAAGTTTTTGTTGCATCATATTTTGAATATCTTCAATATCATGGATGATTTTATTCGCAAATTCCTTATTAACTTGAAGTAATCCATCATCAATAGGTCTAAATTTAGTTAAACCTACTGGAACTATGGCGACTGAAAGTACTGTTTTTTCTTTTTTGCTACAAAATTTTGAAAGATCGGCAATTGACTGTTTTAGAATTTCCCCATCATTTAAATTGGGGCAGACTACTATTTGCGCGTGTATTTGTATATTGTTTTCTGAAAACCATTCAATTTGTTGAAGAATATTTCTTGCTTTTTTGTTGATTAATAATTGTTCTCTTATATCTGGATTTGTTGCATGCACAGAGATGAAAAGAGGAGAAAGTCTTTGGGTTGATATTCTTTCCCAATCTGATTTTTTTAAATTAGTTAATGTCAGATAAGATCCATATAAAAAACTCAATCTATAGTCATCATCTTTTAAATATAAACTTTTCCTTTTTCCCGAAGGTTGTTGATCAATAAAACAAAAAGGACATTTGTTATTACATTCTTTTAATGAATCAAATAAAGCATCTTTAAAATTTATACCTAAGTTGGAGTCTAAATCTTTCTCGATTGTAATTTCGTGAATCTCTTGATTTTTATCGAGGACAGATATTTCGAGGATTTCATCACTAATGAGAATTTGGTAATCAATAAGATCTCTTGGCTTTATTCCATTAATGCTTATTATCGCATCCCCAGATTCAAATCCTACTTCTTGGGCAATCGATTTTTTTTCGATACTATCTATAATTGCGGGTTTGATTTTATTAACATCATTATTAATTAAAATTTCATGTGAATTCTTTTTGTAATTAGTTTCTTGCCACACGAGATGAATGATAACTTGCTTTACTAACTATTTTAAACTCATTGATGACTCAAAGCCTATTAAATACCTTTAATATATTAAATAAAATATCTTAAAATACCCCTTAAATTTCTTAATATATGTAATTAAAGCTTTTATAAGTTTATTCAAATAAACCAAATCTTCTATTTTTAATGCATTGGACGAAGTAATTACAGAAAAACTGAGTAATAAAGATCGCAATAAATCTATATTTATTGAGGAAAATGAGCTTCTTTGTGAAAGTTATCTATCTAAATCTAGTTCGCTACGTTTTTGGTCATCTTTTTTTGTTGTTTTACCAATTTTTTTTCAAGCTCCTTGGGTTAGATTTCAACCTACTAGTGCTTTCTTTTTCTCTTTCTTTATTTTAGTAATAGCAATTTTCTTATGTAGTGAGCCTTCAAATAAATATTTTATTATTGGATCACTATTATTTGGAGTTGCAGGGAGTTGGCTAGGCGGGTCTTTATTTTGGGGCTGGTTAAGCTCTTATCCAGTTTTGCATATACCAGTTGAGGCGGTAGCCTTGCCATTAGCTTTATTTGGTTTGGCAACAAAATGGAAGATTGGTTCTAGTTTTTATATATCATCATTATTTGGTACAGCTATTACTGATTTAACCATATTTCTTACTGGAATAATGGATAAATGGATGGAGGTTATTAATGCTGATCCAGATTTAGCTCCCAAGATCTTGCAAAAGACTTCAGCAAATTTAATGAATTTTAAACCTCTTTCAATAATCTTAATAGTAGGAATTATCCTATGGCTCATATCAAGATTAATCTCAAATTTTGCCTCAATCAATACTATTAATGGTAAATCATTACTAGTAGCAAGTTATGTTTTGCAAACCACTTTAATCGTCGATGGTATTTTTGTTTTATTAGGAATTATACAGCCTTCATTAAGCGGTTTAGTCTAATGCTGAGACCCCCTTTCTCAAAAGATCTAATAGATTTGAATAAATGGGATGTAATAGTAGTTGGCGCTGGTGCTGCAGGGTTAATGGCCTGTTTGGAGATCCCGGAAAAATTAAATGTCCTCCTTTTGAATCGAAATACCAGTAAAATTTCTTCTAGTAGATGGGCTCAAGGTGGAATAGCTTCAGTAATCAGACCAGATGATTCTTTTCAGCTTCATATCGAAGATACAATAAATGCTGGTGATGGTTTATGCGATTTAAAAGCCGTAAATATGCTTGTAAAAGAGGCTCCAAAGTGTGTTGAAAGGTTACAGCAATTAGGTATGATATTTGATGGCAATTCTAATGAATTGTCTACTACTCTAGAGGCAGCTCACTCATGTAGACGTGTTTTACATGTGAAAGATAGAACTGGTAGAGCACTTGTAGAAGTTTTAGAAGATCAAGTAGAAAATAAGAAAAATATTCTACACTGCAGGGGAGTTCGCGTTACTGAACTATTAGTTGAAAATGATAGTTGTAATGGTGTTCAAGTCTTAGATGGATCTAATTTGTATTGGATAAGATCTAAAGTTGTTATTTTGGCAACTGGAGGAGGTGGGCATTTATTTACAAATACTACAAATCCAGCGCAATCTGCTGGTGAGGGAATTTCCTTAGCCTGGAAAGCTGGAGCAGCTATAGAAAATTTAGAATTTATTCAGTTTCACCCGACAGCTCTTAAATTTTATGGTGCACCATGTTTTTTAATCTCTGAAGCGTTAAGAGGAGAAGGTGCAATTCTTGTTGATGCAAAGGGAAATAGTCCAGTCAGTCATCTTGAAAAAAAAGATTTGTCTTCTAGGGATCAAGTAAGTAGATCAATAATGAGATCGATGAAAAAACATAATATAGATCATGTTGGCTTGGATTTGAGGTTTATTGATCCGGAAAAGGTTGTAAATAGATTTCCTACAATTCTCAGTAGATGTCAAGAATATGGAGTTAATCCATTGACTGAGGTAATTCCAGTAGCACCCGCAGCTCATTATTGGATGGGAGGTATAAGTACTGACTTGAACGCAGCTTCTACCTTGAAAGGTCTTTATGCTGTTGGTGAGGTTGCTTCCACGGGTGTACATGGAGCTAATAGATTGGCTAGTAATTCTTTGATGGAATGTCTGGTTTTTGCAAGGAAAATGTCTTCTATTGAATTAGCTACTGAAATCAAGTCTAATTTAGATGAAAGATTAGAGATTGCCATACCAATACCTAATCCTAAGGAAGATTTCATTAGTCAGATATCAACTAGGATTGAATCTTTGAGGAAATTATGCTGGGAATATATTGGCGTTTCTCGTTCACGGAAACCTATGGAAGAGTTATTAAAGACTGTCCAAAAAGAGCAATATTTATTGGAAAAAGAACCTCTTCTTCATTTAAATAAAAAGTTTGATATCAATCAGAATATTTGTCTCTCAGAACCAAATAGACGAGCAATTAATTTATTGATTGATTTACACAACAGACAAAATACAACTATTCTCCTCTTAAGAGCATGCCTTTTTAGAGAGGAAAGTCGTGGAGGACACTATAGAGATGATTTCCCATGTAAAAAGCCAAATTGGATATGCAACTCTAGACAAATTAAAAATTTAGAGATTCATCAGAAAATTATTTAAGATCTATTTCACCTTGATATCCTGAAAGAATTGCAATCTCTTTTAACTCTTTGGTCCCACTATAAATCTTATTATTTATTTCCCAAGAAGGGAAACCCTCAATATCTTTCTCCTTGCAAAGTTCGTATTGATTATTTTTTCCATCTTTCGCACATTCAATAATTGTTAATTGCTCAGTTGCTTCTTTACCAAATAATTGTTTCTGATCATGACAGTGAGGACACCAATAAGCACTATACATAACAACCTTATTTTGAGATAAGAATTTAGCAAAATTAATTTGTTCAAGAGAACTTTTAGTAGTAATTATTGGTGCGATTTTCTCAGAATTTATTGAGAGTTGATTTTCTCTCGAAGGATCTATATGATTTGACCATGTAAGTCCTCCGATTAGTACAATGAAAGCTACAATAATCCCTCTATAAAGCATAGTTTCTCTATTTTCAAATCTTGCTCCAATAATAGTAAGAATAAAAATTGAAAAAGATAAGATCGCTGAAAGAATACAAAAAAAACAAAATGCTTCTATTTTTAAAAACATTATATTGATCAAAAGAATACTAAATATTGAGGATCCGCAAGATACTAAATATAAAATCCACCACAGAAATCTTTTTAAGGAATTTCTTTTTGTGAATGCGCCTAGATTTAGAATTAAAATAATAAACAGTATTGCAGTATATGTTATAAATCCAACCAAAGATAGAGGTATATTTATTTGATCATTTTGTAATAACGTGCCCCATGGACTATTTAAGACTGTTTCGCACCCATTATTATTTCCTGGACAGGACAATGAGGTGATTAAACCAAAATTTTTTAAAGTTATCGATCCTGTGTCAACAATCCCAATTGTACTAAGAATTGCTATAAAAATTTTTGGCCATTTTAAATCTTTAGTACTTGCTATTTTTGAATTTAATGCCATTAAAATCTAGTAATTAATTAGTTTTATTTATTTTAATATTTTTATTGTATTAAAGGTATCTTAACCTCATATAAGTCAAAATATTTAGATTAATTTAACTGCTCTTAAGAGTTTGTCTAAAGCAAAAGCAGCTCCAAAACCAAAAACTATAAAGGCTAGGTAAAAAATAATATTCACGTTGTTTTTTTTTTAACATAGCATGAATTCTGATGACAAATTTATTTAGTTTGATTTCTTAATCTTGAATATATTGAGAATTATTTAATATACATTCTTCTGCTTTCTGTAATTCTCTGCCTAAGTAGAGAGCATGGTCAAATTTTGATAATAAATTTTGCTCTTTTTCTGTAATTAGAATACCTAATTCTTTCGCTGTGTGACCGCTGAAAATTTTATTGTATTTACGTTGTTTGCTTTGGTTACACTCTATTGGTCTATTCGTTACTGGATCAACAGCTAAACCTCTATTATCAATATTATTTAAATAATATTCCACTATAATAAGCTTCTTTGTTAAATCAACTTTGATTATAAAATATCCTCTTGGATCAAGTTTTATCTCTCTTTTTGATAATTTATGATCATATAGCTGGTTATTATTTTTTAAATCTATATCAGTCATTTTCATATATTCATTAAAACAATATATATGATTATTTTATCTTTTTTTTGCTTAATTAAGGATGATAACTTTAATATACACATTAATTATTTCCTAAAGGGAATTAATTTATTTTCTAATTCAATATCTTCTGAAGTTTGTTTATTCGCCCTTAAAAGCCAATCATTAATGATACTTTCCATTCTAATATCAAACCATTTGTGGTAACTTTTTGTTTCCATAGCATAAAAACCTCTACGTCTTTTATGGGATCCTCCTGCTCCGGGATCGAAACTTTGAATTTTATTTTTAATTGCCCACTCTATAGGTTGGTAGTAACATAACTCAAAATGTAGGTTTATAAATTCATCATTAGCCCCCCAATATCTTCCCCATAGATTATCTTTATTTTTAATACACATTGACATTGCGATAGTTTTCTCCGTGCTTTCATTCGAAGCGCAAAAAATTAATAAATTTTCTCTATTAGATAAGGCATCTTTGAAAAATTTCTGAGTCAAGTACTTACTACCCCATACCCCCCATTTCAAGCAATGTTGTTCATAAAAATTATGCATATTAATCATAATTTCCTTATTTAAATCTTCTTCTGAATATATGTCTATTTTGATCATCTGTTCTTTTATAGATTTTCTCTCCTTCTTAATATTTTTCCTTTGATTTGAGTTGAATCTCAATAAGAATTCCTCAAATGAATTTTCTCCTATATTTTGCCATTCGCTTCTTGTGTTAACCCAATCACTATAACCATAAGTTTTTAAATGTTCTCCCCATTCTTTATTTACATATAAGAAATTACAACTCAATATCTTATTTTGCTTTGCAAACTCTTCGATCCTAAGAATAATTGCCTTTGTTATTTCTGATTTATTTGCATTCTCTTTATAAATGAATTGATATCCTTCAATAGGACTGTAAGGACTCATACCGATTAATTTTGGGTAGTAATTTAAATTTAAATCTTGAGCTAATCTCGCAAATTGTTGGTCAAATACAAATTCGCCATAACTGTGAATCTTTAAGTAAAGAGGAGCAATTCCA
>Ga0160422_10001508_pt1 | contig 14567 bp, 15 predicted proteins | sample Fk160mmetaG_FD_108192 | JGI IMG/M metagenome (GOLD analysis project Ga0160422, IMG submission 108192) | Marine microbial communities from the Central Pacific Ocean - Fk160115 60m metaG | ecosystem: Environmental > Aquatic > Marine > Oceanic > Photic zone | place: The Central Pacific Ocean...
AGACCTTCTATTTATTTTTCAAAAAATTTAAATGCTGGACATAAGATTTTAGAAAATGATTTAATAATAAGAAGACCTTCATTTGGAGTTGAACCTCAGCAATATTTTGCATTAATTGGAAAAGAAATTCAAATTGATGTCCATAAATATCAACCAGTTAAAATGAGCCTCTTTAAAATAAATGAATAATAAGAATAATAAGCCATTAATTTCATCTCATGATGAATTCTCAAAATTACAAAAAGTAATTTTGGGTACATTCGAAAAAAGCTCAATGGCTTTAGAATGTCAAAATCCAAATGTTAAATTAGATGAGGCTTTAAAAATATTAGATAAAGCTTATCCACAGTGGTATGTAGATGAAGTTAATGAAGATATTAATGACTTTCAGAAAATACTTGAGAAACACAATGTAGAAGTTATAAAACCATCTTGGCCTTTCCCAAGCTCTGAATTCTCTACTCCAAATTGGAAATCACATGGATATGATATTTATAATGTTAGAGATAATCAAATCGTATTTGGAAATACTGTTATTACATGTCCACCCTCAGCAAGATTTAGGCAAAATGAATATTTTGCTTTTTATGAAATATTTCAATATTTAACATCAAATCAGCTTTCAAAATGGGTTCAAGTTCCTAGTCCATCTTTACCCGCAGGATTTGAATTACCTCTTAATCGAAAACCAACAATACTAGAAATAATAGAAGATGAAAAACATAATATTCTTTCAAGTGGTATAAGTGAAAATTATAAATATCTCAAAGATGATGAAATTATATTTGATGCAGCTAATATTATTAGGATTGGAGTTGATGTATTATTTCTAGTATCTAGTACTGCAAATATACAGGGTTATAAATGGCTAAAAAATTATTTAGGTAAAGATTATAGAGTTCATTTGACGAATACTTATAGATCAAGTCATTTAGACTCGACCATTTTACCTTTGGCTCCTGGTATTGTTCTTTTAAATAGAAATAGAGTTGATGAAACTACAGTTCCCTCTATGTTTAGAAATTGGGAAAAAATATTCTTTGATGATGTTGCAGAAGTTCCAGAAGAAGAAATTAAATTTTTTAAGGAAGTTAGAGAACCTATTTCAAAAGAACTTCATACACGAGGATTTCAAAGTCCTATTTCCCATTTAAGTTCGCCTTGGGGTGGTTTGAATGTATTTTCAATTTCCCCTGAGACTGTATGTGTAGAGAAAAATCAAATTAAGCTAATAAAGATATTAGAACAAAAGAAATTTAATGTTATTCCCGTAAGATATCGTCATTGTTTCACTATGCTTGGTTGTCTTCACTGCTCAACACTTGATATTGAAAGAGAAGGCGGTTTAGTAGATTATCAATAAAAAAAATGAACTTAATAATAATACAAATTAGGAATGGATCAACAAGGCTTCCCTTTAAATCATCATTGTCAATATGCGGTCAACCTGTTTTATTTCATCTGATCAGAAGATTAGAAAAAATCAAGATTAATAACTCTAAGATAATTGTTGCTACTTCAAATAGCTTTTATGATGATCCTATTGAAAGTTTATGTAAAGCAAATAATATAGACTGCTTTAGAGGTGATCTTTTAAATGTATTTAGCCGTTTTAAATATTTAGTTGAACAATTTAAACCTAATTATGTGGTAAGAATTACAGGGGATTGCCCTTTAATATATAGTCCTTTAATAAAAGAATTATTAAATGTAATTATTGACAATCATAATATTGATTATATTTCTAATACTATTAATAGAACTTCACCTAAAGGTTTTGATGTTGAGATTTTTAATTCAAATATTCTTTTGAACAAATTTGATCCTAGTGAAAAAGATAAAGAACATGTTACAGCTTTTATGTATGAATCAAATTCTTATAAAACTTTTTATTATCAAACTAAAGAAGATTTTTCTAATATTAGAGTTACGCTTGATACTTACTTAGATTATCTCTTGATTGAAAAGGTTTTAAATAAGTGGGTAAGTTATCAATCTAAAAATGATGTTTTTGATTTAATTGATGCATCCACCTTAAATAAACTTATAAGCACAAATAATGATATTAGGAAATTACATGAAGAAGCTATAAATTACTCTCAAAAATCCTTTATATAATTTAATGCTTAATACAATGAAATCAAATACTTTAATAATATTCTCTTTATTTAAATCAAAATTAATTAATTCTAAATCCTAAAAAATGCTTAAAAGAATAATTCTGAGGTGTGATTATTTTAAAGGTTCTGGCATTGGACATATAAAAAGGAGTAGTATATTGGCATCTTGTTTAAAGAAAAAAGGATTTAAGCCAATATTACTTATTGATGAAAATCTCTCAGAAAATAAAATTTTAATTGATGTAGAAGTTCAAGCTATTGGTTTGAAAAACTTTAATGAATTAAATGATGCTGAATATCTGATTGGATTTGCAAAATCTAATAACTCTAATATCATTATTTGTGATTCCTACAGGATTACTAATAGATGGGTTAGTAGAATCCAAAAAGAGGGCATGAAGGTTATACTTTTAGAAGATTCCGATAGTGATAGCATAGCTAACTTAATAATTAATTACACACCTTCAAAAAATATAAATAGTTTTTCTCTTAAGAAAAATTTGCTAAAAGGTCCCAAGTTCTTTATTACTGATAGTAAATTATCTAAATCAAAAGAAATTTATCCGAAAAGAATTATTGCTCATGCAGGAGGTAATGGTGATTATTCTAGAGCTAAAAATATTTATAAAACTCTAGCTCTTATTTCTGATAAAAGGTCTATTAAAGTTGATTGGATATGTCCTAATTCTGTAAGTAAGAACTCATTAAAAAGTATTTTAAATCTTAATCAAAATGATAAAATTATAGATTGGCAAAGAGATTCAAGTAGCTTATGGAGCGAATATCAAATTGTGGTTGGTCCTGCAAGTACTTCAGTCTATGAAGCAATTATTCAAGGATCTCTGCCAATAAGTTTTTCTATTTCCAAAACACAATCTACGCAATTAAAAGATTGGCTTACCATAGGTCATAGCTTACATATTAGTGACAATGAAAAAGAAAATCCTAAATTCATTAATTCAATATTTAAATTAGCAATAGCTAACTATAAAAATTTACTAATGATTCTAGAAGATGCCTCTTGTGATATTGACTGCAATGGAGTTCAAAGAGTAGTTAAGGCTATAGAGTATATGATTAATTCTTCAAATAAACATTATGATAAATTAGAAAATAAATATCTTAGAAAAGGTGTAAGTAAATGCACTATTTCTGATGCCGAATCTTTTTTACAAGCAAGAAATTCAAAAGAAGTTAGAGAAATTTCTACTGATCCAAATCATATAATTGACTGGCCAGAACACTTAAAGTGGTGGATGAATAGTAAAACTGATAAATATCTTTTTGTAGGCAATTCAAATAAACCCGAAGTATATTTCTGGATAAAAAAATGGCATATTCATAAACAAAATTACTTAACAGCTGGTTGGTTCCCGGCAAATAATAAGACTCCCTTTAGTTCAGTTTTAAAAATATTAGATTGGCAGATAAAATATTACTCCGAAAAATATAAAGGTTATATATGGGTCGCTACAGTTAAAAATAATAATAAAGCAGCCATTACTATTAATAAAAGATTAGGATTTGTTAATGCTTCTAGTAAAATCTATAAAGCCTTACCGATACTTTTTCCAGGTACAAATCATCAATTCACAATTCTTGAAAAAGAAATATAAATCTATTAATAAATAAAAGCATTTTTCTATTGTAGAATATAAGATTATCAAGTTTTTTATAATCTTTAATCTAAATGATCTTAATTTCTTCTTTTTAAATTAATTATTATAATTACCGCTTTTAAAATGAACATTATTGATTCTCTTTTTGATAAGAATAGGATTGGTCCTCCAGAAATTTGTGTAGAGATGAGTGGGAATCATCAAGGCAGCAAAAATGATGCCTTGAAATTTATGCATCTAGCTTTCAAAAATGGGGCTGATTTTCTTAAATTACAAGTTTATACTCCTGATACGATTACTTTTAAATCTAACCTTCCTGATTTTCAAGTTAAAGCTGATAACGAATGGTCAAAATATGAAACTCTTCATGATCTTTATTCAAAAGCTTATACACCTTGGGAATGGATTGAGGAAATATTTGAAGAGGCAAAAAAAATTGGCTTAAAAACATTCGCTTCTCCATTTGATTTCTCTGCGGTAGATTTTCTAGAAGAATTAGATTGTCCTATTTATAAAATAGCATCTCCAGAAATTACAGATCTTAATTTAATAAGAAAGTGTGCGAGAACTGGTAAGCCTGTAATTTTATCTTCTGGATTAGCTTCCTTAAAGGATTTGGAGGATGCTGTAGAAGTTTTAAAAGAAGAAAATGTACCCTTTTTGATACTAAAATGCGTTTCAGCTTACCCTACAGATCTAGCTGAAATTAATTTATCAACAATGACTATGCTTCGAGATAATTTTAATTGTAACGTAGGACTCTCAGATCATACCCTAGGTCCATATGCATCTTATGCTGCGAGTGCTTTAGGTGCCTCTTTAATTGAGAAACATTTCAAAATGCCAGGTGATATATCTTCCGTTGATGCCAGTTTTTCAATGGAATTATCAGAACTGCCAAATTTAAAACATTCATTGAAATCTATTTATGCTTCAATTGGCATTCCTACTTTAGATTTATCCGAATCTGCGAAAAATTCTTTTTCTGGCAGAAGATCCTTATATGCAGTTGAAGAAATTAAAAAAGGAGAGAAATTTACATTTGATAATATCAAATCTATAAGGCCTTGTTATGGTATGCACCCTAAATATTTAAATAAGATTATTGGAAAAAAAGCATCGCTAGATATTGATGCTGGGACAAGGATGCAATGGTCACTCATAGAGGAACCCTAGCTTATTTAAAAATCTTTTAATACTGAAAAGCCTCTTGTTTTGAAGAATAAACTACTAAATATGATAAATTAATTCTTATATGGTTAAAAACATGGCGTTTAGTCTTTCCGCAGAAGAATTAAAAAGATACCAGCCAAATAGATATCCTTTCTTGATGATTGATAGAGTAATTAGTGTGCTCCCTGGACATTATGCTAAGGGATATAAAAATTTAACCAATAATGAATGGTATTTCCCAAAACATTTTGATGGACATCCAAATATGCCGGGTGCACTTCAATTAGAAGCTATGGCTCAAATGCTTACAGTAGCTATTACTACCCTTGAAGGTTTAGAAGGTAAAGCGACTCATGCGCTTGAACACACCGTTAGGTTTAAAAAGGAGGTGGTTCCGGGAGATCGTTTGGATATTTCATCGGAAGTTATTTCTTGGAAAAGAGGCATAGCGATAGGTAAAGCAATCTGTTCTGTTGATAATGTTGAAGTTTCTTCTGCAAATATGAAGATCACAATTCCAGAGATTTTGACATCTTTCCTACCTAAATAATTGAAATGGAGCAATATGATGTTGCTATTATAGGAGCAGGAGCCTCTGGATTAGCTTCAGCATGGTATTTATCTAATAAAGGCCTTCGAGTAGTGATTTTTGAACAAGGAGAAGAACTTAAAAAAAACTCAATAATACCATTAGAAAAAGGGGGGGAAATTCAGAAAGAAAAAATCTTGAATCCTAATCCAAATATTAGAAATACTTTTGCTGATTATAAAGTTGATACCAAAGAGTCTCCAATTGATATTGCTAACTATAATGGTATAGGGGGTTCTACGATATTATTTTCTGCTCATTATCCAAGATTTAATCCTGAAGATTTTAATTTATTAAGTCTCGACAATATAGCAGTAGATTGGCCTATAAATTATTTAGATCTCAAACCTTTCTATGAATTAAATGAATTTCATACAGGAATATCTGGATTAGAAGGTAACCCAAAATCTCCTGATATTAAACCCTCAATGCCGCCAGTTCCATTAGGGCCAATGGGAAGGAAAGTGGCAAGAGCTTTTGATACTTTGAATTGGCATTGGTGGCCATCTTATAGCGCAATAAATACAACAACATATCAAGGGAGACCAAGAGATAAATTTAATAGACCATCGAATATGGGAGACTTTACAAGCTCAAAAGGTTCTACTGACAATACTTACTTACCCAAAGCTATTTCTAAAGGATTAAAGATTAAGGATAAATGCGAGGTAATTCGTTTAGTACCAAATAAGTCAAATAATTTAATAGATTTATTAAAGTATAGGGATATCAACGGTAATGTCTTTTCCTGCAGAGCCAAAGCTGTAGTTGTTGCTGCAAGTGGTATAGGTACCCCTAGATTACTCTTGGGATCAAAATCTTCAGAATATCCTTATGGTATTTGTAATTCATCAGGACAGGTTGGCAGAAACTTAATGTTGCATCCTCTTGGATATGTTGAAGGAAGATTTGCAACTAATTTATATTCTAATGAAGGACCACAAGGATGCTGCATCTTTTCTCAGGAATTTCAGAAATCTGATAAGAATAGAGGTTTCGTTGGCGGATATACATTACAAGTAATTAGAGGTCCTTTACCAATTGAATCTGCGATTAATCTTCTCCAAAGTAAACAAATTGAACTAGGAGGTGGTTTTGTAAATAAATTTCTTTCAAAATATAATCATACAGCCCATTTAGCAGTTATTACTGAGGATTTGCCGGAATCACATAATAGAGTTAGCTTAGATGCATATTCATATTGTGAAGATAAACTGCCTGGTGTAAAAGTAAATTATACGATTTCAGAAAATACAAAGAGAATGCTCATACATGGTTTGGGAAATGGTAGGAAAATTTTAAAAAAGTCAGGTGCCACCCATACCTCTGCTTTTGGTCCCATAAGATATACTGGTTGGCATACATTAGGAACATGTAGGATGGGAAATGATCCAAGAAGTTCTGTGGTAAATAAAGATGGAAAAACGCATGAATTTGAAAATTTATTCATTGTGGATGCGTCAATTTTTCCTACTTCTAGTTCAGTTAACCCAGCTTCTACAATACAGGCTCTAGCCTTATTTATATCAGAAAAATTATTTTTTAAGTATAAAAATTTATTCTCTAATTGAATAGACTTGTAAAAATTAAATGCAAATTCTAAATTCAAATTTTATTTTATTTCTAAATCTTGCAATTCCCCGAAATACAATTTTTAAGTATGGATTAGGTGATTTAATTCAAAAGAAAAGAATTCCAGAAGTAGAAATTCTAATTAAAAGTTTATTAGATAATTATGAAGATATATTTGAAATGATAGAATTAATTTTTTCAGAAAATACGAATAAAAATCAATTTATATATTCTGATATTATTGATAAGTTAATATTTATCTATGGTAAAGAAAAATGTTTCCCTTTTACTAGAGATTTATCCTCATTTTGTGCAAAAGCCTATTTCTCTAATCCAGATGTTCTTAATGCATATTCACTTTTATTAACATCTGAGAGAAGAAAAGATATTCTTAATTCAGAAATAGATAAATCACTTTTCTTATCATTAATTAAAAATGATTAATAAAAATTTTATTTCAGATATACCTGTTGCAGTAGTTACTGGAGCTGGGAGTGGAATTGGTTTAGCAGTAGTTAAAAAATTATTATCAAAGAAATTTATTGTTTATGCATGTACTGGTTCAAATACTAGTGCATTAAAGGAATATTTAGAGAAACATAAATATAAGAGACTTTTTATAAAAAAATTTGATATAAAAGATAGATCTTTTGCAAAAGAGCTTGTACAAAATATTTATAAAGAATTTAAAAGAATTGATATATTGGTTAATTCTGCAGGTATTCCTTATGGAAATCTTTTCGCATTAACAAAAGATACAGATATGGAGAATGTTTTTCAAACAAATTATTTTTCTCTATTGAATTTGACGCAATTAATCTCTAGGGTTATGGGTAAAAATAAAAAAGGATCAATAGTAAATATTTCGTCATCTACTTCTTTTAATGCAGATATAGGAACACTCGCATATGGATCATCAAAAGTTGCTCTTAATTATGCTACTGAGGTTTTATCCAAAGAATTAGCATCTCAAGGTATAAGAGTTAATGCTGTAGCTCCTGGAATAACAGATACTGCTATGCTTAAGAAGATGGATTTAAAGGCTATTGATGAACAATTAAAAGCTAGTTCTTTGAAAAAAGTAGCTAATCCTGATCAAATCGCCTCAGTAATAATGTTTTTATGCTCCCAAGAATCTTCTCATATCACAGGACAAATTATTAAGGTAGATGGTGGTCAATAATGAATAATAAATCTGCAATTTCATTTGAAAAACTTAGATCAGATGCGTTAAAAGTAAGATTAAAAATCCTTGAAATAGCTTTTAAGTCAGGGGGAGGACAGCATTTAGGAGGCGGATTATCTATGGTTGATCTTATGTGTTATTTGTACTCTCAAATAATAGATATAGATGCCGTTAAATCAAAATCATTAAATAGGGATAGATTTATATTATCCAAAGGACATGGTGTATTAGGTTTTTATCCTGTGCTACAACATTATGGTTTAATTTCTCAGGAAATTCTTGAAACCTATAAGAAAGAACTTTCTGAGTTGATATCTCATCCTATTAGAAATTTAGATAATGGAATAGAATCCTCAAATGGAAGTTTGGGTCACGGATTATCATATGGAACAGGAATAGCATATGGTTTAAAAGTAAAGAAGATTAATGCACAGGTTTATGTTTTTATTGGAGATGGTGAATGTAATGAAGGTTCTATATGGGAAGCGGCGATGTCCGCAAGTTCTTTAAATCTTGATAATTTAACTTGTATCTTGGATTGTAATCGTTTCCAAAGTGATGGTATGACAAAAAATATCATAAATCAAGATAATATTGGAGAAAGATGGAAATCTTTTGGCTGGAATCTATTTGAAATTGATGGACATTCTTTTACAGAAATTCATAAAAGTTTTCAGAATAAGACTTTGACAGGAAAACCAAAATTAATATTGGCAAAAACAATTAAAGGTAAGGGTGTTGATTTTATGGAGAATGATAATAATTGGCACCATGGAAGGTTAACAGAATCTTTATATAAAGATGCAATTAAAAGTTTGTACTTATGAATTCTCTATTAAATAAAAATTTATCTAGACAATGGAGTAGGATTGGGCCAAGAGGAATATATGGACAATCTTTGCTTTCCGTAGCAGATAATTCAGAAGAAATATTTGCTATTTCGGCAGATTTAGGCAATTCTTCTGGATTAGATAGGTTTAAAAATAAATATAATGAGCGTTTTCTTAATATAGGTATTGCAGAACAAAATATGATTGGGTTTTCAGCTGGATTGTCGACACTTGGATTTAATGTATTTGTATCTAGTTTTGCTCCATTCATAACTTTACGAGCAGGCGAACAAGTAAGAATGAATCTATCCTATATGCGTGCAAATGTTAAAATCGTAGCAATAGGTAGTGGTATATCAATGGGCTTCTTAGGCAACTCCCATTTTGGTCTAGAAGATATTTCTATAATCAGATCCTTGCCCAATATTCCTATAATTTCTCCATGTGATTGTTTTGAAGTTTATAAGGCTGTAAAAGCACTCTCACTATTTAATGGACCAGCATTTCTTCGTCTAACAGGTGCAGCTCCAACTCCTATAGTAAATGCTGAAGATTATGATTTTGTGATTGGGAAAGCAATTGAGTTAGTTAGAGGAAATGATATATTAATTTTAGCCCATGGAAGTATTGTTTATAATTGCATTAAAGCTGCAAAGATTCTTCAAGAAAAACATTCAATAAATGCTTGTGTTTTTAATGTGCATACTTTGAGACCTTTTGATCAGAATCTTAAAGAATTAATAAATAAGTTCCCCTTAGTCGTTTCAGTTGAGGAGCACTTTATCTCAGGAGGTTTGGGGACGATAATATCTGAATTAATAACATCCAATTCTTTTGAAAAGACTCAACTTCTGACTTTAGGTTTACCTAATAAGTTCCTTAAATCTGGAACATATGAACAATTATTGAAAAGATATAATCTTCATGCTGAAGGAATTGTAAATAATATTTATGAGAAAATTAAAGATCATAAAGGTATTTATTTTTAAATGATTAATGATCAAGATATTTTTAAAGCATTAATAGTAAGAAAACATAATTCTTCCTTTTCATACAAGATTGAAGAAAAAAAAATTCAGGATCTTCCAAAGGGAGAATTACTTATAAAGGTTAACTACACAAATATTAATTTTAAAGATGCGATGTCATGTCAAGGTAATCCTTCCATTACAAGAAGATTTCCACATACTCCTGGAATTGATGCTTGCGGAAAAGTTATTCATAGTTCTGATCCAGAATTTTATCCAGAGGATGATGTTTTAATTATTTGTAGACCTATGGGACTAAATACATCCGGAGGATTTGCAGAGTTTATAAGAATCCCATCATCTTGGGCAATAAAAATAGATAAAGAAATAAAAAAGGAATACCTTATGGCATTTGGTACTGCTGGATTTACTGGAATAATTGCAGTAAATTCTATAATTAAATCTTTTAATAACTTACCTTCAAAGGTAATAGTTTCAGGAGCGACTGGAGGTTTAGCTCTTATTTCAATTCTTATTCTTAAAAATTTAGGAATAAAAGTTACAGCACTTACAAGAAGTAAATTATTTCTAAATAAATTAAAATTGATTGGAATTGATGAAATAATTCATCCTGATAAATTAATAGAGATTACTAAACAAAACTTGGCATTGCCCAAATGGGATGCGGCAATAGACGTACTTGGGGGAGATATTCTTTCTGCATTGATTAAGACCGTAAAACCAAAAGGATCTATATCTGTAACTGGCAATGCTCAATCTACTTCATTAAATACTAATGTTTTGCCTTTTATATTGAGAGGTATTTCTCTTAATGGAGTTAATGCTGAAATGCTTGGAAAAGATGAAATTTATAATTTGATTGATAAAGCAATTAATAAGTCCCTAATTCCCGATTTAATTAAGACTTATACTTTGATAAATTTTGATGAACTTCCTAAGTATATTGATTCTTATTTAAAAGGAGAAGTATTTGGAAGAGTGGTTGTTAAAATTAGTTAAATAATTATCTTTAAATGTATCTAGGAAGAAATGAAATATCAAAGCGATTGGATATCAATGATCCTTTTCTTATGATTGATAAGATTAATATCAATATAGATTTAAAAAAAGCAAAATCCACAAAGATTTTAAATAAAAAAGAATGGTTTTATGATTGTCATCTGACAACAAAACCAGTTATGCCAGCAACACTTCAAATAGAGGGTATGTTGCAGACTTTAGTTCTTTTAATATATAAAGTTTCAGATGATAAAGTATTAAAGTCATATATTGTAGATGCAAAAACTAAATTTCATAAGAAAGTTTATAATCAACCACTAATAAATTATCATGCAGAATTAATTCATAATAGAAGAGGGATCTTTAAGGGTTCAGTAATTGGTGAATATTGTTCAAATAAAATCTGTGAAGGTAAATTCACTTATGCTTCTCCTGATTTAATGGCAATGCCATCAATAAGTAACTAAAAATCTAGTTTAAACAAATTAATTTTGAAAGAAATGAAATCACATCATAACCATCCCAATAAATGTCCATGTTTAAAGCATTTCCAACATTAACAAAACGATTCGTACCGTTATATATTGCTTTTATAGATAATAATCTCTTTGTTTCTTTATTTAATCCAAGACATACTACAGTTTGATTATTTGATGGCAATATTTTCGAAAATTCATCAATTGAATCAACTTCAAAAACGAATAGACAACAGTTTTGAGCTTTGAAATTATTAATTTCTTTGAAATGGTTTTTATTTATCGAAAAAACACTTATATTGGAACCTCTAAAAATGCATGCAGAATTAGGGAATTGCATACAAATATCAATAGATGATTTGAAATTTGACAATGAATGAACTTCCGATAGCCATTCTTTTTTTGATAAGTAGAAATCACAATCTTGAAAGAAATTTAATAATTCTTCTTTATAAGTTAATTCATGGTCTTTCAATAGAATTAAACTGGATGGCGAAGAACAAGCCATTTGAGAAAATAATCCTATATCTCTAGAGTAAAGATTTGCTTTATTTTTTAATTCATTACTGTCTGCATTAACTAACCATTTTGTACTTATGATTGAACTAGAAACTTTGTTGGGAAAAACAAGATCTAAACAATGGGATTTAGTCTTAAATGATTTAAATATCCCAATAGTTTCGTCTCCTCCCCAAATAATTCTAGAATCTACCAACGAAGATAAATGACTACTTAAATTAGAATCATGTTCATAAGTTATGAAACTATACTTAACTGCTAAAAAATTGAACTCCTTTAGAAGAAATAAATTATTTATTAAATAAAGTATATCTTTGAGTTCATCTACATTTTTATTAGATACTCTTATTATCGAGGGGCTCCCTGATAATAACCCAAAAGCAAAAGTATAGAGAGTATTTGCGGAAATATTACTAGGTGCAATATGAAGTGCAATTCCTCTCCCAACTCTGCTTTCGATATCGGTTCTTTTATTCTTTAATCTTAATAAGTTAGCTTTTCTAGACCAAAAACCAAAACCTTTAAAATAATTTAAATCTAAATCTTTATTTAACAACTCCTTAGATAATTGAGATAGAAAATTAATAGCATCCTTATGAAAAATTCCAAAAGGAAACTCATCCAAAACCTTTTCAGGTTTGTTCCCTATCAAAAGTTCATATTTTAATTTATCTTCATTGGTTAGCATATGTGTCGCTGCAACCTCTAGGTTCAGATGCCTTTAACCTTCCAAGAATATCAAAATAAACACCTTTTCTGCCACATTTACAATTATCTATTCCTTTAACACTGATTAAGTCGTCGGTCAGAATCGAGTTTCCAGGATAACTAGTAGGTAATGATGATATAACTTGAGTTATTCCTATCTCTTCAAGTCCCGATACTTTTAATGTTTTGGGATTTCTTGAAATTATGCTACAAAGGGGATTCGAATGTAAATAACCTTTTTCACATTCCATAAAAATGCTTCCTGTTTGCTCAACCATTCCATAGTAATTAATAGATTTGTTAATTCCTAAAAAATCATTTACTTTTTCTTTAAATTGTTCTTTAGTTATATTTATCGAATCTAATTTTTTCCAACCTCCACCATGAACTAATATAGATTTTTTACCTAGTTCCGATCTTAGATCATATGGTAATTTTTTTTTCAATAAATATAACCAAATAATGTAAGTAAAGCCAAAAAAAAGAATATTTTTGGTTTTATCATCTTTAATTATATTTTCGATATTACTTATATCGAGATTCATTCGTGAATCAAATGCAAATTCAGGTTTTCTACATAAATAACTAAAACCAATTATTCCAGCCGCCCTTGCTGAAAATGATTTTTTATTATTTAAGGTATTTTTACTATCAGCAATAATCATTCTTGGTCGATTTAATAAAGTAAAATCTGTAAAAATTTTAGAAAGTGATATATTTTGCGCTAAAGCATTTTCTTTATCAAGAAATATCCTTGAAGGCTTATTACCTGTTGTTCCTGATGATTTAATAATTTTGAATATATTTTCAAATTTAGTTGAAAAAAGATCATAATTTTTAAATAGATCTACTGGAATATAAGGCATATCTTTTAGTCCAATATTTGCTTTTTTTATTGTATCAAGCCCAAAAATATTTTCAACTATTTTTTTATAATTTTTTTTATTATCATAATGAAAGGAACATAATTTTTTCTGTTGAGAAATAAATTTATAGTTATTAGAGTTTTCGTATTTAAGTAAATCGTATAAATTTATATAATTAAAAACTTCCTCATTCATAATGTATTTCCTCAATTCTTTTGTAATTTATTTTTCCTGAATCAAGTCTAGGTAAATTTATTAATTTTATTAACTTAATACTATTTAAGGAAATGTTTATTTGCTTTGAAATTTCTTTCTTAATATTAATGAGATCAAAATCAATTTCTTCTTGAATTTCAACAAAAATTTTTAGATAATAATCATTTGATAGTATCGCACAACTATATCCTAAATTTCTTACAAGATCCTCTACGTCAATAAGAGAAATCCTTATCCCATTGATTTTTGCAAATCTATTAGGCAACCCTTTGTAATATATAATTGAACTAAAATAAATTAGTGATAAGACAAATAAAATAGCGATATACTTAAATTTTATTTTGAATTGTTTATTTGTATTTTTAGATCTAAAAGGTTTCTCAACTAAATTGTAACTTAAAACTGATAATAATAAAATCAATAAAATTATCATATATTGATTTGTTAAAAAATAATTTCCTGGAGCAATATGGTAAATAGAAATAATTGGATAATGCCATAAATAAAGAGAATAAGATAATAGACCAATAAAAACTATTATTTTGAATAGGCCAGAAAAAAGAAATGCACTCGATCAAGAGATGCTAGATAGCCTCTATCAAATATTTTCGGAGAAGGTATCGGTTGACGCTAGAGCAATTGTTCTAAGAGCTAACGGACCCTCGTTTTGTGCGGGAATAGACTTGGCCGAACGACAGCGGCAAC
>Ga0160422_10001509_pt1 | contig 14562 bp, 14 predicted proteins | sample Fk160mmetaG_FD_108192 | JGI IMG/M metagenome (GOLD analysis project Ga0160422, IMG submission 108192) | Marine microbial communities from the Central Pacific Ocean - Fk160115 60m metaG | ecosystem: Environmental > Aquatic > Marine > Oceanic > Photic zone | place: The Central Pacific Ocean...
GATTGACATCGAGGCGCTACGAGGGCACGATCGATAGTAGGGATTGGAAACCATGCGGGTTCTGTTGATTCGACCACCAGCTCGGCACACCGTCGAGAGCGAAGTACCGGAAGCAGTTGAGGCGGAAAACCTCAGCTACCCTCCGCTCGCGCTCATGGCGATCGTATCGTTCCTGCGTGAGCACTCTCACCACGTGGTCGAGCTCCTCGACGCTCAACTGGACCACCTCGAATACGATGAGGTCGAGCGCCAAATTCTGGCGTTCAAGCCCGACGTGGTGGGCATCACATGCTTCACCGTCCAGCTGGTGGATGTGCACAACACCATCGCGGCAGCCAAGCGGGCCGGCACTGAGAGGATTGTTCTTGGGGGGCCTCACATCAGCGATTTCCCTCATGAGAGCGTTGGGCTGAAGGATGTCGATGCGGTGGTGAAGGGAGAAGGCCAACAGCCGATGTTGGACCTCCTCACGGCGTGGGAAGCGGGCGAAGAAGCGCGCGGGCTACCCGGGATCATGGCCCACCCCGATGACCCAATCCCGGAAAACGATGTCTACTTCTCAAATGACCTCGATGAATACCCCATCATCGACCGTACGCTGGTGGACTACACACGGTATTACGACGTCATGGGTGAGGGCGGAATGTTCACGACGGTGATCACCAGCCGTGGGTGCCCCTATCGCTGCACCTTCTGCAACACGCCTCGCCACCGGTACCGCGTGATGAGTCCAAAGCGGGTGTGCGACGAACTCCAAGCGTGTCTCGACCTTGGCATCCGCGAAATCTATTTCGTCGATGATACGTTCAACATCACCAACAAGCGGGTTCACGAGCTCTGCGATGAAATTCTGCGGCGAAACATCGAAATCAGTTGGACCGTTCGGTTTCGAGTCAAGGGTGTAGACCGTCCACTGCTGGAGAAAATGAAGGCGGCCGGATGCCAGCGGATTCAGTTTGGTGTTGAACAGGGCACGGAAGAGGGGCTGCTGCGGCTGAAGAAAGACGTCACGAGCATTGAGATTGAAAACGCGTTTCGTTTGTGTCGCGAGGTTGGCATCAATACGGTGGCGTACTTCATGATCGGCACACCCGTGGAGCGGACCCGCTCGGATGTGGCAGATACCATCCGGTACAGCATCAAACTCGACCCTGATTTTGTGATGTTCAACCTCCTCACCCCGTTCCCGGGGACCACATTGTTTGACGAAGGGTTGCGAGACGGCGTGCTCGACTTGGAACCGTGGACTCGCTTCATGAGGCATCCCGACGAGTCGTTCAAGGCGCAGGTTTGGGACGAGCACTTCACTCGAGAGGAGCTTCGAGATCTGCTCGAAGGCGCGTACCGAAAGTTCTACTGGCGACCGAAGTTCGTGCTGCGGAACATCACGCAAATTCGCAACTCGACGGACTTCAAACGGAAGGCGACGGCTGGCCTTCGGCTGTTGACGGGGTAAACTGATCGCAATGCAAGAAGATGCACCAGCGGTCGACTCACCACCGACCAAGGCCAACGGCAAGAAGTTCACCGTCGTTTTGTTGACCATTTACAGCGTGGAGAACGCCGGCATTCGCTATGTTTCGGCCGCGCTACAGCGCGCTGGTTTTGAGACGCACATCATTTTTCTCCGAGACTGGGTGCACAACAATCTGGAGATGCCCTCCGAAGCAGACATCGGAATGGCCCTCAACATCATTCGGGAAAAAGAAGCCGATGTCGTCGGGCTCGGGTTCATGTCGAGCCTTTTCTCCATGGCCAAGAAGGTCACTGACGACATCCGCGACGAGTTTCCAGACATCCCGATCATGTGGGGTGGGATTCATCCGACCAGCGTCCCGGAGGAGTGCATCCCCCACTGCGACTTCGTGTGCGTTGGCGAGGGCGAACAGGCCGCCATTGATCTCTGTGAGGCGCTCCGCGATGGCAGCGACGTCACAAACATTCCCAACATTTGGGCCAAGGTCGATGGTGAGGTGTTCCGAAACAAGCCGAGGCCACTGATCCAAGACTTGGACTGGCTTCCGTACCCCGACACCGCCGACGAAAACAAGTTCTACATCGAGAAGGGGCGGCTCACGATTGAGGAGCCGTGGAAGAGGGGTGCTGAGTACCGCATCTACTTCTCGCGTGGGTGTCCATACAACTGCAGTTACTGCTACGTCTCTATCCTGCGTGATGTGTACGAAGAAAAGGGTCGTAAGTTCTACCGTGCCCGGTCCGTAGAACACATCCTCGGCGAACTTGAGCACATGCAAAAGACCTTTCCCAAGGTCGCGCGGATCAAAATCGACGACGACACTTCATTTGCATTCGGCGAAGACTGGATGGAGGAGTTCCTCGAGAAATACCCCAAGCGAGTCGGGAAGCCGTTCGAATGCTTGCTGATCCCGCCGATGCTTCGGCCAAAGATGCTCGCTAAGTTGGTGGATGCAGGGCTGGTTCGCGTGCAGACGGGAATCGAGAGCGGTTCCGCGAAAGAATCAAAGGAAATCCACAACAGGAGCCCCGGGAACCGGGCGATCATGAAGTTCGCCGAGTTCAACAAGGAGCTGAAGCTGAACGTCGTCTACGACGTGATCGTGGACAATCCGCACGCAACGGAAGAGATGAAAATCGAGACGGTGGAGTTCCTGCTCGACCTCCCTCGCCCCTACGACATCTTCTTCTACAGCCTGAACTACTTCCCCGGCACAGCGCTCACTCGGCAAGCACTCGCAGACGGCATGTTGGACCCCAATGAGGTGGAAGGGCGGGCGAACAAGTCTTGGTACCAGTTCCGCGTGTCAATGGACTGGCCTCGGTCCGATGAAGACCGGTTCTACTTGGCGCTGTTTTCGCTGGCGTCAAAGTCTTTTGTGCCGAAGGCGTTGATCCAGAAGTTTCTCGACGAGCGTGAGTACTGGAAGCAGAATGTCGAGCCCGTGTACGAACTCGCGAAGGTCACCAACTTGGCGAAGATGGCGTACGTCGCGGCTCGCTACTTCAAGAATGGCGAGCTAACATGGTTTAAGATCCGTCAGTACGGTGACATCACGAAGATGATCAGCCAGTAGACGGGGCGCAGGCACGCCATGGGCATTCGTTCAAAAATAAAGGGCCGACTCAAAGCGGCTCTGGGTGCATCCGGTAAGACCGAGGCTCCCGACGAGCCGAAAGCGGCCAAGCCTGAATCGAAACACCTGACGTCGATTTCCCAAGACACCGGTGCAGGCAACCTTCGCGACACTGGAGACGTGCCTTGGTACCTCAAGTATGACGACAACGATGGATGGGAGTCCACCAATGTTGAATCCGAAGGTGACGACGACTAGCGGTCGTACGGTTGAGCGTCGTTAGGGAATCGGCGGCGCGCCCGGACACCCACCAATGCGACAAGAGCCATCCACCACAGCCCGCTGTGTGTGCCGGTGGCGCTGCAGCCTCCGGTTTCACCGGCTAACTCGGATGCACTGTACTTGGTCGTTTTTGTCGTCTCTGTTCCTGTGTCGTTTGCACTCGGCTGGCCCGTGTCTTCAGCGTCGCCCGTGTCCTCGGAGTCGCCCGTGCCTTCAGCTTTGCCCGTATCCTCAGCGTCGCCCGTGTCGTCCTCTGGACCCGTGTCTGTGGTGGCTTCTCCAGTGTCTGTCATCATCGATGGAACGACGGAAGGGGCAAGTTCGATGAATCCAATCATCAGTCCGATTGTGGCGACCAGTTTGACCATGAGGCTCTCCAAGAGGCCTACAGGCTATCACGGTTGGTCGATCGCGCTCCGATTCAACCGGATAGTTACCCAGACCCAGATACCGATGCACCCCAAGGTGAGCCACAGGGCCGCGCGTGGTTGACCCAAAGACACCAAGGCGAGCAGCATGATGCTTGTGGCCCCTTTCGCCATTCGATAGGCCATCATGTCGACGAAGGCCTTCCCTTGGGTACGCTCGGCGTGACTCAGCGGAATGTACAGGATCTCCTTTGCAGCCCTGAACAGCGAATAGTCGAAGGCCTTTGAGGCCACTTTGGCGGCGGCAATGGCTGCGTACCGAGGAACCAGAGCGTAGCCTGCCACGGCAATACCCAGCAGACCGGGGATGGCGAGCAGGACCAGCGGCACGCCCAGAAGTCTGAGAATGGGGCCTGTACCCAACTGCAAGCCGATGGCCATGGCGTCGATGCTGGCGTACATCTGGCCGATAGCGGCCGTGCGTTCATCGAGATCGGGGTAGAATTGCTCGATTGCGACGTTGAACTGGTAGTCGATCAGCGTGATGACGACTTGCGTGGTGGCAATCAGGGCCATCAACAACCACAATGCTTTGCTTTTCTGGAGGACGGAAAATCCCTCTCGAATGCTCGAGGTCTTTGCGCTGGCATCGGCAGCGATTCCCGTGCGCCGTGCCAGGATAAAGCCGCCTGCGCCACCAACGGTAAGCAGCGGCACAACAGCCCATAGCGACTCTGCAGTCGACCACTCAGAGGCAAGCCATCCCACGCCGAGGTTGCCGGCCATGCCGCCAAGACTGCCCACAACACAGAACATTCCGTAAAACCATTTTGCTCGATCCTTGGGCACGGTGCTGTTGGCAAACGACCAGAATATTTCGATGAGTACGACGATGTAGAGGTCCTTCCACAAGTACAGAGCCCATGTGGTTCCCGGCAGATCGATCGACAGGGCCATCAACGTGATCGCCAGCACGCCCGCACTGATTGCGCTCACAATGCTGAACAACCGGACCAAATCGATCGAAGCTGACCACCGGTTGTACAGCGACACCACGACGACACTGCCGACCCCCACGCCGATCCATGCCATGGGTAGGGCATCAGCGCCGTTGGCCTCGAGGAACAACGATTCCGTTGCGGGGCGGGCAACAGCGTAGCTCGCGAGGATGACGAAGATGAGGCTGGCGAGCCCCAGCAATTGGGTTCGTTGTTGGCGACTCAAGTGGTCGTGCGGCTGCATGTCAGTACACGTTGTACTGTTTACGATATCGTTCGTGCTCGCCGACGCTGCGGCTTGGGTGGAGCACACCATCTGAATCGTGGAGGTAGTACCAGTAGGGGCTCTTCACGGGTGAGGCTGCGGCCTCAAGAGAGCTGAGATCGGGGTTTCCGATTGCAGTCGGAGGAAGCCCGGAACGAAGGCGGGTATTGTAGCGGTCTTTCGGATCGCGAAGCTTCTTGAGGAACGCACGTCTATCGTTCCACTTGGGCAGCTCATAGCGACTGGTCGCGTCAACACCGAGGTTCCAGCTGCTGTCGATGCGTTTCCACAGAATGCCAGCGACCAAGGGCCGCTGCGATTCCGTGGGCTCTTCGCGCACGATCATCGATGCCATAATGACAATCTCTTCGAGGCTTCGCTTGCCAAATCCATCTTGGTGGTCGGCCATGAATCGTTCGTTGAACAGATCGAGCTGACGTTGAATGAAGGCTTTCGGTTCGAATCGATCGCGTTCGATCATGTAGGTTTCGGGAAACAGGTAGCCCTCGAGGCTTTCAGCAGGAAGCGGGTAGGCGGCGCGAAAAACGCTCGGGGTCCGAGCAAGCGAAGCATACTCGCCGGGCTTGATGAGGCCTTTTTCCGTGAGCGCTGCATCGATCTCTCGGATCCTCCATCCTTCGAGCACGGTGAATGGCTCCGCATCCACGATGGGCGGACCGCACAAGGCCTCGATGATCTCGCTGTGGCTCATCGAGCGACGCACCTTGTGGTCACCCGCTTTGATGCAGTCACCCTCTTTGTTGATGCGGACGTACCAAGAAAAGGCCTCTGCATCGTCAACTGCACGAGCCTCAGCAAGCACAGCCCCCATCGAACGGGCAGAAGCTCCGTTCGGGACGGTCACTACAATTTCAGTCTCATCGGAGGGGTCCGCCGGCGCACCGCTGAACCCATTGATGATCGAACAACCTAAGAAGAAGAACCACAACATCGTGCACTCGCCTATCGCAGAGCTTAGAGGACGGCATGCCTCGATTCAATCCCTTATTGACTCAGTTGCGTACGTACCCGGCTATCGCGGTGGACGAAGCCAAAGCACGTTTGCAGAAAGCCGGGCGCACGGTCTACGACTTTGGGAAGGGAGATCCGGCAGAACCGCCACCTGCATTTGTCCGGGAAGCGTTGGTGTCCGGGGTCAATGAGCGACTTCCATATCCCCGAGTGATGGGGTCGGACGCGGTTCGCGAAAGCATCGCCGCCTACATGCAACGGCGGTTTGGGGTCCTGTTGGATCCGGCGACTCAGATTGTCCCCACTTCGGGCAGCAAGGAGGCTGTATTCCACCTCCCGTTGCTCGTGATTGATCGAAATGCGCCAGACCGGGGGGTTGTCTTTCCCGACCCCGGCTATCCTGCCTATCAACGAGGTGCGCTGTTTGCGGGAGGTGAGGCGATCGCCCTGCGCCTCGAAGGTGACCATATCTTGCGTCCCGAGCGCATCGATCCAGAAATCATTGCTCGGACCCGCATGATTTGGCTGAATACTCCGCACAACCCTTCTGGCGCGGTCATGACACTCGAGGACCTTCAGCGCGCTGCTGATTTCTGTCGCTCGCATGACATTCTGTTGGTCTCTGATGAGACCTATGCGGATGTGTACCATGCCGATCCCCCTCATTCGCTGCTGGAATGCGGAACCACTGGAGTGCTTGCTCTCCACAGCTTGTCAAAGCGGTCTGGGATGACCGGGTATCGGTCCGGGTTTGTGGCGGGTGATGCTGATGTGATGGCGCGGTTTCGCACCCTGCGTACAAACCCCGGGATCGTTCCGAGCGACTTTGTGAATGCGGCGGCCACGGCGGCCTGGGCAGATGATGACCACACCGAGAACCGTCGCGCAATCTTTCGCGCAAAGAAGGCCCTTTTTTTGGCCATGTTCGATGCGTTGAATATGCGAGTCATTGGTCGAGAAGCGAGTTTATACCTTTGGGTGGCGGTGCCCGGTGGAGACGATGAGGCCTACGCCAAGCGTCTACTCGACATCGGAATCGTTGTTAGTCCCGGCCGAATCTTCGGCGTTGAGGGTGCGGGAGTGGGCTACATCCGTTTGGCGATGGTACCCACCATAGATGAATGCAAGGCAGCCATCGCTGCATGGACCGAGATGGAGTCGTGATGCTTGAATATAAAGAACGAATTGAAGCCTTCGCATCCGGGGGCGAGGCCGACCCAGAAGCGGTGCACGCCGTCATCGCTGCGGTTGATCGTGGAGAGTTGCGGGTTGCGGAATGCGTGAATGAAGAGTGGATCATCCACGAGTGGGTTCGGCAGGCCATCTTGCTGTATTTCCGTGTGGCTTCCATGGCGGTTCACGAACTCGGTCCCTATGAGCTTCACGATAAGATTCCTCTGAAACGGGATCTTGCGGCCCAAGGGGTGCGTCTCGTGCCGCCGGGTTTCATACGGTACGGGGCCCACGTGGAAGCGGGCGCGGTGGTCATGCCCGGATACGTCAACATTGGAGCCTATGTTGGGTCGGGTACGATGGTTGATACGTGGGCTACGGTGGGTTCGTGCGCACAGATCGGTCGCAACGTCCACCTTTCCGGTGGTGTTGGCATTGGCGGAGTCCTTGAGCCGCCTGGAGCGCGGCCGGTCATCATTGAGGACGGTGCCTTTATTGGTTCGCGCTGCATCGTGGTGGAGGGTGTTCACGTCGGTCAAGAGGCGGTACTGGGCGCCAATGTGGTGTTGACGTCGTCCACGTCGATTGTGGATGTGACCGGATCACAGGAAGTGGTCAGCAAAGGATATGTACCACCTCGGTCGGTCGTGATTCCGGGGATGCGGCCCAAGCGGTTTCCTGCGGGAGAGTACGCGACACCGTGTGCGTTGATCATCGGGACCCGAAAGGAGTCCACGGATCGCAAGACCTCGCTCAACCAAGTGTTGCGTGAGTTTGCCGTTGCAGTCTGAGGTCGAGGGACGGCGAACGGGCGCTGTGGTCCGCATGTCCATGCTGGCGTGTGTGGCGATTGCAGCCTTGTGCGTGGCGATGGCCCCGGTGCTGGACGAAGAGTCTTACCTCGCCATCACAGCCAATCTCGACCCCCTCAGGCCGTACCACTGGTGGCGTCCGTGGCCGCCTTGGTACGGCGGTTCAGAGCCGGATGCATTTGTGTATGCGCACCCCCCCTTGTTTCTAATGTGGGTCGGTGTGGTGCAAGAATGGTCAGATGGACTCCTTGGGTCACGGTGGGCTGCAGGGCTACCGTTTGCACTCCTGCTGGGGTGGGCCGGAGGTCGGCTGATTGAGGGGACCACCCGTCACTCGAAGGTGGCGCTCGCATTGTGGTTGTCGAGTCCGATTGCGGTTCTCGGCATTCAGCGAGGCCTCATGCCGGATCTGATGGTGACGGCCCTGTGCACCACGGCAGTCTTGGGGTGGCGGGAACGCACCAACCCCACGCTGCAATGGATCGGTGGAGCTGCACTGGGCTTGGCGGCGTTCACGAAGTATCCAGCCATGGCACTGGTCCCCGTTTTTGTGGTGCACGGTTGGCTTACGGGGACGTTGCGCGGACGTGGACGGTTTGCGCTGGCTGCCGCCACCCCGTGGTGTCTCGGTGAGATGTGGCTGGCCGGTGTTTACGGACGCTTCCACTTGGTTGAGGTGCTGGGCCGCGCATCGGAGATATCGCGAGGAACGGGAGAAGGGCGCGCCCTCGCTGTGTTGGCGCGGATGATTTTGAGTGTTTCGTTTGTAGCGCTGTTGGTTCGGAGTGCGCGTTGGGTGTGGGCCCCGAGCATCGTTCTGGGCGGGGCGGTTTGTGTCTGGGGCTGGCCATCGGAACTGACGGGTGTACAGCGCCTCTTCTTGGTTCTCTGCACGATTGTTGGGGCGGCCGTCTTGATGCCCGCCCTCCGTCGGTGTTGGCGCAGCATCTCGGGTGACCGAGTCCACGAGGATGCCACCTTGATGGCGTTGTGGGCCTTGTCGGTCGTGGCGACGGTATGGGGTGTGCATAACTTCGCAGCACCGCGCTATTTATTGGGCGCAATGTTGCCCTTGGCAATTTTAATGGTCGTCGAGGTTGGAGACCGAAGGGCTGGACGCACGTTTCTGTGGGTTGGCGCAGGCATTCAGGTTGTGATGGCCGCGGTTTTGACTGCCGCCGAGCATCGATTCTTTGAAGCCAGCGCGGATATTGCACGGGCCACTATCGTTCAGTTTCAGCCCACTCATTTCACGGGAGAATGGGCCTACCGCCACGAAATGGATTCGGCGGGCGTTGCCTTTTTTGCTGACGACGCCCCCTCTGGAAGCATCATCGCGGCGCCGACGCACAGCTCACCGGGAGCCCTGCCCGCGGGGTTGGTTGAGATTGGGCGGGTGTCCGCGGATGAATCAACCGGAATCCGCTTGGTCGCTGAAGCGGCGCAGGTGGGCATGTATGCCGAGACCCTTGGTGTTTTACCCATTGGCTGGTCGAGTGAACCGATCGAGGAGGTTGTCGTATGGCGGGTCCCGTAGACTCCGACCCTCCCGATGATCCCGGGCTGGATGCAATGGACTGGCGCCATCATGCGGTCATCAAGGCGCAGCGTCGGGTGTGGATGAACCTAGTGGACGGTCTGGGCAGACCGTGGATGACTATCACCCTCTTGGTGGTCATTGGGCTGGCTCATCTGCTTGCCGGGGTCATCGACTTTTCTCAGGGGTTGGTGAATGTAGCGGGCATAATTGTCTCGCAGCGCAGCACCGGTGTGTTGGTCGTGCTCGGTGCAATGGTGGGCGAACGAGTGGGCGATGGGGAGGTCTGGCGACTGGTTTCGTGTCTCTTTTTGCATGGCGATGGGACCCACATCCTGCTCAACGGCCTTGCCCTGTACGGACTCGGTCGCCTGTGCGAGTCGGTCTACGGTCCCGTGCGCTTTTTGTGGCTCTTCCTCGTTGCCGGAATGTGCGGATCAACCTTGTCGTGGTTGGGCGGCAACGCAGCGAGTGTAGGAGCCAGTGGAAGCATCTTCGGGCTGATGGGTGCATGCATCGTATTTGGCTATCGGTATCGCCTAGTCCTGCCGCCGCACATTGGCGATATGTTCCGGCGTAAACTGTTGCCGTGGGTGGGCTTGAATCTCGCAATCGGTGTAGTCATTCCGTTTATCGACAACCTCGGGCATCTTGGTGGGCTCGTTGGTGGGGCCGTGATGGCCATGGTTGTGTCCAATCGGGTGATCCCCGCCTCGCCAAACCCCCTGCGGATGCGATTGGTCCTTGCCCTGATGTGTGCGCTGACGCTGACAGCAACTGCTGCCATGCTGCTCGCTTCATGGGGTCGAATTCTGGGAAGGGGGTAGGGTCGCATGAGGGCCGTGATTCAGCGGGTCAAATCAGCCCAAGTCACCGTCGACGGTTCAGTCGTCGGCTCCATTGGTTGCGGGTTGCTCGTTTTGTTGGGTGTCAGCGAAGGCGACACCGTGGATGACGGCACATGGTTGGCCGGAAAAATAGCAAACCTCCGAATCTTTCCTGACGCAGACGGCAAGATGAATGTGTCGCTGGTCGACTCGGGTGGATCGGTGTTGCTCGTGTCTCAGTTCACCCTGTACGGAGATTGCCGAAAAGGGCGTCGTCCGAGCTTCATTCGCGCGGCACCGCCGGACATCGCGGAGCCAGCATACGAGCGATTCGGTGACCAACTTCGAGACGCGGGCGTGGAGTCCATCGCCTTCGGGTCGTTTGGCGCCAATATGGATGTCGAGCTCGTCAATGACGGTCCAGTCACCTTGGTGATTGACTCCCCTTAGCGGCTCCGGGTATCAGACTTGTTGCGTTTCCACGTTCGTTTCATGCGCCGCTCGGATGAGCGTGTCTTGCCGCCGAACCGATAGCTAAGGTCCGTAGACTGAAGAAGCCATGCGCCCGGTACATTCGAGATCCCAGCGCCCACACGGAGATCAATGCGTCGCCATGAAAATTGCCAAGAGGCGCTTGCGATGTAGGTCTCGGCAATCGGCGAAGTGGAACCCGTCTCTAAGTTGAATGTCTCGTCCAGCCCGAGGATGGGTGGGGCTTCAAAACCCCGCTCGACAAGCCGAGCCAGCACCGTTGCACTGGCTTGCAGCAGAAGGCTGTCACGCCGGTTGAATCGGATATCGGTGGCCACGTTCATCGAAACGGTCTGCCCGTGAAAACGCCAAGACTCCTCCGTGCCCTCAAGGCGCTCTTGCACCTGCTCTGGGTCGGTGTTTCCAGTGAGAACACTGGGCAACTGGGCCACGTCGGGAATGCCGCTGGATTGAACATCGGCAAATCGTACCCCGACGTGAACGCCCCAAGGTTTCATGATCTGAACCGACTGGATCAACGATGCACCCTTGTGAGCGCCCACAAAATCGCCGATCTGCAGCCGGTAGAGATTGGCGCCCACACCCACCGCGTAGGGGCCGACCCGAACGGCGTTCACCTTGATGTGTCCGTTGTAAATGCCCAAAAAGTTGAGCGCAGGTACCGTGCCGATTTGGGTTCGTGGAAGCGCGCCCAATGTAACGGACGCAGCGCCGATCTTTGTCTCGCCCCACTCCAGTGTGTAGGCCGAAAAATCGGTCTGGCCGTGCGCTACACTCGGCAAACGGCTTCGTTTGGGCTCCAGCCAGCGGTGCTGAGCGCGCGAGAGGGTCGGGAGTTGCTCTGGCGCGCTGCCCTCGGGGAGCGATGAGGGAGGGTCGTCCCCTTCCGGCGCATCGTCCGGCTCGGTGTCGCCGGTTTCTGAGTCCGGTTGTGTCGGTTCGTCCGCATCTTGTGCGATGGCGGGTGCGCTCAGCATCCAGAGAATGGCGGTCAGCAGAATGGATCGACGGTTCATGGGTATCTCGCGTTCGTGGGTGATCGGATTGAACCACGTTTGACCTGAGGAACGCCATCATTTTGACGGTGGTCATGGGCGCGGTGGAATCTGTTAGGCTGGTGGAACCGATGCAGATGCTCATTGTTCAAACCGTAGATGGCCAGCAGCGCGTGTTTGAACTGTATGGCGAAGACGTCACCATCGGGCGGGAGCGCGGGCGCGACCTGCAACTCGCGCATGCCTCGGTGAGCCGGGCGCACGCCCAGTTGAACTGGAGCAACGGCGGCTACGTCATCAACGACCTCGAGAGCAACAATGGGGTCTATGTGAATGGGACGCGGATCACGACGGACCACAAACTAATCAGCGGCGACTTGATTCGACTGGGTCATTTTGAGTTGATTTACATCGAGGGCGAGGTGCCCCGGCGTTTTCAGAAGCTGAACATCCACAATCTGCCGCGCTGGCACACGGTGGGAACGGATGTGTTTGATGACGCCACTGCACAGTTGTCCACCAAAGCCATGAAGCGATTGCTCGAGGCTCGTATTCACCTTGAGGGCGGTGTTTTAGTGGTTGATGATTCAGACGAGATTGAGCTCGAGGACGGGGTGTGGACCTTTGGGCGGTCGGGGGCCGATATTCTCATCAAAATGCTCTTCGCCTCCGATCGAGAAGCCACCATTACGTGGAATGGCCGCAACCATGTGCTCAACCGAACGGGAAGGCGAACCGTCACCGTGAACGGACAATCGATACATGCGTGCACCCTGGAAGATGGCGACGAAATCCAAATTGGTCGGAGCCGATTCAGCTACGCGGTTCGAAAGTGAACGATGGTCTGGACCGCTGTGGGAAGGCTTGAGCTGCGGGAACACGGGCGTAAATGCGGCGTCGCGAGAGACCCATCCAGTGGGACTGGTTAGTCGGGGTGTCTATTGCGCGAGGCTGGTATGGAAGTCAACGATCTGCTGAGCACCGGTGTGGTTGCTGCAATCATCATTCTCATCTTTTTATCGACTGTACGGCGATTGCTCGATCTGCCAAAAGTGCCTTGGATTGTTTGGCCGATCATTCTGTTGGCCAGTGCCATGCCAAGCTACATGGCGTACACCGTTCTCAACCCCGGAGAAATCTTCGACAAAGCCGAGGTTCGCGCTCAGAAAGACACCTTCAAGCTCGATATTCCAGCCGATGGAGAGTACGCCTTGATGGTCACGGCCTTGCTTGGTCCCGAGGATGAGGACCAAAATACGGACAACACGGCATACACGCTTCGGTATGAGATGGGCGGTAAGGAACACCGCGTAACGGGCACGATTCGTCGAGACTCGGGATCCAACGAAGTGGAGGTCGACGTGGATGCGGGCAACTCATCCGTGCGCGAGCTCGGCAAGCGTCGCTCGGGTGGACTTGGCGAAGACCTGCAGGATCGACACGATATCAAAGGCGCCGGTGGAACACTCGAGGGCCGCGTGACCAACTGGAAAGGTGCCGCCGCTCAGGTGTTGTTTCTTGAGGTGGTCAAGGCGCCTCCGGCCGCCTACCTGCTTTGGATCGTTGCGCTGGTGATTAGCGTTCTGGGAATCATCATCGAAGGCAAGTATGGGGTGACCGAGTTCGCAGGAAACGTTGGATTGCTGACGATGTACGGTGTTTTTCTTCGGGATGGAGTGACCCCGTTGGACACCTATCAAGGGGTGGGTATGGCGGTGTTGCCTGCGGCGATCGTCGGCTTGCTCGGGGTTGGTCTTACCGGGCAATTGGCCTCGAAGATGATGGCGCCGAAGGTGAACAAAGGCGAAAGCTGAGGCGAACAAAGATTTCACCAGCAGATCAACGCTCGCAGCGCCTATACTGTCGGCCGGGAGGCGAGCATGCTGACGTTGTTAATGATTTCAGGAATGGCCACTGCGGCAACGTGGATTGAGACCTTCGATTACCCAGAATACCCGGCAACCACCTACATGGCTGGCGTAGATGGGTGGTCGTCGGGGTACTCAGCGGACGAGTGGTACGCCAACGAGTATTACGTAGCGTCAGCAACCGACGACAATGAAGGCGATGATCCTGAGGCAGCGAACAACTGGTTCACCAACTCGGCGATCGACGCGAAAGACATGTATTTGTCGGGATGGATGACCACCGAAGACAACGACACAATGGGATTTGTGTTCAACCTGCAGGATGAAGACAACTATTTCGCTGTGGTTGCAATCGGAGCCATTGACGCTCCTGGGGCGTCTGGCGGCGAGAGCAATCCGTACGGATTTGGAACCATGGTGGGCCTGCTCGAAGTCCGCGATGGGGAGCCCACCCTGCTGGATAGCGTCAGCCGCCGGGTTCGAGGTGAGACCACAGTGTATGTACAGGCCGGTCACAATGATGGGTCAGTATGGGCGAAGCTCTGGGAAAGCAGCACCGACGATGCGTCGGACGTGGATTGGACGGATCCGGATTGGGATCTCGATGAAGATGGCGTGCCCAGTTTGGGGCGCGGTACCGCGGGAATGTATGCTTACGATGCTGGAGGGTTGAGCGGGGACTCGTGGACGTGGTTTGGCGGGCTTACCGTCTACCAGCACGATGATGATGATGACGGAGTTGTCGATGATGACGACAACTGTGAGTTCGAAGCGAACCCCGACCAAGTGGATTTGGATGAGGATGGCATCGGTGACGCCTGCGACGATTTTGTCGATGTGGAGACGGATGGAGATGCGGACGCCGATGCCGACGCGGACGCCGACGCGGATGCGGACGCCGACGCGGATGCGGATGCGGA
>Ga0160422_10001510_pt1 | contig 14558 bp, 9 predicted proteins | sample Fk160mmetaG_FD_108192 | JGI IMG/M metagenome (GOLD analysis project Ga0160422, IMG submission 108192) | Marine microbial communities from the Central Pacific Ocean - Fk160115 60m metaG | ecosystem: Environmental > Aquatic > Marine > Oceanic > Photic zone | place: The Central Pacific Ocean...
AAGAAATTGTGTCCCACATAGAAGATCATCTCCAATCGGGAGATCTGGTACTATTTATGAGCAACAGTGGATTTTCCAGCACTCAGCAAAAACTAGCCGCTCGTCTCCAAGATAAATATGAGAAACAATAACAAACTAATAGCCTGCTTTGTCTCGCTACTTTCTCTGTATTTACTCGTTAGCGACGCACATACTCAGGATCCAAACATAGATCGTCTGTCACTGGAGTTACATAACAGCGATATCAGTATTCGTCGCAAAGCAGTTATTGCCCTTGGAAGAGCAAGCTATCCGCAAAGCGTCACCCTACTTCAGGTTGCCATACGCCGAGAGAATAGCGTATCCATTCGACTTGAAATAGTAAAAGCCTTACGCCACATCGTGTTCCAGCGTTTTCCCGGTTATCCGGAAGCTATGAGTGCACTTGGACAGGCCGCAAATGACGATTTCGAACGGGATGAATTAGTACGTTTACGAGCAAGCGAAGCGCTTTGGGAATCTGCTAAGAAAAACTTGCTAGATCCGATCCCTTTTCTCCAACGCAACTTGGAAGATAGGAGTGCGCGTATCCGACTCTCATCGGTTCAGATGTTGCGTAAACTCGGAACTCCACAGACGATAGATCCACTGGGACAGGCCGCTCTCGATAAAGCACAGAATAGCAAAGTTCGCTTGGAGGCAATTAAAGCAATAGGCGCAATCTCTCTGTCTGACCCCGGTGTCGTCGGCCGAACCATTGTAGCCAACAACCGCCGCACAACGATGTTACTCGGACACCCCCCCCTCATTGATAGCGGTAGCACACAGAAACGGCACGAACGGCAAATAAGCTATCTTGCTGCCATTGTCGGAGACGCTGAAAATAGCTCCGCGCTGATGCTTCAAGCCATAAAGTCTATGGGACAGGTAAAGGACCTGAGTGCTATAGGGGCGCTTAAAACGATTATTGAAACGCATTCCAACCAAAGTGTGCGCAAGCAGGCTACGCGCGTATTGAGCCATATTCTTGCTCACCGGTATGAGTAGTCTCCCACTCCTCTAAATGTAATACACAACCCACCTCTGCAGTATTTTGTCGTCAATAAGTTCCATATTTCTATAGACCCCGACAACACATAAAATCCTGTTAACAGTTACACACCCACATGACAAATAGCATACTATTTTCGTAAGACCATCGTAGAATGCATCGTCTATCAATCTGCACGAAGAGAGTATTATGCGAATTTTAATTATAGCACTGCTTGCCGTTTGTGCTCTCTATACACACACAGTCCGTCAGTCGTATTGTCCGAAATTATGTAGATGTGTAGCTATACCTCAAGTGCTGACGAATGGATAGAGCTTTACAACGCAGATAGTTCGCAGCAAAGACTGCAGAGATGGATAATGACATGCCTAACCTTACAAGGCGAAGAGGAAATGTTGACCATAGATGAAGGCATTATCTAACCCGAGCAAGTTTTTAAATGCTAATTATGCTGCAAATCATGCAAATTCTCGCTCGGCCAACATACCCCAATTGTGAGTGCTGCCCTTTGCCTATCTAACAACAAACTACAATTGTTCCTATATGCCGGTTCTCTTGAGGGTGGACAAATATCCGATAGGTCAGATAACGGAACGGGAGTCTCCTTAACAAGAGACTCAGCACCAAAAAATCGATTTTTCTGGATATGGAAACCTTGAGCACAGTTGGCATACGGACGAAATTGCGGTGGGTTGGGATCTCGGCAGTCCAGAAATAGGGATGCCAAGGTTTGTCGCCCGGAGCATCACAGCTACAGCAACAGCGCGTTTTATCTCAATAAAAGCAATAGAATGGACCGAAGTAAAAAAGAGAACGATAAAAACAAAAGGGCCCTAGGATACGAAATCCGGGGCCCTTTTGTTTTCTTTATTGGACTAATTATTGAGTAAACTGAGTAACGTTAGCAATACCACCGGGTTGGGTCAGTGCGTATACAATCAAGTTCACACCAAACTGTAACCCACGTTCACGCGCATCTGCGAGCGGATCTCCCCAATACCAACTTATGTTAAGATCAGAGAAAACAACTGCAACTCGACCACGCAGTTCCAACATCTCCATATCAAAGACATTACCCCCAGGCGCACCACCCATTGGCGGTCCGTCGGGAAAGTCCCAGAAACTATAGTAAAGTGGATGAGTCTTCGGTATCTTCTGCCACTTCGAGCCATCACTTCCCAGCACCAAAGGATCCTTCATGAGCGCTTTAAACTGACGGTCAAATGGAGTGCCTGAAACACCCGCTTCCTTACCGTCAAGACCGCTATCATTGTCACTCTGACGTATCTCCTCAGAGAACATGAAACCGCCGTTCTTGAGATACTCGCCCAAGTTTTTCTTTTCGGTGTCGCTGATCTGCAGCACCGCATCGTTACCCGTCATGTATATCAACGGAGCGGTCATGATGCTAGGGTCTGAAAATTCTACCGTTGTTCCCTCAATACGAGCCTTAACCTTGGTGTTATCTCGCATATAGCGCATCAGTTCTTCAACAGCAGTTGGAAAGCGATCTCTATTTTTGTCGGCGATGTCGTAGTCAATGACCGTCATATTAAAGAAACCGCGAATGTTCTTCTTGTTATCAGGGTCTTGAATAAGAATCGCCTGGTAGCGTCCAACATCTAAGTCACCAACATTGAGCAGTTCGTGCTTTAAGCTCAAAGCTTCCTGAACAGGAGCGGCTGTTTCAGTCAACTGCACCATCTCAACGTCATCAAAAGAAAGCTCTTCGGCCTTTGCACCACTAAACTGGCCGAGAACTTGTGTGCCGGGCATAACCCCCTGCAACAAGTCACTCCCGACTGCACTAACGTCAGCCATCGCCGAGATATCAGTTGGCATATCTGGAGGTGCCATGGACTGTAACATCTCCATCTGCACTTCTGATATTTCAGGTCGCTTAGCCAAGTCAAAGTTTTTCTCTAAAATGGGTGGAGGCGGTTGAAAGCGCACAACCTTTTCTTCTTCGGCGGCGATATCAACGCCGAAGTAGTAGTCGTAAACGAGCACGCCGCCATGCACCGCAAGCGCCAGCAGAAAGGCGATGTTCATTCCCAGTCGGCGACCGGTAGTTGCCTTCCACAATGCGACCAACAGCACGGACAAGGCCGCAACTCCTACCGCATAAGCCACGATCTTGGATGCCAAGAACAAAGCATGGACAACAACAGCCAACCCTACAAAGGCGTAGGCGAATTTTCTGCGCTCGTTCTGTACTTTTTTCTTATACTCGTCCACTAAAGTATTTCCCTCTCTTTAAGGAAACTGAATAAAATCAGTTCCTCTGGGGCTCCGTGGCAATGATCTGATCAACCACACCAACCTGACGCGCAATATCCATGATTTGCACGATCTGTCCATGCGTCGATCGCTCATCTCCTTGGATTATCATCATCGTAGTGTTATCTAAAAGCCGCCTCTTCTCTTGCAGTTCATCCTTCAGCGTAGCGAACGTCACGTCTTTATGGTTGAGTTTCATATTACCATCTTGATCAACGACGATAAAGAGATTCTCTTTTTCCGGCGCCTGCGCCTCTTCAGCTTCAGGCAGTTTAATATCAAGCCCCGGAGTCACGGCAAACACCGCCGTAACCATAAAAAAGATCAGCAGCTGGAACACCACATCGATCATCGGAGTCAGATCGGGCATGGACATTTCTTTTTTCTCAGCTTGCTTAGCCATTTATAGTCTAAGTCCTTCCAATAAGAGCCGTAATTAAGCAGCCCGTGAACTCTGCCAGCGACGCAGGAGAGCATCGACGAATCCGTGACCATATGCCTCAAACTCAATGGCCTTACCGGTGGCACGATTGCTAAAGTATGTGAATATGGCAATGGACGGAATCGATATAACTAGACCGGTAACCGTCGTAATGAGCGCTTCTGAAATACCCGCAGCAACAATCGTGGGTTCACCTAACCCCTTCTCCGCGATTCCTTCAAATGCGTTGATCATACCATTAACCGTTCCCAACAGTCCGAGTAACACCACAGACTTCGCCACAAAATCGATAACAGCGAGATAACGTTCCAAGTAACTGAGCGCGGCACGCTCCACTGTTCCGTTCATTTCTTCACGCATTTCCTCTAGCGAACGCTGTTCACGCGAGAGGTGTTCAAAACGCTCTAGGCCTTCGCCATATACTTCACCTTCCAAGTTGCCAACTTCAGAGCAATACTCTCTCAGTTGATCAACAGAAGTGCCTGAATCAATACGAGTATTGATATCGTTAGTAACTTCAGCTAATTCATCCTCTGAGCGAAGTTTAGCGTATGTATATACGCGCTCAAGGAAGAAGGCCAGAGAAAGCACTGACCACAGGGCCAACGGCCACATGAAGGGTCCACCTTCTTGAAAAAATTCAATCATTGTTCTCTATCCCTCCTTTTGGGCTCGAACGTTTTTCCTCATTTTCTTGATTAAAGGACGCGGGCTTCCTGCATTACTTCTAACTGCTGTTTCGAAAAATCAACCTGTTGCAAATACTCCGAGACGTCACTGTATTTGTCTACAACTTCCTGAAATACCGCACCGGCTTGGCGATATTCTTCCTGCGCCATATAAGCCGCACCGATGTTGACGAGCGCATTAACCGCCTGGTCGCTTTCGGGATACTTGACCTGCACTTCTTTGAAAATTTCAATTGCTTCTTCATACTGCTTCTGGTCAAACAAGACCTCGCCTTGGGCATATAAGTTGTAGGCATCAATCTCAGCCAAATGCCCCAAGAGAGTTTCAGCTTTGCTAACAAGCTGTCGATCACGCCCCTGCAGCTTTTCAACAGGGAATAGCTCTAAGAAACGCTCGTAGCTTGCAGTGGCCATATCATATTCTTTGAGACCGTAATAGTAATCTCCAAGAGTAAACTGACTCTGTGGACCATAGCGGCCGTCTGGATGGTCAGAAACAATCCGTTCAAAAATGGGAACCGCTTCTTCCTTGCGTTCCATGGATATGAGAGCCCAAGCCTTATTGTACAGAGCATCGTCAACATAGTCAGAACCAGGAAACTGAGAAGCCACGCGGTCATATATCGCCATACACTCGTCTAACACGCCGTCTTTCTCATCGCGATTACCGCGATTCGTCAGGTTAAATAGAGCTTCACCCGCTCGAAACAGCGCTTCTGAAGCATAGCGCTCAGTTGGGTATTTGTCAGAGAGCGTACTGAAGGTATCGCTCGCTTCGCGCCAGCGACCCAAACGGTATCTGGCCCAAGCGTCATAGTAATATGCATGGACAGCTTTATCATCGTCAGGATAGCTCGTGTAATACGTCTCAAAGGCTTCAGACATTTTGGGCAAGACACCAATATCTCCAGCGGAGAGCTTTTGATAGGCTACTCCAATTTGAAACTGAGCGTTTCGCGCCCAGGCAATCTGAGGATAGTTCTCTATTATCTTGCTGTATGTTGCGATGGAGGCCGTATACTCACCAGCCTTATAGTACGAGTTCCCCTGCACAAAGAGTGCATTCGCAATACTCTCTTCGGCCGTCGCCAAATCGATCAACTTCTGTGCAGCATCGATACTCTCTTGAAACTGATTGAGGCGAAAGTACGCATTGGCCAAACGAATAAGCAGACGCTCTCGATCTTCTGCAGAATCAACGCCAGAGAGCATTTCCTCATAGATGCGAATAGCATCTTTCGGATCGCGCTTTTCTGCCATAGATATTAACTGCAGGCGAGCAGACCGCGCAAGGCTCTCATCACCCGACTTCACAATATCATTTAGCATCCTCTCCGCCTCAGCATCGCTACCTTCAGCAGAGTAGGAAAGAGCCATGGAGAATTCAACTTTTAGCTGCATACTCTGCGGCAAACGCTGATCGAGCAACCAACGATAATCACTCAATGCCCTATCGTAGCGGCCCGTCCAGTGATAGGCAAGACCTCGACCATAGCGAGTGTCTCTAACCAGATCGCTTTCTGGATACTCTTCCAGCACCTTAGTGTATCGGGCTATAGCATCAACATAATTCTTGTTATTCAAATCCAACTGTGCCATCTGATAGTGAGCGCGAGCTTCAAGGTCTCGGTCACCTGTGACACCAGCTAGCAGTTGGTTCAGCATTTCGCGCCCCTTATCGGGACGCCCTTCGCTGATATGAATGTTTGCAGCCTCAATAAGAGCCGCAATATACGTCTCGCGCGAGTCACGATCGACCCGAGAGAATGCAGTTACAGCCTCATCAGCACGTCCCTCATCGCGATATAAGATACCCAAGCCATAGAAGGCATCTGCAGAATATCGCGTTTCTTGATAGCTCTCCGTAATCGCCCGGTAAGCATCAATAGCTTCCTTAACCTTTTGCTGCTCGTAGTTTATTCGAGCGATGCGCAAGAGACACAAGGGCGCTTGGTCTGATCTAGGAAAACTTTCAACTGACCGACTATAGCTTTCAATAGCAGCATCGGCCTGTCCCATTTTCTCAGCAGACCAACCAGCACTGTAAAGGGAAGCAGAGCGCAAGCCTGTATCACTGTCCGGATATTCTGACAATACCTTGAGATAATCAAACCTAGCCTGTTCATAATCACTAGCAAAGTAACGAGCTTCCCCCTTCTGATACTGTGCATTCGGCGGGTATGGAGTATCCGCATACAGCTCAATTACTTGGTTATATGCTGTCCATGCATCGTCAAACTTCTTCCACTCCATGTAGTTGTCGCCAATGCGCATCTGCACTTTCGCCTTATAGAACCGCTCTTCGGCAGTTTCCTGTGCAGCGATTAGCTCTTGGTAGGCCTGCTCAAACTGATTCGTCTTACGGAAAATCTCTGCAACACGCAGAGAAGACGTTTCAAACAGCTGACGATAATTCTCGAAGTCTACGTTTTTACCCTCGCGGAACGAACCTCGTAACAGTTCAAACATGCGATCGTAGAGGCTTCGGACTTCACGATACGCCGCTATCGCCTCTTCGTCCTGACTCATTTTATCAAATGAGTTTGCCTTAAGATAGACGGACTGAGCAATGACAGGGCTATTGGGATATTTATCAAGCACGATCTGTGCTGATTCTACGGCTTCCTGGTAGCGGCCTTTTTCATACTGCGCGTTTGCAATTCGAAACTGCGCATCTGGTGCATAACGATCCTCAGGATACGCTTCCAGCATACCTCGCAACGTTCCTATGCTCTGATCGTAGTTTTTCTGATTAAACTGGCTCCAACCACTGTAGTAAAAAGCCTTTCCTGCCTCGTCCGTATCCGGGAAGAGCTCCACATAGCGCTTGTATTCAACAGCAGCTTCATTCCACTCTTTCGCTAAGAACCGAGTTTCTGCAACCTGAAACTGAACAAGCTGACGAAAGTCATTGGGCACTCCGCCCACATCCAAGACATGACGATACGCATCAACGGCTTCTTCATGCTGACCGCTTTTCTTGTACGCATTACCAAGCTGATACCATGCGGCAGCAACGACCGGTAGTTCTAGTTCATCACCAAAGTTAACGCGCACACTGTCTGTGCGCACAGCTCGGCTTTTAAATTCGACGATTTTGGAATATTCAATAATCGCCCCTTCATATTCGCCAAGCGCGTAAAGCGACTGGCCAGCATCAAAACTGGTCTTCAGGTTTTGCGGCACGGGTAGGAAAAGGCTTGCGCCTAGCCCCAACCCAAGTGCTATGAGTCCCGCCCAAACCGTCATGTGTGCGTCTCCTTACTATTCCTGGAGTGTCAGCTTAACTGGAATATTTTTCTGTTTTAGAAGCCGTAAGCGAACGAGAAGCGATGGGCCCCGTTAGTCTCGGTCAGATCCAACGGGATGTGATACCCATAATCAAAATTCAGTTTGTTCCAACGATATCCCAACCCCGCATTTAAATCGCCCGTCGCATCTTCCTCGAAAATTTTACTCCCACCAGCACGCAGCATAAGTCCTTCGACCAGAACCGTTTCGCCACCTACAACGACCCGACTATCCGGTGCATCACCCGAAACATCCCGACGCACATACTGGACCGAAACGAGTGAGGAGACGTTGAGGCGATAAGCCACACCAACGTGAAGATCCATAGGCAACTTGCCAGCCTCAGAATCACCCGGAACACTGCCATAAGCCACGTTTGGCTGATTCAAATTCTTCATCATCAAGCCAAACCGAGCGCCCTTTAGGGGACTCTTCCACATCAAGCCCAAGTCAATACCCATGCCACCGGCGTTCTTATTAGACAACGGGTCATTGTTGGGAATATTCCCTACACTCCAAAACAGATACTTGGCGTTCAGACCAATGTTCAGCGATTGACCCAGTTTGTAGGCCAACGACAGGAAGGCACCGTTCTCGCTCATCAACTCGGAACCAATGCGCTCATAACCTAACCCAAGACCCAACTTAGATCCTAAAGGCATGACGTAGGATACGACGTGCTGACCTAAATCATCTCCCTCTATACCGCCGTAAAAAAGCGACACGTTGGTGTATGCCAACTGTGTCTGGCTGATCAGACCGAGGCCTGCAGGATTAGCAAATACAGCGTCCGCATCATCTGCGATAGCAACATAACTGTTGCCCAGCGCTGCAGAGCGAGCGCCAGCCCCCACGTTTTGGATGTTTACAACCGCCTCTGCCCCCTGAGATGCTAGGAACAAGATACCGGCTGCCACCAAAGAACTAGTTAATTTCGAGGTTTTCATCAGCCAACTCCTCCTTGCTGGTGTCTCAAATTCATTTCTCTTATATCAATTGACTTTACTGAGTTTGATCGTACCATCACTGTAAATGCGACCTACATCGCGTGTGAATTGATACTCCAGATTCGTAGTCTCTACGGGCTCATTCCGGAAATCAAAACGCAAAACCACGTCGTTTATCTGCACGTCAATGGATGCAACATCAGGATGCAGCGCGGGAAAAACGACAAACCCCTCCGCTTCTTGTCCACTGAAAATTTCTTCGTCCTTCAACATTGTCCTACGCAGCAGATCTCGACGCTCTTGATAACGAGCATACTCATTACCCCGATAGCCAATCGCATAGGGCCTATAGTATGTGTCCAGTTGTTCGAAGCTTAAACTCCAATATTCGCGCTTGTTTCCGGCCTTTATCACTATCTTGCTGGGATCAATCTTAACTTTGGGATAGGCGTAATTTTTAACGCTTAGCTTAAAAACCGCAAAACGTTGCTTTTCTTTGTTCGATCCCCAAAAGACCGAGTTACCAAACGTGTAAGGATTTGTCGACTTGGGACCAGCCTGTGAGTTATTGAAGAATTGACGGTTTAACTCTTCATCTGTCATAGGCTTCAAATTCACTTCGAAACGGTCTTGCACGAAGGTAACTGTGCCATCATCAGCAACGGTCATAGAAGCCGCCTGCTGGTCGTCAGGACGCAGTGGGCCAGTGTAGTAGTTGTAACCACAACCCGATAGTGTACTTATTCCACCCAGTGATAACAACAAAAGGACAAGTGACATCTTTATTTTAGTCAAGTAACTCATCCTCCCCAAGTAAGCTGTGTTTAATCAGCCCCCAAGAATGCACCTCAAGCATTGTGGGTTTAAAGATACCTTCTAAGGGCATTAACATCAAATCAGCGAAGCGCTCCGAAAAACGATACGAGTTTAGTTCGCCCGATAGCGACCATTTGGCATCAAGCAAGTTCGAACGGCGATCAAAATCATCAAACTCAACATTGAAGCCGATTACCTCATTTTCGTGAAGACTGTGTTCAACGCTTTGGAATGGAGCGTTGACATCAATCCTGTCAAAAGGAACCAGTGACACCTCGTATCGAGTTACACTAATCCCACCAATTTCCCCCTCGTGCATGAGCACCGCCTGCGTGTAGGGGCCATCTGAAAGAGCATACCAAGAAGCTGTAGAATACAAGACAAAGAAGTCGTCGTCTGGAGGCGGTCCTCCCAGCACGAAGTGATTGGCTCGCGTCCCGTTTGCATTGTCCTGTTCTTCTGGGCTCAATTCCGAAAAATTGGCGAATTGCCCTCCAGAATGATCTGCGTCAATAAACAACTGCAATGCATCATCTAAGAAAATCTGCGTTGCAGCAGTTCCGGCAGTTCTATCAATCTGATGTATATCATCGTGCACCTGCGCCGCAAAATATAAGCGGTTCTGCGCTCTGCTCCAACCGACCATCAGTTCGGCGTAAAAATCCTCATCATTGGGCTGACTGCCGCCCACTAGGTCATGCAAATCGCCAGAGGTTACGCGATACGAGCGCCCGACGATCGACCAGTCCTCAAAAGCACCGTCGACTTCGGGCTCAAGCCCGTCGGGAAACTGGAATGCCTTATAGGTAACAGACTCTGGTGCATGCCCCCAACATGGGGCAACACCCATTAACAGAAAAATGAACAAACCCGCCAAGATACCTATTCTCCCCAACCGCACAGCGTGTATTTGCATTTTTCAAGTATTATTGCGCTGTATGATAACGAATGCCTTTATACGTGTCAAGTTATTACTATCAGTGCTCAAAACCTGCAGATATGCAGATCACCACAAACGGATTTTACGAAGCATAAAAATACAAGCCACGTCGTTTATGTGCCATAATTTAAGCATGACAATCGAACCCTAATTTAGTCTTTTCTTCTTTTCCCTGTGAATCACTCTACACCAGCATAAACAGCGACAAATCCTCGGGTTCTTGTCTCCACCTCGTCAAATTCAAACTCTCGACGTGCGAGTTCAAAACCTAGAGTTGTGGTGAGCTTATAACCCTGATATTCGGACAGATTGCTCAACTGAACAGTTGTTACCAAGCCGCGAAAGCTATCAATCCCTCCCGGGGGGGTAGGGTCAAGCAGTTGATTGAAGATTTCGTACTCAACTCCGCTTTCGATAGAACTGCTGCGGAGAAAAGGAAACCGCACCATGAAAGAAAAAAACTGATCCCACTCACGACGCTTTGCCACGGATCGACTTACGTCTTTTTGATGACGATATTCACTCTTCCAACGCGGAACCCATGTAGTCTGCCCCCAATTTATCTTGTACTCAACCTTGTCAATCAATCCAAAAAAGTAAGCGCGCTCTCGTAAATCGCGTAATGAAATTTCGATTGGGTCACCTAATTCGTAGTGGAGCTGCCATTTCAATTTATTTTCCCAACGCAAACCGCGTATGCGTATAATCTCTAGTCCAATCCAAGTAGTGTTTATCCACGTATCCGGCGCAGCGAGGGGATCCGTAACCAAACGCATTCCTCCTCGCGTGTTAGCTGGCTGTAACCATTGAAAAAGGTCATCGGGGATAGTGTCCTTCACTTTACGAAGGTCCTGAAACAAAACCCATCGCCCCCACTCGGACAGATTGACATCCGCTACTGCCACTAAATATGTTGCTATATTTCTTCGTTTAGCAGAAATTTGCCGAATCCGTTGTTGACCTAACGTTATGCGCCAATCCGGTCCCATGTGAAAACCGCCATAAAAATTGTACCCCTTAAAATCTGGCTTATATGTTAGATCAGCCATCTCATCATTTTCAAAACGATCAATCCAGCCGTTGTGATTCATATCTATGCCATATAAGAACTCGGGACGGTCAGAGTAAAATCGCAGGAAAGGCTCTTCGTAGTCCGGAATCAAATTCGGACTATCCTCATTGTCATTCTGGTTAAAATCAGAGATGAAGTCGTTGTTTTCATCCCAGCCTGGAAAGACTTCCCTATCACCTGACTCCCACCCCCTACGCCGCCAATCCGGCTGCCGATCTTGGTCGTCGTTGTCATCGACAAACTCATATCGCTGAAAATCGTTACCGAAATTCACTGTACCATTATTGCGATCTACCACATACATGTGCGTCGCATATCGCGGACTGACATTAAATGCTTCAGCAAAGGCAAAAAAAGGAGATTTTATACGAGATACATTAAAAAGCCATGCCATCGCTTTGTCTCCAGCTACGTGGTGTCGATCTAAACCAGGGTTGGGATATTGACGATACTGGTGGTTTACATTGACTTCCATGTAGCTACGGAAACCAGCCAAATCATCCACTTCCAAAGTGAAACCGGCGATCTGATTGGCCGTGGGAATACCGTAATCGAACAGTATAACCCGCTGATTGGAATTATCTTTCACATTACCAGCAGCCTGTGCTAAGAGCAGAAATGTTTCTTGCTGATCAGAAGCAATTTCGATCCGGTAATCATTTGCCACAACGAGTTCAATGCTCGCACTCTCAATTGCAGCCAAATCGGGACCATCGTACGTCCGATCATTTAGATCATAGCTGATCTGAATCTGTTCATTACCATCTGCCGCTAAGTAACCGCGACGTTGAAAACCTCCTTCCACTAAGGGTCGAAACCCAATTTCGCTACCGCGCGTTTGCTTGCCCTCTGTATCATACAAAATAATATCACTGGCAAAAAGTGCTCCTCCCCCGGTCCCATCCTCTGGCGAGTCATCGCTGATACGCACATCTATTCGAGATACGCTGGCGAAATTTTGGGGACCTGTGAGCGCCCCCTTAAACATATCTCCGCTAAACGATTCGAGTTGGGTATACGCCTGATGCGCGTTAACGAACGTTCCACCCACCTTAGCAAAATCGCCAACCTGTACCTCTACACGTCCACCGATCAAGTTGGTATTATTCGTTTGCTGACTCGGATTTGCACCCGAAACACCAGGCTCACTAATTCGCGACATGACCAAAGTGCCGGCGTACTTATCAGATAGAAAATCCCACTGCAAGCCGTCAAATAGCGGTTTTGAAAAAGTCATCGGAGTTATCGATGAGCGTATTTGATTGCCGATAGTGATCGCGTAGTGATATTGTCCCTTGTGGTCAGAAGCTATAACTAGGTTTGAAAACCAAGAACTGAAGCGGCCCGACTTCTTGACCATAGATCCAAAGGGCTGCGGATTCTCTTGGCGCCAGTCATAAATAAGCCAACCGCGCATGAGGTAATTTCCATAAATATCGTAGAAATAGTCACCCTCAAGAGCCGTAGAGACATAGCGCTGGTAGAGTTGGTTCGCATAGTTAGAGTATTCACGAGAACTCCAACCGTATTCGGCATACAGTTCCTGTGGCACGTACCACTTTCGTACGACCGGATCGAGCGCATCAAACAGAACCCCCGGACCCGTTGGTTCAAAAGAGACCTTACCTCCACGCTTGATAGTACCCAGTCTGGCGCCGTATTCTTGCGCCGTGCTATCCACGCACCACAGAGCAACTAAAAGCCAACACGCTCGTAAAAAACTCTTCAACATAGTTGCCAGTCCACGATGGGCCTCTCAATAAGCAATGGCGATACTTCCAGCATGCACTTCCTCAAACGCATCAGCGTGGACTCTCATAACCCACACATAAGACCCCGGTAGCAATGATCTGCCGTCGTCTCCTTTTCCGTCCCAGTTTTTAATAACGGGGCCGATACGGTGTTCCTCAGAGAAAACGGTACATACCTTACGTCCGGCCAAGTCGTAAATTTCCAGCGTAACAGGCGTAGGCAACGTCAGCTGAAGCAGGTTAAAAAAAATTTCCATTTCGTCGTTGATCCCATCCTTATTGGGCGTCAATATATCTGTAGATAGACTGATTTGACCTACGAGTTTTCCTACCTGTGCCTGCGGTATTGCCACGGCCAGACTCGCGAGTTCATCGACGTCGTCTAACCCAAAGGAAATGGCATTGCCCGGTTCGAGTATCTGGGGAACCGTGGGCCATAGGCTGTTATAGGCACGCCCTGAAAAAGTCGAACCAAAGCGGAATATGGGTAGATCAAACACAAACTCAAGCAGGTCGCCGTCACCGTCAATCAGGGGAAACGACAGCACAAAGCGATTCGACTCATTTTCGAGAATTTCGAACTCGGTAGGCTCTCCATTAATGCGCATATCGCGAATCGTTGCTACCTGTATGTTTGTATCTACTTCCAACCGGTCATAGCCACGCACTGGTCCGTTTGATTTGAGCAATACCGCATAGTTAAATGAGGCGGCCTTTTCAGCCTCGGCAAGGCGGGGAAAAACTTCCGCACGCAGCGTGTCGGCAATAGGTGGCTGTAGATAATCAAACTGTAAACTGCCAACTTGTCTGGTATCGAAAATGCGACCGCTAAAATCTAGTCGAAATTGGATGTATCGTCTGGGTCCAGGTGCCGTGCTCAATTGACCGTTTTCAGCGGATTTCCACGGACTCCAGTTCTCTTCGTCTTCTATGAGCGGTCCTTTGTTAAGGCGATCCAACTGGTAGTATTCTTTACCGGTAACCTCTACGACAAAGGCGTCGCCAAATTCACCAACGCCTTTTCTTTGATACACGACGGGCGTATCGTCCAAGCCGGAGCGCACGCGTACGCCCACAGAGGAAAAAGCAGGCTGACCAATCACATCTTCTACCCAACGCACCCGCCCTATCGTAGCCCGGTCGCCAAGATCAATCAAATCCGTCACATAGCGCGCCTCGCTAAGATAGCCGGTTCCATAGACCTCTACCTCATCGATTTCAAACGGTGTCGAAGAGAGCGATCGCACCTTAACCAAGCGCACGTATTGGGGTTCAATATCCAAGTCAACAACGGCCGATT
>Ga0160422_10001511_pt1 | contig 14557 bp, 15 predicted proteins | sample Fk160mmetaG_FD_108192 | JGI IMG/M metagenome (GOLD analysis project Ga0160422, IMG submission 108192) | Marine microbial communities from the Central Pacific Ocean - Fk160115 60m metaG | ecosystem: Environmental > Aquatic > Marine > Oceanic > Photic zone | place: The Central Pacific Ocean...
AAATCTGATGTTACCTATGATTGGTACGCAGGAAATTCTGGTGTTGTAGGCCGATCAGGCAAATTCATAGCTGCTCATGCTGCCCATGCTGGTTTAATGATGTTTTGGGCAGGTGCTTTTGCTCTATTCGAATTAGCTCGCTATGATGCCACAATTCCAATGGGATCTCAAAATTTAATTTGCTTACCACACCTTGCTGGTATTGGAATTGGAGGGGTTGAAAATGGAGTTATTACTGAAACTTACGGGATAACTGTAATTGCTACATTGCATTTAATTTTCTCTGCAGTTCTTGGTGCAGGAGGTTTATTGCACTCAAATAAATTTGAAGGTGATTTGGGAGATTATCCTGAAGGAAGCAAGCCTCAGAAATTTGATTTCGAGTGGGACGATCCAGATAAGCTTACATTTATCCTTGGTCATCACTTAATCTTCTTAGGTCTTGGAGCTATTATGTTTGTTGAATGGGCACGAATTCACGGAATTTATGACCCAGCTATTGGTTCAACAAGACAGGTTATTTATAATCTTGATATTGCAGCTATTTGGAATCATCAATTTGATTTCCTTAAGATTGACAGCTTAGAAGATATTATGGGGGGGCATGCTTTTCTTGCATTCTTAGAAATTACTGGAGGAGCTTTCCATATTGCTACTAAACAGTTTGGTGAATATACCGAATTTAAAGGAAAAGGATTACTTGGCGGTGAAGCTATTCTTTCTTATTCAGTTGTCGGAGTATCATTCTGTGCTTTTGTTGCAGCTTTCTGGTGTGCTTCTAATACAACTATTTACGCGGAGGATCTTTATGGAGCCCCACTTAAATTAGAATTCCAGTTTGCGCCCTATTTTACTGATACTGTTGATCTTGGAGAGGGTGCTTATAGTTCAAGAGCTTGGTTAGCAAATGTTCATTTCTATTTAGGCTTCTTCTTCTTACAAGGCCATTTATGGCATGCTTTAAGAGCAATGGGATTTGACTTTAAGAAAATTGGTCAGGCATTTGACAATATGGAAAATGCAAAAATTTCTCAAAATGGCTAATTAATTAAATTGAATTACTTAAAACCTCTCTTTGAGAGGTTTTTTTTTGCTTATATTTATTCATCTATTTTATTTCGAACTAAAATGAATTTCTCTAAATTAAATTGCAAAGAAATTTTTAAAGAAGCATATAATCATAGATATACATGGCCTACTACTTTCAAAGGATATGGAGGCAAATGTATTTTTAAAGATAATAAAAAAGTCATTGAAGGGGATTTTATTTTAGATAGTAACTTCAAACCTCATATAACAAATATCTCGGATAAAGAAATTGTCAAAGGTATTTCATCTCAATTATTTGAGGTCGCAATACATAGAGTTAAAAGAGAATTTAATGAAATTCATAAGAATAATAATTTTCAATATATTGACGAATCTGATAAAGGATTGGAAATAAAAGTTCTAGGAAAAAATGAGGGAGATAAATATATTATTAAAGATAAAAAAATTAATATGGTTTTTAGAAAAATTCATGGAGTTATAGTTCAGATATTTGTGGAAGAATTTATAGATACAAAATATGGCTTTTTAAGTAAAAAATATTCAAGTCAGCAATTAGATACTGAAAATTTCATTCCAACATCAAAAAAGTTACAGTATGACGATTATTTTATAAATTTAGGAATTAACAATAATTGGGTTCTTGAGTCAAGGACCATAAAATATCTTGATTCTTATGACAAAATAAATACCATAAAATATATTTTTAAAGATTTATGCGAATTATAAATTCTGATTTTATATTTGTTTAAAAAGTTTTATTCTATTAATCTGAAGCCTTTGTCTAATAGTTTTTGATATAACAATCTTGCCCTAAATGCCAGAATTTGTTCTTCATTTTCATTACTTATGACATGAAAGTAATTATTATCTAATTTATTTTTACTAAAACTTACGCAAGTTTCTCCAGATCTTAAAACCCATTTACCCTTTTCGGCTAAATGCTGCTTTGGACCAAGATCCCATGGACATTTTTCAGGATATTTTTCTCTTTTAGATCCCATTATTCTTTGAAGTTAACTACCCAATGATATACATAATTATCAATTAGGACTAATTATTCAAAATTAATATTCCACAGCAGTTTATTATTTTTTTTGGGCTAAGACACAATAAAAGGGATCTCGATTCAAAAAAGGTAATAGTAAGTTCTCTTCAGTAAATTTTTTTACTACCCTAGGTTCACTAAAACCATTTGCCAAGAGTACATTTCTGACATAATTGATTCTCTCATTTTCGCTTGAATAGGTCCATATATTAGGAGCTTTATGCCAAAAAGCCCTATTTGAGAATGAGATTATAAATTTACCTTTTTTATTTAAGACCCTTGAAATTTCTTCTGCTATCTTTTCTGGATATTGTAAGTATTGCCATGCAGCAACCATTAAACAATAGTCAATACTATTATTTTCAAGTGGAATTTTCTGATTTTCATTAAAATTTTGGATCCAGTAATTATCAAAAGCTCTATTCCTATTAAGTTCTTCTTTATTAAGTCCATGACCAATAACTTTTTTATATTTAATATTCTTTGGCAGATAGCTATCCCAACTAGACATTAAGTCAACAACAGAACTATTCGCTTGAATTTCTTTTTCATAGAGTAAAGAAAGATTTTTCCTGAAATTTGCATCTAAATGATATACAAATTTTGGGGTAGAGTAAAATTCCGCATCATTGGTTTCATCGGGTTTTTGTCTTTGTTGATTATTTAGTAGTTCCACAATTAGTAATATTTTTATTAAAACTAATAATGATTTTTATTATTCGTGATTATGAGTTATTTAATTATTATTGATTAATAACTTTATTCAATTTAAAAACATTATTCGATATTTTTTTAGCGATAATGAATAATTTAAGATTTAGATGAAATGCCTTTATTAAATATTTCTACTAACAGAAATGTCAAAAATGAACAAGAGCTATTGGCAAAAAGTTCAGCCTTTATTTCTTCATTACTAAATAAATCTGAAAATTTTGTAATGGTTAAATTAGATGATAAATCGCAAATATATTTTGCTGGTACTGATGACATATGCTGCTTTATTGAACTAAAATCAATAGGTTCTCTTTCACCCTCAATCATATCGAAGCCAATTTGCGAATTTTTTTCTAGTGAGCTGGAAATCCCCCTAGAGAGAATATATATTTACTTTCTTGAGGTAGATTCAAATATGTGGGCTTGGAATAATAGAACGTTTGGTTGATATTGCTAAAATTATTAATTAATTGAAAAATGCAAATTAATAAATTAATTGATTTGAATAAGTATAAAACTGCTCCAATTCTTGACTTTAATCAATCTAAAAAACTCTCTAAAGAATTGGATTCAAAAATCGCAAATTCAGATTGGTTAACTATTGGTGTTATGGCTAAAAGCGATATCGAGGCGAAAAATGCCCTAAGGACTATTGTTGATAAATATTCATTCATGAAATTTAATGATTTTGAAAAATTAAAAGCAATAGGTCATGTTTTTATGAAGGCAAACCAAAGATCAGGAGACGTTTACATAAGGTCAGAATATGGTCTTGGAGAGGGGATTCTTTTAACATGTCAGTATGATAATCCTTTACTTGATTCAATTACTTATGGTCCATTCCCACTGAGTTTTTTTCTAATCTAAGGAATTTTATTTTAAGTAAATTTTATATAGAATAAATTATTGTTTAATATCAGTTTAATAATGCAGACTTCAGAAAAAGATTCAACTTTTATTTTTATTTGTAGAAAAAGTTTTACAATACAAATCTCTCAAAAAGCTAATTGATACTATTGAATAATGGATAAACTTTATGTCATACTCAAATTTCAAATTTTTTTAAATAACAAACCTTTTTTATAAGAACTAATTCCTACAAGATGTTTTTTCAAGATATAATTCAGAATTTAAATTTATTTTGGTCCTCCAAGGGATGTTTGATAATGCAACCCTACGATACAGAGAAGGGCGCAGGCACGATGAGTCCTCATACATTCTTAAGAGCTATAGGTCCTGAAAAGTGGTCAGTTGCCTATACTGAACCTTGCCGAAGACCCACTGATGGAAGGTTTGGTGAAAATCCAAATAGAGCACAACATTATTATCAGTATCAAGTAATAATAAAACCATCGCCTGATCAGATTCAAGAAACATATTTGCAATCTTTAGAAAAACTTGGAATTATTACAAAAAATCATGATATTAGATTTGTTGAAGACAATTGGGAATCTCCTACTTTAGGAGCATGGGGAGTCGGATGGGAAGTTTGGTTGGATGGTATGGAAGTTACACAATTTACTTATTTTCAGCAATGCGGAGGAATTGATTGTCATCCCATTCCTATAGAAATTACATATGGCCTAGAGAGAATTGCAATGTTCCTACAAAATAAGGAAAGTATATGGGATTTACATTGGGATAGAAATACAACTTATAGAGATATATGGTTAGATTTTGAAAAAGATCAATGTAATTTCAACTTTAAAGAATCAAATCCTGATAATCTCAGGAAACTTTTTGAGATGTATAAGAAAGAGGCCGAAAATCTAGTTTCTAAAAATTTGACCTTCCCAGCATTAGATTATGTTTTAAAATGCAGCCATTGTTTCAATTTATTGGATGCAAGAGGTGTCGTCTCTGTAACTGATAGAGCTCAATATATAGAAAGTATAAGAAATCTTGCTAAGGAAGTCGCAAATTCCTGGTCAAAAAAAAATTAATATTGCAATTTTTAAAATACGAAAACTCTTAAGCTTAGTATAAAAATATACAATAGAGAATATCTTTTGGTTCTAGCAATTTTTAATAAGTACGATTAAAGTTGTAATACCCCTTTTTAGGGTCTTTTTGTGTGAGGTAAAATGAAACTCTTCCAACAATTGTTGGTTGCTGGTGCTGCAGTGGGCATGATTGCTCCTATTGCTGCAGAAGCATCTAACGTTAATCTCAAAGACATGAATAGCTACTCAGGTAGTTCAAAGTCTGTAGATTTTACAAACAATTATTTAAACATCCAACCTGGAGATTGGGCACACCAGTCTATCAAAGATCTTGCTATTTCAAGAGGTTGTGACATTAAAGTAAGCGACAAAGCACTAACACGTTTTGAAGCTGCAGCTATTGTAAATTCCTGCTTAGGAAATGTAGCTGAAGTAACAAATGTAGAAAGAAGTCTTATTGATGAATTCTCAAGTGAGCTTGCTCTTCTTAGAGGTCGTTTAGATGGTATTGAAGCAAGAATGAACGAATTTGAAGCAGGTTCATTCTCTTCTACTACTACATTAGATGGTAAAGCTGTATTTATTACAGGTGCTATCGATGGTAACTCAGAACTAACAAGTTCATCGGCTACTCTTAACGATGCAGTTCATGCAGGTTTTGTTTATCAAATGAATTTGAACACTAGTTTCACTGGTGATGACAATTTATATGTAAGACTTAAAACAAGTCATGGTCTTAAGCAATTCTCAGCTAAGCCACTCGGTTATTTAAACGAAACAGGAACAGGTTCTGGTTCTTTATCTGTTGATAAAATTTGGTATACATTCCCAATCGGAGATAAAGTAACAGCTACTATTGGACCAAAAATTGAAAACTACTATATGTTAGCAGCTGCTCCATCTGCTTATAAGCCAAAACTTATGAAGGCATTTAGATTTGGTGGACATGGTGCTGCATTTGGTGCAAGTACATCAACAGGATTCGGTATAAAGTATGATGCAGACAACGGTTTTGCAACAAGTATTACTTTAAACTCTAAAGGTGGTTTTGATGGTTCTGGTCTACTTACCGAAGATGATGAGAACAAAGTTAATGTAATGGCAGCTTACACAGCTGATAATTATCATGTGTCAGCAACTTACACTACACAAAACCATGGATGGGATTCTTGGGCTTATTACTCTACAACTAACATAACTGGTGGAGATAAGGGTTCAGATGGTTGGGCATTAAGAGCCTGGTTCAGACCTGATGAAACTGGAACAGCTGTTCCTTCAGTTTCTGTTGGTGTTGATACATTATCTTTTACAGATACAAATACATCTTATACAGATGCTAATGGATATTCAGTTGCTTTCAACTGGGAAGATATCTTCCAAGCTGACGATGTAATTGGTATTGCATTTGGTCAACCACTTAAAGGTAGTGAACCAACTGCAGAAACAATTGATCCATTCATGTGGGAAGCATACTACTCATTCAGACCTAATGATTCAATAGAAATCATGCCTGGAGTATTCGGCGGATCAGATGTTCAAACTACCACTGCAGATGACGTATTTGGCGCTATCTTACAAACAACATTCAAATTCTAATCATTTAGAGAAGTATTATGAAATTATTTCAAAAGTTACTTCTTAGTTCTACTGCACTCGGACTTTTATCTCCGATAGCTGTAAGTGCTTCTGAAGCTAACTTTAAAGATACCAATGATTACTCTCAAAATGATATTGAAGTAACCATTGACACATTTAAACCTCTTTCTTTAAAGAACCCACTCCTTGCAGGTGGAGAAGGTTTAAATAGCAATAACAGCAGTTCTTCTGATATCGATGTAGATACTTTCTCATCTACTACTTCTGCTTCTTTCACTGTGAATTTTGCTACAGGTTCTATTGATAGTGGAACTGAATCAAAAATTCATGACGCTTTTGATTACACATTAGCTTTATCTACTAGTTTCTCTGGTGATGATTCTTTAGATGTGGAACTTATCGCAGGAACAGGTAGTAATTTAGCTGAGCTTGATATGCATAGTGATGGAGCTGGTATGGCTGTTGACTCGATTTCCTATACTAAGCAATTAGGTGATAGGTTAACTGCTTTTGTCGGAGATGGAGCTGCAGGAAGTTCTCTCTATAATACTGCTTGTGTTTACAGTGGTGTTACAAATGCACTTGATGATTGTGGTACCTTAAATGCTGCAATTGATGCTGGATTTGGAACATCAGCTGGTCTAAGTGCTGATCTAGGAAGTGGATTCTCAGCTGCTATTGGCCTTGAAACTCAAGGTAATAATAGTAAAGGTCTATTTACTGATGAAAGTGCTGATGCATTTGGTGCTCAAGTTTCCTATATAGGAGATTCCTTTGGAGCATCTCTATCATGGGCTAACATAGAAAATACTACTAATAGTGTTCTTGATTCTGATCAAGGTGCTACTCAAAGTACAGCATTTAATGCTTACTTCGCACCTGACTTAAACAACTTCCCATCAGTTAGTATTGGTTTTGAAAATGGTCACAATGATTCATCTGGTCTATCTGATGAAAATGATGAATCAACTCATTACTTCATAGGATTACAATGGGATGATCTAGGTAATGGTTCTTTTGGAGCTGCTTATGGTACAAGAGTGCCAACTCTTGAAGGGTTAAAAGCTGTTGGACAATTCGAAGCATTCTATGCTTACGATTATTCTGATGGTATTACCATTACTCCGCTAATTTACTCTAGAGAAAACAGAGCAACACAAGTTCCTGATGATACAGGTGTAATTATTAAAACTACGTTTGAGTTTTAATAACCTAATCCTTTCTCTTATTCCTACACAATACAGAAAAGGCCTCACTTGAGGCCTTTTCTTATGCATAAAAAAACCTCTAATGAGGTTTTTTATAATGAAATTTTTAAAATTTTGTAAAGTACTACCAGCAGTTTTCTCCTTCACCAATAGGTATACATTGACTTGAAGCTTTGGCTTCATCAGCCAGTTCTTGAGCTCTTTTATCAAGTATAAAATCAGCATTTACTGGCATATCTGTATTCCATTCCTTAAGACCACCTAAATCATCGTTTCCCGCCTTAGCAGCAGTGTTATTAGCAGCTGAAATAGTAAGTGCACTTGTCGCTGCTATAAATATTGCAATAGAGCTTTTCTTTGGCATTAGTAATAATAAATTTCTTATTCATATCATAATTAGATTGCAGACACTTATCTAGAAGTTGTATAAAATGATGCGTACTAACTTCCAAGTACTCTTAAAAGATTTGAATATGATTTAAAAATTAAATCTAATTCATCTGATCTGCCAGACTTTGCAAGTATTCCTCTTGCTCCTGAATCAATATCAAATAAATATTCTCTCTCTTCTATACTCTTTATATAACTTTCTATCCACCCTACACAAACTAATCTTTCACCATTTTCAACTTCTTTTACTGAATGCAAATAAGTACTCGGATATATAATAATTTCCCCTTCATTAAACTTAAATTTGTTCTCCGTGTTTATGTCTTCAACAACAAGTTCTCCTCCCTGATATTCAGATTTTTTGTTTAGGAAGATTGTAAAAGATAAATCTGCTCTACCTGTAGACATAAATGCGTTATCAATATGTCTTCCATAATTCATCCCTCTGGAGGCTCTTGTAAACATTATTCCATGAATTTTTTTAGCTAATGAAAAACTTTTGATTAATGGATTTGAAAGCATTTTTTTTATGATGTATGATGAATATTTTTGAGAAATATCTGATTGTCTGTTTAATTGCAAGTTATTTTTTACAGCTGCGGCATATTTGCCTGCTGTCTTTCTACCATCCTCCCAATTTTCATTTTTTATATTTAAATCACTTGTTATTGTTTTAATTTCTTCACTATTTAGTAAAGAGCAAGTTAAATAATTCATTAGCCTAGTTTTAAATGATACATCAATATGTGAGTAAAATTTCTTTTAAAGGTCTAACACTATTTATCGAGATAAAGTATCCATAGATACTTAAATTTAATAGTGAAAAAACTTAAGAAATTTTTCTACTCTGCTTTAACATTTTCAATTTTATTTAATTTAAATATACCTGTAAATTCGACTCAGAGGGAGGTAAAAGTTTATTCAGGTAGACATTACAATACAGATAGAAATGTCTTTAAAAAATTTGCAGAAGAAACAGGTATAAAAGTAAGACTAATTGAAGCAGCTGGTATATCTCTAATAGAAAGACTTAAAAGAGAGGGATCTAATTCTCAAGCAGATGTAATTTTATTGGTAGATGCAGCAAGAATAACCAATGCTGCAAAAGCTAATTTACTTCAACCAATTAATTCTGAAAACCTAAAAAATGATGTTCCTAATAACTTGAGAGATCCTGATAATCGGTGGTATGCTTTGACAAGGAGAGTTAGAGTCCTTGTAGCAAATCCCAGTGTTGTTGACGTTAGTAAAATAAAGGATTATACAGATTTGGCTGATCCTTCGTTTAGAGGAAAAGTTTGTTTAAGAAATAGAAAAAGTCCATATAATCAATCTTTAGTAGCTAATCAATTAGCTAATAAAGGAGAGGAAGCTACTAGGACATGGCTCAATGGAATGATTAAAAATGTTTCTCAAGACTTTTTCCCTGGTGATATTGCAATTGTCAGAGCTGTTTCTAAGAAGAAATGTGGAGTCGGAATAGTAAATCATTATTATGTAGCCAGAATGTTAGCAGGAGTTAACGGTAGAAGAGATGCCTTGTATGCTAAGAGAGTCAATGTTTTAACGCCAAATCCTGCGCACGTTAATATTAGTGCTGGAGGTGTCGCAAAATATGCCAGAAATAAATCAGAAGCTATTAAGTTACTTGAGTTTTTAGCTTCCCCAGAAGGAAGTAAAGGAATCGCTGCTCCAACTTTTGAGCACCCTTTAAAAGAAGTTAATCAAAATCCAATTGTCAAAAATTTTGGTGGCTTTACACCTGATAAAGTTACAGTAGAGCAACTTGGAGATTTTAATTCTCAAGCAATTAGATTAATGAAAAGTGCAGGTTGGGATTAGATTAATTTAATATATATATATATAATTAAAAGTATTCATATAGGAAAGGTGGCTGAGTAGTTTAAAGTGAACTATTCTAATTCTTTTGACAGCTCATCTATTCGCGGACTCGAATTCCATCCTTTCCTATAATTTATGAAAATTTTTTCATAAACATTAAACATTGTTTATGTCGATTATTATTATTAAAAAGTTTAATTAGGCTTATAATTCGTCAAAATGAGGTTATTTTTTTATTTTTTCATATTAAGTCAATGCTTAAGCATTATTGATGTTTTTGCAGAGAAAGTAAAAAAAACACCTGTTGAATTGAAACCAATAAAATGGGAGAAAGTTGAAGAAAATAAATCTAATAAACTCAAAAGAATTATATGGAAATCTTATAATGGTGATGAAAGTTATTTTGAAAATGAAAATTTAGAAGTTAATTTAGACAAAAAGACAATAAATATTAAAAATAAAAATCAATCTGATTCCGAGAAAAAAAAGAATTTTAATTTAACACAACTTGATTCATATCTTCCTATTAATAATTATCTTAGTCATAGAGAATTTAATACCAAAATTCAGTTGAAGTCTGCATTTAGTGGTGGCTCTGGAGGAGGAACAGGACATCAAAACCTTTCAGCTAGATTTGATTTTGGTTTAAATGAAGATTCATTATTATCTCTTTATTTATCTGAAAGCGATGATCCTCTATTTAATAAAATTGATGGAAAAATAATCCAAAATTCATGGTCAGTTTTTGCTTTAGGGTACAAGAAAAAACTTTTTGAATCTGATGACTTGATAAATTCAATATCTTTTGCCAGTTCAATTGAATATTGGATCATTACAAGTGGCAAGGATGGACCAAATTTTTCAAAGAGTATGTTTAATGCCGTCGATGATAATTTTGGCTTAGAAAGGTATCCTGAGTTCATTTCTTCTTTTTCTTTACCCTACAATCGAAAAATAAAGGAAAAGACAACTTTAATCTTAGTTCCTGGGATTGTTTTCCTTCCTGATTTTATTGGGAATAAACATAATAATAAATCTAATTTTTATGGGAATAGTTTTTATTTTGGATCTGGAGTGATTTTTGATATTAAAAAAGATTTTAATTTATTTGGTTCTTATACATATTTATTAGGTCCAGGAAATAATCATTTTAATCATGATTTAGATTTTTCAAAAAAATCAATTTATAGTTATGGATTTAATTGGGATGTAAATCCAATTATTGGTATTGAAGGTAAAATTACAAACGGATATGGAGGTACTCCTGCTACAGGACTTTTAACTATCCCCTCAGCAAATGAATCCTTATATTATGTTGGTTTAAGCTATAAACCATCTCAAAAAGATACCAATCTTAGGCCTCTTTTAGAAAAAAATAAAGCTTTACTGCAAGGCGGTTTAACCGTTGAAAATGCATTAATCCCAGAGAGAGGTAAAAGTCAACTAAGTCTTAATTATGATTCTGAAGGAAGTTTTTTTAGCTCTTATAAATATTCATTATCTAATATATTTCAGCTACAGTTAATTACTGGTTCTTCTAAAGGCATCAATCTAAGTTCTAAAAAGAATTTTGATTTAAGAAATACATACCTAAATAAAAATAATTTTAACTATAGAGTAGGAGGAAAAATATTATTTTTAAGTCCACAAAAGAATGATCCATTTTGGCTTTCCTCTAGAGTTTCTTTAGGAAGAGATTTACACTCAAGACAAGGTTACTTTTTCTTTGATTTGACAAGTACTTTTAGAATAAATGATATATTAGCATTTAATATTAGTCCTAAATATCTTTTTAGTGGAGTTGATAATCTGGCTGCTGTTGGTTTTTCGAAGTTTATAAATTTGTCTGAAAATAAACTATTTATTGCTGAAACTAATATTGGACTAGATGATAATTCTGAAAATAACTTTACTTTTTCATTGAGACATTTACAAAATAAAGATAAAACAATAGATTTTTATATTTCCAATGCTGTTGGCACAGAGGACTTGGGACAATTACTTAGAACTGATAATTATAAATTTGGGTTAAAAATGAGTTTTATTTTTTAAATTTATTCAAGTTATTAAATTTTCACCAAAAAGGATCAGTTGTTAAACTTACCTTCAAATGGTAACTTTTTTGACTCATAACTTCACTTATACAAGCTCTTATAGTCTCTCCATTTACATCTATTTCACAAGCTCCACAACTCCCAGTTAAACATCCTGTTGGAATTTCTAAACCTGCCTTTTCAGCAATTGAAAACCAATCATCACCTTCTGATGCAAATGTTTCATTATCATTAGGCCATTTAATTTTTATTTTTGTTTGTGTCAAGTTAAAAGTGATGAAATATTTAAATGTTTATTAAATTCAGATGCAAGATTGTCAATAATCGATTCTCTTTTTATTTTATAAGATTTTGTTTTTTTGTCTAATAAAGGTAAGTTTTTATTACTTCTAATCAAATTTAAATAGTGATCTCTCCATTCATCGTTCTCAAAGATCCCATGAATATATGTACCTGCAGTAGTCCCTCCTTGACTATTTTCTTTATACCACCCAAGTTCTGTATCTTTAAAAATAGGTTTTATTTTAAAAGTATCCTCACTATTGTCTAATTCAGTGACTCCATTATGTATCTCAAACCCATTAATTTCAGACAAGTTAGGCCAAATTGATTCGGAATTAATTTGTCTGGTTATTTTGTTTTCAAGAAAAGTTGTTTTTAAAGGAAGTAATCCAATTCCTTTAATTGATTTATACAAAATAGTTTTTGATCCTTCTTTAAAATATGGGTCATCAAGAATTGTTCCTAACATTTGTAGACCTCCACAAATTCCAAAAATATTGCCATTATTATTTGAATAATCTTTTATCTTTTCTGATAGACCAGACTGTCTTAGAAATAGTTGATCTTTAATAGTCTGTTTACTTCCAGGAAGAATAAGAAAATCATATTGATTCAAGTTTTGGGATTCTATTACCCACTCAATTTGTATTGATTCTTCATTTTCTAATGGATCAAAATCTGAAAAGTTGCTAATAGATGGTAATTTGATTATTCCAACTTTTATTTCTGGGTTTGTTGCATATGATTTATTTTCTAGTAAATCTAAAGAATCTTCTGGAGGAAATTTATCATTCAACCAAGGAATTATACCTAGGATAGGAATTTGAGTTTTATTTTCTATCCATTTTTTCCCTTCTGAAAATAATGAAAGATCGCCTCTAAATCTATTTATTAATATGCCTTTAATTAGCTTTCTTTCCTCAGGTCTCATTAATTCAAGGGTTCCAATAATTTGTGCAAAGACACCTCCTCTTTCAATATCAGTTACTAAAATGCAATTTGCATCTAAATACTTTGCTACTCTCAAGTTTGTAAGGTCCCTGTGAATTAAATTCATCTCTACAGGACTTCCTGCTCCCTCGATAATTAATCGACAATTTTTATTTTTACTATAAATAATATTTATACTTTTTTTTATAACTTCCCATCCAGAGGAAAACCAATCCCTGTAATAATCTTTGGCTGTTGTAATACCTCTGCTTTTCCCTAGATGAATGACTTCACTCGTTGAATTACCTTGAGGCTTTAAAAGTATAGGATTCATTTCTGAAGAAGGAATAATTCCGCAAGCAAATGCTTGTAGTGCTTGTGAATATGCCATTTCTCCTCCATTACAATCAACCCATGCATTGTTACTCATATTTTGCCCCTTAAAAGGTATAGGTTCTTCCCCAAGATTTTTGAGCAGTCTACAAATAGCTGTAACTGTTAATGATTTACCTGCCCCACTAGAGGTTCCCAAAACCATGATTGGTTTATTTTTCGGTTTATGGTTTTCTTTTAATTCCATTCGTAATTTATATTAAATATTTAATTTATAAATTTAGTAAATTAAACTATAATTCAATAAAAAATTTGTGTTAATTCTAGCCTCTGCTTCTCAATCTAGAAAGAAATTACTTGAAAATTCTAAAATCGAATTTATTCAAATTCCTAGTAATTTTGACGAGGATACAATAAAAGAGAAAGAAATATCTGATTTTGCTCTAGATTTATCCTTTAAAAAAGCTGAAAGATTATTTCTAAATTTAAATGAGTTAGAATTGCCAGAAAATTTTAATTATAGCTCTGTGGAAATCCTGGGTTGCGATTCAATCTTTGAATTTAAGGGAAAATCCTTAGGAAAACCAAAGAATAAAGAAGATGCATATAAAAGGTGGTTAGAGATGTCTGCAAGTTGTGGATTTTTACATACTGGACATACACTTTTGTTTTGTAAATTGATAAATCAAAATGCAAAACTTATTTTAAAAAAAGAGGTTAAAAAAACTATTATTTCTAAAGTAGTTTTTGCAAAATTGCAAAATAAAGAAATATCTAAATATATAGATAGTCTTGAACCTTTAAATTGCGCAGGAGGATTTGCATTGGAAGGGCAAGGTGGAAAATTTATTGAAAAGATAGATGGATGTTTTAGTAATGTTATGGGTTTAAGTTTACCTTGGCTTAGAAAAGAATTACTTGAAGAAGGAATAATTGCATAAAAAAAACCCCTTATCGGGGTTTTTTTTAATTAAATTTTTAATTTAATCTAAATCTGGCATTTCTAATGCGGGCTCGTCGTTTCTGTCGATACCTTTTTCAAAACCTGCAGCAGCAGCTCTTGCTCGACCAGCATGCCATAGATGTCCTATGAAAGTAAACCAGCCTAAGAAGAATTGAGCAGCAGCTAACCATTGTCTTAAGTTAACAAAGTTAACAGCATTAGGCTCT